>Ga0137465_1000386_pt1 | contig 20387 bp, 16 predicted proteins | sample EasRivERMGT828_2_FD_104906 | JGI IMG/M metagenome (GOLD analysis project Ga0137465, IMG submission 104906) | Soil microbial communities from meander-bound floodplain in the East River, Colorado, USA - East River MetaG ERMGT828_2 | ecosystem: Environmental > Terrestrial > Soil > Floodplain ... | reverse complement strand
TAGTGAATGGCTAGGTTTTGCTGGTAGCTGCGTAGTGGATGATTAGTGCTTGAATCCCAAAAACTCGGCTCTAAAATGTTGAGGAAATTGAGGGTCGCGGTCCGATTCCGACCCTCGCCTCCAGTTCTTTTGCTGGGATTTTGGAGGAAAAACGGTCGAGTTTCAGTGGATTCTTCAGTGAGTGACGAACTCCGTCACCATTCGAGTGAAACTGAAGTAACTCGCCGACAACTCGCTAACGCGGGCGGATCGTGGCGGTTCATGCTCACAACATGAATCGAAACATGAAGAATCGTTACCGGGTGTTCCGCCGCGGCTGGGGCACCTACTACTGCGAAGACCTCGTTACCAAGAAGCAGACCACCCTCAAGACACGCGACAAGGACGAAGCCTATCGGCTCGTTGCAGCCCAGAATGAAAACGAAGACGCGCCCGCGTTCAGCCTGCATCTGGCGCGCGTGTATTGGAAAGCGGGTGATCCCGCTGCCGCCCAACGGACGTGGCAACACGTCATGGACGAAATTCCAAAACTCAAAACTGGCGAAACACAACACCGCTGGTTAACCGCCATCAAAGACAAGGCGTTTGCTTCCATCCGCAATCTCGTTGTGCTCGAAACCCAGGCCGAACACTTTTTGAAAGTGCTGGAGAATGGTTCGATCTCCACGAACATTTATCTGCGGCGCATCCATAACTTCGCTTTGGACATGAGTTGGCTGCCGTGGCCCGTGCTGCCCAAGAAGCGTTGGCCCGCCATTAAGTTCAAGGAGAAGCGCGGCATCACCCTGGCTGAACATCAGGCCATCGTCGCCCGCGAACTGAATCCCGAACGTAAGGCGTTTTACCAACTGGCATGGCACTTGGGCGCGGCGCAATCGGACATCGCTTTTCTTGAGGCGGAGAACATTGATTGGGAACACAACTTTATTTCTTTCGCCCGCAAAAAGACCGGTTCAATTGCCATCATGCGGTTTGACGAAGACGTGGCGGAAATTCTTCGCGACTTGCCGGGGAACGGTCCGTTGTTTCCGTATCTGCGGAGTGTCCGCGCCGGTGACCGGGCGACAGAATTTCATCAGCGCTGTGTCGGCCTCAAGATCAAAGGCATCTCGTTACACAGTTACCGCTACGCGTGGGCGGAACGAGCGAAGACAGCGGGCTACCCCGAACGTTTCGCGCAGGAAGCGCTTGGCCATAACAGCAAGGCGGTGCATCGCGCCTACGCGCGCAAGGCCAAGGTGGAATTGCCCTCGCTCGGCGAATACGAACGACAACGTGCAGCGTTCGCTCGCGGAACAAAAGCGTCTGAGCCGATGCCGCAAGTCATCAACGCTTGAACAGGAGGAAACACATGAACACGCACCCTGTCATCCTGCTTAAGCCGGTGTTTCATTTTCTCGATGCAGTCATTCGGGATTATGGACTCTACATCTACATGGTGATGGTCTGGCTCTCACCGCTCCTTATCGTGTGGATTTTAACTGGCGGTTTCTGGCGCAGGTCGTCCCGGCAACATTCCGTCGCCGGGGTTCAGATCATCATTGTCAAACCGACCGCGAAACCACCGCCAGTGCCGCCAGTGATTCCACACAAACATATCCCGCAGCCCCATGATGACGAGGGCCAATCATTTGCTGCCTAATCTTCCGGGCTGTGGCGTTCGGCCACCTTTGAAAATGCCATTGCACGTTTATACAAGTTCCTTGTATATTCGTGCAATGCGTAGCCAGGCAAAAACTGTTTCAGACGCGCTCTTCGAGATTGCCGAAGGGCAGCAGGGCTATTTCACCGCCAAGCAGGCAGCCGATGCCGGTTACCAGCTTGGCAGCCAGGCGCATCACGTCAAATCAGGAAATTGGGTGCGTGTTGAGCGAGGCATCTATCGGCTGGCACGCTTTCCTCAATCGTCCGAAGAGCAACTGGTCATTTATACTCTCTGGTCACGCAATCGCGCGGGCGAACCGGAAGGTGTTTATTCCCACCAGACCGCACTCAGCATCCATGAACTTTCCGATGTGAACCCGGCCAAGCTCCACATGACCGTTCCGTCCGCATTTCGACGAAGCGCAAAAGTGCCAAAAATACTGCTGCTGCACCGCGCAAGTCTCAATGAGAAGGACGTTGAACAACGGCAGGGTTTCGCCGTGACTCGCCCGCTCCGTGCCATCGCCGATCTGGTGGCAGTAGAATCCGTCTCACACGACATCGTCGAACAGGCTCTGACTGAAGGGCGGCAACGCGGACTGCTTTCCATTCGAGAAGTGGCGGAACTGCGACGCCAAGAAAATCTCCCGAAATGGTTTGATGACCTGCTCGCGGCAAGCAAACGATGAAGCCTCCACGAAAGTATGCTTCCGCAACCGCCTTTCGTGTCGCGCTGGAAGACCGTCTGAAAAAATTGGCGCAGGAAGACGGCCTCGACCTCCAGCGCGTGCGTCGGCAGGCGGCATTCGACCGATTGCTCTGCCGCCTGTTCGCAGAGTCGGATGCTCCGTGGTTGCTGAAAGGCGGCTACGCAATGGAGTTGCGTCTGAAAACCGCCCGAACTACACGCGACATTGATCTCGCCATGAGGCGACTTCCCCTGGCTTCGGCTGATTGGGATGCCAACGTCTCGGATGTGCTGGAATCATTGCGCGAAGCGGGAAATTTGGATCTGCACGATTTTTTCACTTTCGTTTTCGGCAATGCGACACAAGACCTAGACGCTGCACCTTACGGCGGTGCGCGCTTTCCTGTGGATGCGCGACTGGCCGGGCGAACCTTTGCAAAGTTCCACCTGGACGTGAGCACGGGCGATGTTCTGCGCGAACCTTATGAAACGCTTTCGGGTCGGGACTGGCTTGGATTTGCGGGAATCGCCAGCGCAAAGTTTCCGGCTGTTTCACCGGAAGAACAATTTGCCGAGAAACTTCATGCCTACACTTTGCCGCGAGTGGGCCGGGAAAATACCCGCGTCAAAGACTTGGTGGATTTGGTTCTCCTGATCGAACGCACCAAACTGGATGCCGCCCGTCTGCCAAAAGCAATTCGTGAAACCTTTCTACGTCGCAAGACGCACGATATTCCGTCCGCACTCATCCCGCCACCGGCCTCATGGGTCGGGCCATTTTTAGAGATGGCGGCGGAATGTAGTCTTGAACCGGATATGGAGAAACATTTCGGCGCGGTCGCGCAATTCTTCCGCAGGCTGAGTTCATAACGCCGACGGGCGAACTCGACCATGAGCGCACCCCATTCCACTGACCCAAAGCTTGCTGAAGCACTTGCGGAATGCGAACGGCTACGGGAGGAAAATCAGAAGTTACGAGGACGCTTGGGAATTCCCCGGATGGAAACTTCCGACCCGCTTCCTTCTGTGTCTGACATGCAAGGCGCAGTGACTTCCAAGTCCACCCCGGATGGCAAGGTGAAGTTGTTTCGTAATCTCTTCCGTGGACGGGAAGACGTTTATGCAGTGCGCTGGGAGGGGCGCAATGGAAAGGCTGGATATTCGCCAGCCTATCACCGGATTTGGGGCACGTCATTCCGTAACGCCCCAGACAAACCCAAGGAATATTTCCCGCTAACGGATCAAGTTATCCACGACCATCTGACTGGTAAGCTGACGGCAGGCGTTTACCCATTGTTGGCCGACGAAACCTGCTGGTTTCTCGCCGCTGATTTCGATAAGGCGACATGGCAGGACGACGTGCAGGGGTTTCTCCGCACCTGCGCCGAGTGGAAAGTGCCCGCCGTTCTGGAACGATCACGTTCCGGGCGCGGTGGTCACATCTGGATTTTCTTTGAAGCGCCACTGCCTGCGAGTCTCGCGCGAAAACTCGGCGCGGCCATTCTCACCCGGACAATGGAGCAGCGGCATCAACTTGGTCTCGATTCCTACGACCGCTTCTTTCCGAGTCAGGACACGATGCCCAAAGGCGGCTTTGGCAATCTCATCGCGCTGCCGTTGCAGCACATGCCGCGCGGCCACGGCAACAGCGTATTTCTCAATGCCAATTTCGATCCGCACCCTGACCAGTGGACGCTGTTGTCTTGCGTTCGGCGGATGGTATTTGCCGAAGTCGAAAACGTGGTGCGCGAGGCCGAACGCAGCGGAGACATCATCGGTGTTCGGCGCAGTGTCACGGACGATGAACAGACGGAAGACCCGTGGACGCTGCCGCCATCCCGGAAGAAAAAGGACGAAACAATCACCGGCCCGTTGCCAGCGAAAGTGCGCGTGGTTCGTGGCAACTTGATCTTTGTCGAGAAGGAGGGGTTGCCGTCCGCGATGTTGAATCGTTTGCACCGGCTCGCCGCATTTCAAAACCCGGAATTCTATCGTGCGCAGGCGATGCGGCTTTCCACATTCGGCAAACCGCGCGTCATTCGTTGCGCGGAGGAATTTCCCAAGCATGTCGCCTTGCCTCGTGGTTGTCTTGGCGAAATCACGGCGCTCCTCGAATCGCACAAGATTGCCGCGGAACTCGACGACCAACGCTTCGCCGGTAAGCCGATTGAAGTGACATTTCACGGCCAGCTTCGCCCGGACCAGCAAGCCGCAGCCAACGCCATGCTTGCCCACGATGACGGCATCCTGAGCGCAACAACCGCCTTCGGCAAAACGGTCGTGGCCGCCTGGCTGATTGCGGCGCAAAAGGTGAACACTTTGGTGCTCGTCCATCGCCGCCAACTTCTCGATCAATGGCGCGAGCGGCTCGCGACATTTTTGAATCTGCCCATCAAGAGCATCGGGCAAATTGGCGGTGGACGCCGGCGTCCCAGCGGGCTGGTTGACGTTGCAGTCATCCAGAGTCTGAATCGAAAACAAGTCGTGGACGATGTGGTCGCCAACTACGGCTACGTCATTGTGGACGAGTGCCACCACATTTCAGCCGTGAGCTTCGAGCAGGTTCTCCGGCAGGTGAAAGCGCGTTACATCACCGGCCTGACCGCCACGCCTCAGCGCAAAGACGGGCATCACCCGATCATTGTCATGCAGTGCGGGCCGATTCGTCACCGCGTGAATGCGAAGGAGCAGGCGCTGGCGCGACCATTCAAACATTTTGTTATTCCGCGACCGACAAATTTTCGATTGCCGCCCTCAACCGAAAAACCAGAGATGCACGAATTGTATGCCGCGCTGGCCGGCAACAAGGCACGCAACGATCTGATGTGCGTTGATCTGCTGCGCTCCATCAAGGCTGGACGCTCGCCCATTCTGCTGACGGAGCGCACCAGTCAGGTGGACGAATTTGCGTCCCGGTTGACCGGCTTGGTGAAACACATCGTGGTGTTGAAAGGCGGCATGAGTGCAAAGCAACGCCGCGCCATTGCCGAACAACTGACTGCGATTCCCGACGGAGAAGAAAGAGTGCTGCTGGCCACGGGCCGTTACATCGGCGAAGGCTTCGACGACGCGCGCCTCGACACGCTTTTCCTTGCCATGCCGATTTCCTGGCGCGGCACATTGCAACAATACGTTGGTCGGCTGCATCGTCTTCACGACAACAAGCGTGAAGTCATCGTTTACGATTATGTGGACGGCTGCGTGCCGGTTCTATCCGCGATGTATTCCAAGCGTGTGCGGGGATATGAGGCAGTTGGTTACTCGATTCAGGATGAGTAGCCCGACAGCCAAGCCGACATCGAGCCTGTCGTAATGTGGGCTTGACGCGCCGACTGTTCAATGATGACCGTTGCGGGAATAACGCGGCTTGGACTTGGCCGCGTTCTTTCCTCGCCAGTATTCATAGACAGCGTTGCGAATTTTGCACAAACGCGAGAGCTCACCCGCCAGTTCCAGGACTTGGATGGAAGCGAAATACTTTACTGCATTCGGTGGCGGATCGCCTAAAGGCTTGAGCAAGCCGACGCCAATCAGCACAGGAACGTCATGCTCGGCCAGGCCGAGCAGAACGGCGGTTTGCTGGATGTTGAGCATTGCCGGCAGTCGCCGCAGGTTGAGCAGTTCCTTGGCCTGTGCGGAAATAAGTTCTGGTTTGCCGTTCGACTTTGCAGCCAGCGCTTCATTGACTTCGCGATTCATAGTTTGTCCTCGGTAAAGGTGATGACGACGGAAGCAACAACTGTGGCGCTTCCAGGAGGACGCCGTTCCAGTTTGGCGGCGTCCAGGCTGCCGCGCTGGACATACTTCAGATCATTTTTCTGGACGGCCTTATCAATCGGGTGGAGTGCGGCTCCCAAAACCGTCACCACAGCCATTGAAAAATGGATGGCCAGTTGTTGCGGCGGCGCATCCGATTTTTGCTCCAACGCCGGATTGGGTCCCAGCTCGGAATAGAGGAAATGGGCATAGGCTAGTTGATAGCTCCGCTGGTGGTCCGTGATGACGTTCAGCGTGGCAACTTGTGAATCGGTGCCGTAACAATCCTTTTCCGGGAGCAGGCGGTTAGTGGCTGATGTGATGGGTGTTTCTGTGTTCATGTTCGTTCCTTGGTGGGTGAATGATGCCCTTACGGGGCGAAAGGGATTGGAGCTGCGCCACGCGTTGCCGCAGCCTTTTCAAAAAGCGATAACTGCGCTGCCAGACGGATGGCTTGCGTCGTTGTTGGGAAATCACTTCCACGGCTGCCAGTCGTGTGCCTGAATGCGTGACGTGCGAACGTAACAGATCGGCGTCATCGGTGAAGACCCGGCAGGTGTCGCGCCCGCGTGAGATGCTGACGTAAAATTGTTCCTGACTGACCGCGGGCAATGAACGCGAGGACGCGACGACAATGACTTCATCCACCGTCTTGCCTTGGGCGGCGTGGGACGTGACAGCGTAACCGTGGGTGAACGCGCGATAGTTTTCCGGGATCACCCGGCCATCGGCCAGCACCAGAGCACCGCCTTGAATCGCTTTGACCTCGACGAGTTCTCCATTGATGAACTGCTTGCGCGCAGCATTTGCTTGCAGCAACAGCCGGTCACCGACGGCGACTTTCAACTTCCTTGTCTCTCCCACATCAAACGAGGCAGCGCCCCGACCCAACGGGAAAAGTCCTTCAGCGCCATCCACTCGTTGCACCTTCAGCGAGTCATTTGCGACCCCAACCACTTCAGCCGATTCACCGTTATCAAAACCAGCTTTGCTCCGATGAAACCGGATTGCCATGCCGGGACGGTATTGCCGCGCATCTTGTTTCTGCGCTTCCGTCCACGACAGCGAATCAAACACCTGAAACTCCTTTTCTTCACCAGTCAGCCGACCGGATGTTTTTAGCGCGGCACGGACTTTCTCCGTCACTGCCTCGATTTCATTCCACGTCGGCGAGACCAGCAGCGCGGATTTGTTTTTCTCCAATGCTTTCAAATACGCCTTGGCAGCGAAGTCGTGAAGCTTGTCGCCTGGCAATTCCATCACCGCACACATGCGCTCCAATTGTGTGAACGCTTCCGCCGTTCGCTTGTGCGCCGCGAGTTCGACGGCCTTGCGATACTCGTCCCGCCGTTGACGCCGGATACGGGTCAATTGACCGGATTGGAAGCGGGAATGTTCCTCCAGAATCCGCAGTGCATCGCCACGCACCACGGAAGCGTGTTGCCCGGTGTCGCCGGAAAGGACAATCCGGCAATCCTTCGCCAGATCAAAGAGCCGCTTCATGTCGTCAATGCCCACCGCTCCGGCTTCGTCCAGAACAACCAACTGCCGTTCAGACAACACGGGCTTTGACTGCAACAAGCCTTGCAACGTCACCGCTTCGAATCCTTCCTTGCGGAGAACGTCCGTTGCCGCCGCCGTTGGCGCGCAGAACAACGGGTTAATTCGAACCTCCTTGCAAGCGGCGACCAGCTCATGGAGCACCGTGGTTTTGCCGGTGCCCGCCAGACCACGCAGGCCGGTTATGCGGTCGCTGGTGCGAAGGGCATGGTAAATCGCCCGTTGTTGATCCTCAGTTAGCCAGTCAGCGGGAGCGTGCGAATAATTGAGCGGCCCCACGGCATCGCACGAGGCATTGACTGTCTGAATCAAATTCAGTTCCGTCGCCAAAATCTCCTTGGTCGAAAACCCGCGCTCCGTTTTCACCAACACCAGAGACTGGTTGACCGCGGCTTTCAACCTCGGTAAATCCACTTCGCCTGAACGCTGCAATAGTGCGACGTTCAAAAGTTCATGTTCTGGCGCGACGGACTTGCGCTCGAAGACATGGGTGACGGCGTAAGTCAGGGCGTTTGATTCACAGTCTGTGTCCGGCGTGGTTGGCTTGGGATGCGCGGACACGGAAAGCTGACGGAGCATTTGCAGTTCGTCCGGCTGCAATTGGGCTAGTTGACGCGCGCGCACTTCTGCGGTCGAAATGCCTTTGATCTTTTTTGCCCGGCTTTGATGCACCGCGTAGGCGATTTCGTCGTTGGAAAGTTTGCGGCCTAGTTTTTGTTCCATCGCCCGCACCACCTCATCCAGTTGCTGCGCCCGTTTGGAAAAGCGTTTCAAAATCTCATCACTCGCGCCCTCGATTTCAAAGCCGTGTTTGGCAGGTCTGGTTTGATAGCCGATGGTCTGAATCCGTTTCGCCAGTTCATTCCGATAAACCGCCGTGGCGTAGCGGATCGCGTCATACATCGGACGGGCTTGCAGAGCTTTCCAGCAACGCTCCTTGTCATCAAACGTGGCGTTGAACACAGTGCAATGCGTGTGTAACAACGGATCGAGTTCACGGGAACTGGTATGAATGAACTGAGCCGCCACCAGGTTGCCGGTGGTCCGATCACGCTGATTACCTTGCTTGCGGACTCTGGTAGCGGCGAAGGGTTCCAGTTCTCGAAACGCAATGCGCGTGGCCTCCTCGTGCGCCACCACCAGCCGCTCATCATTCAAGGTCACTGCCAGCACCGAAACCGACTTTGGAGCAGAACAGGTGAAATCATAAAACACCCGCCGTTTGTCCTCTTTCTGCTGCCGTTGCGTCAGCCGTTCGCCATCGTTTGGATTCCGGTTTTCACACAGCGCATGGAACTGTTCGCGCGTGACGGTATTGGACAGACCCAATCGTTCCGCGCCCGTGCCGATCCACTGGCCGGGACGGATTTCGCCCGCCGCGTAATAATCATTCTGCGAGAGGTGTTCATCGAAGTAACCCTCCGCATCGGCCAGATTCTTATGTGCGACGGCAGTAAACATACGGGGCGAGGTTATCCGGTCTCCGAGATGCCACGGTGCGTATTAAGCACAATCTTTGTCCCCGCCACAGCCGGTGACAGTAAGGGAACGTGCGCGGTAATGGTGCGGCCGTTGGGCACAATCGTTCGTCGGAAGCAGAATGACTTCGCGGAGACAGGTCGCTGATTCGCCGTCATGCCGGACAGAATGGCAGAAACCGAACCTGCCGAGGTGTATGTGATACATCTTTTGCGACGCCTCCCCAGCCGCGTCAACCTGACTGGATCCATTCCAATTCGATTCATGCCGCGCAGTCTGGCAGCAATTCACACCCGGTTTGTGCAATCTTTACATAAAATGACATGCAAAGAATCGGGTTGGAAATCAGCCGATGTGAAACTCACAGGTGCGAAGGGCGTCAGGGACCACGGCTCTTTGACTGCCCGGCTTTGCTCGTGCCTCACAAACCGCGCAGACAAATCGCCGCAAACGACCTGAACCTATACGGCAGCGCACTCAACGGGCGGTTCTGAAACCACGCCCCACTGCGCCGTCGTCCGTTCATCTCACTCCCGACCCGCTCCGTTCCGCTTCGATTTCAGAACCGCCCGCTCAGTGCTTCGTCATTTGCACAACAGCGCACGAATTCGAGACGTTCAGCCGAGCGTGATTTGGGGCGGCTTTCTGGAATGGGAAAGCCGGTCATTTTGGTTAGACACCATCCCCGAAGCATTCGCTTCGGCCAAGAGCAACGGAAACAGCGGGCATTGAAATCCGTTGACGGGCGTTGATGCGGTCAACGCCGACAAACGCCGCTCAACAGTTGCCATCAACGCCGGCCAACGCGGTTCAACGCACCGCGTCAACGGTCGTCAACGAGACTCAACAAATCAGGGATGGAAAATGGAGGTGAAGGAAACCATTCAGCCAAAACCCATCACCATTCTGTTTAACCCGCCCACTACTCGCTAACGCGGCGAGCATGGCGCGTCATACGCTGTTTGTTGATGAATTCGGAAACCGTGAATAACGCCCTGCCGGTGAAGCGAAAACGCTCCGGCGGCGGACGGGCCTTTCACAGTCGGCTCGAACCGTTCGTGGATTTCATCCGCGAACAGCGTCAGCGACGCGGGACGTGGAAGGAAATCGCCGAACTTCTCCGCATAGAGAAGGGTTGTGTCATCAGTGCCCAGGGTGTCCATCAGTTCTACCGTCGTTACACCCAGCGCCAGAACCGGCCGCATTGGGAACGCGAGACGGCTAATGCCTCGCCAGCCAATTCGCCCGGTTCAGTGAGCGAGCCACCGCGAAGAATTGTGCCCGCTTCCACTCCGGCAGAGCGCGCATTCCGGCGACCGAATCCCAGCGACATTAAACTCAACGACCCCACAAAAGTATGAACATCACTCGCCGCATCCACTTGAACCCTCAATCCAAAGGCAATCTCGGCAAAAGCTTTGAAGCTGAATTCCGCACCGCCTGGCTCGACCGGCTCGGCATCCTGTGGAACGGCTCAGACCTCGATGACCGCCACCACACGTTTGCCAGTCGGCATCCCGGCGCAGTTCAGTCGTATCAACTCGGCAATGAGCACGAGAGCAAGACCGCGCTGCTTAAACTGTTTCGACGGGTACTCAAGGACGCTGCGCCCGTCCACGTCGTTGACACCCGCGCTCAGGCCGATGCGCTCATCCTCGGCGCGATGGATGAACTGCAAATCCTCGACATCTGTGCCGATCAGGGCGTGCGGCTGACATTCTTTCTGTTTCCCACTGACGATACCGAGAGCATGACCAACGCTGGGCGACTCTTTCTCTACGCCGGCGACCGCGTGGATTACGTGATCGTTCACAACCCGGCCAAAGCGCGTGGCGATTTGTTCAAAGGCTCGCAACTGGAAAGCCAACTGATTGAGTATGGGGCGAAGGCCATCACGTTGCCGACCGTCACTCCGACGACTTTGCTCGCGGCGGAGAAGGCTGAATCAGTGGCCAGACGCGGCCTGAGCTTCGCCGAACTGTCCAACCCGGAAGCGAAATACTTGGAACGTTTGCTGACAGGAGAAATCCAATGGGCCATGCAGCGGATGTTTCGGCAGTATGACGCGATTGCCGATCTGTTGCTGCCGACCGAATTAGCTTCGCGGGAAACGCCCGTTGCGAGAGCGAGCGAAAGTCCAAAAGCAGAGCCGCAACCACAACTCAACTTCGAGGAATGACGTATGGACCGGACTGAATTTGATGGTCTGTGCGAGGGAGCAAGCGCGGAAGAAACCCGACTCTTGTCGAAACTGCTTGCCGAATGGTGTGACGGCGATGAACGCTCGTTCCCCGTTCATCTTGCCCTGCTCACAAGGGCGCAATGGCGGGCGGCTGCCAGCGTGCCCCGGTTAGTTGACCAGTCACGGGAAATCTTGGAGCGAACATTCAGCGAGCACCGGCAGCACATCATTGATCTTGTGAAAAGCTTCGAGGAAGCAACCGAAACAAAGTTGCAAGCCTTGGAGAAACTTCAGACGGCGCAAGCACGGCAGGCTGGAGAGTCCGTGGAAACATTGCGCTCGCAACTGGCCGAAGTCAGAGCTGTGGCCAGATTGATGGAAGGCGACTTGCGGACTGGTGCGGAGGAATGGCATCGGGCGCATCAGCAGTTCGAGACGGAACGCCGCAAACTCGATACTGCCCTGGGGGCGATGAACCAATACTGGGACATCCAGCAATTGGTATTCACAGGATTGTTGTTACTGGCTGCGTGCGGCATCGGCCTTTTGATTGGTCATTTCGTTTGGCGCTGACTTCACCGTTCCGGCATCGCCGGAACCAGCGCACGCTTCGCGGAATAGTTGCCCACGAGAGAGAATTCGTGCTGGAAGCGGGACAATACTTCAGATCAATCCCACGGTAGAGTTGGAGGCCAGCCTGCAATGTATTTGGAATCCGGCGTTAAATTCGTGCAGTGATGCCCCGGCTGATCTTTCCACTTCAGGTTGACCTGGCCCTGCGAGCGCAAAGCACCACACCGCGTGCCGATGCCGTAGAGCTTCGCACGGCTTGCCGAAAGGAAGCGCTCACCCCATCCTCGCCGTTCGACGTTGTGAAGAACCTATCGCAATTTTGCCAGCCGGGCCGGTGGTGCCCGGTGTGTTGCTTTGCTGTCCTCGCGGCGATGAGCTTGGCCGCCCAGAATTCGGAGCGGCCGGCGGCGTCGGGCGAATGGCTGATCAAGACGTGGGAGGTTGAGAGCGGACTGCCAGAGAATTCAGCCACTGCCATGGTCCAGTCGGCCGACGGGTATCTCTGGTTTGGCACGTTCCGCGGGCTGGTGCGTTTCGACGGGGTCAAGTTCACCGTCTTTGACTCCGTCAACACGCCGCAACTGCCCAGTGACAGCATCGTCAATCTGCATCACGACCAGAGGGGGCGGCTTTGGGTCGGCACACTAAAAGGTCTGGTGGTGCGAGAGGGCGAACAGTGGCGCCGGCTCGGCCCGGACGATGGGATAGGCGCGATGATTCGGACGTTCACCGAGCGGGCCGGCGGTGATCTGCTGCTCACCACGTTTGACGGCCGGGTTTTCGAGTTTTCCCACGGTCGGTTGACGCAACTGCCGTCGCCGCCCGGCGAAAGCGGCAAGGGCTATTTCGGCCAGGTGGATGTGGCGGGTCAATGGTGGGTCGTGCAAGACCGGTTTATCGGGCGATGGGATGAGGAGCAATGGCGCGAGACGGTGGCGGTTGCCGGCCGAGCCGGACTGAATCCCGGGGTCATGGGCTGTGCGGCGGCGCGGGACGGAGGGATGTGGGTGCTGCTGGGACGAGAGCTTTGCAAGTATCGTGGCACGACTGAGGTTGTCCGGCTTCCATTGCGCGAGTATCCCGGCGGCGTATGGAGCCTGACCGAAGACAGTCGCGGCCATGTCTGGATCAGCACCCACGATCAGGGCCTGTGCGAGATCGTGCCGGGCGGTGAGATGAAGCGTTGGACGGCGCCCGACGGCATTCCAAGTAACAACGTGCGCTTCGTCTTCGAGGACCGCGAGCATAACCTCTGGATCGGAACCAGCGGTGGTGGGCTGACTCGCTTCAAGCCGCGGCGATTTCAGAGCGTCGGACCCGAACGTGGACTGTCGCAGCGCGTGGTCACTTCAGTGTGGCCCGAGACGTCGGGCGATCTGCTGATCGGCACGTATGGCGGGGGAGTCTTTCGATGGGGCGCTACCGGCGTGACGAAGATCATCTGGCCTGGACAGGGGGGCGGCCCGGGCTACATCCAGAGCGTGCTGGCGGATCGAGCCGGCCGGGTTTGGGCCGGCACTTACTACGAGGGACTGTGGATCCTGGATCGCGGTTCCGTTCGACGAGTGCCTGCCGAGCGGACCGGCGGACCCGATGTGAAGGCGCTGTTTGAAGATTCACGCGGACGGGTCTGGATTTCCGGTGGCTTTGGCGTGGCGGTGCATGAGAGCGGCGAATTCCGAACGTTCGAGCCGGCGCAAGGTCTCCCGGCGGGCGGCGCGCGTGCTTTTGCCGAGGATGCCCGCGGCGCGGTGTGGCTCTCGAACGGAGAGGGTGTATTCCGGCTTGAAGACGAGCGATGGCAGGAAGTGCGCGAGACTGGTGACCGCCCGCTGCGGGAAATCACGTGCCTCAAAAGCGACGCCGACGGGGCGATGTGGCTGGGTTCGTCGCGCGACGGTTTGCTGAGGTGGCATTCCGGCGCGCTCGTGCGAATCGGGCCGAAACAGGGACTGCCGGTTCCGGGCGTGCATGGAATCCTGGAGGATGACGAGCATTATTTCTGGATGCCTTCAAGCCGCGGCGTGGTGCGCGTGTCGCGGAAGGATTTGGAGTCGGTGACGGAGAGCGGCGAATCGCAACTGGTCTGCCATCTCTTTGATTTGGCCGACGGTCTTCCGAGCGTCGAATGCCCGCAAGGGCACCAACCATCCTGCGCCCGCGACGGCGCCGGGCGTCTGTGGTTCGCAACGTCGAAAGGTGTCACGATGACCGATCTCGACCGTTTCCGCCTCAATACGGTGCCGCCCCCGGTGCAAATCGAGGGGCTGGTCTATTACGTTCCGTCCCGCGCCACGACCAATCGTGCGGCTGTCGAGAAACAAGCGGAGCAACGAGAAACTCAGGTGCGCGTGAGCGCGCCGTTTGCCGGGCCACCCGTTCTGCCCGCCGGGAGTCGCCGCCTGGAGATTCATTACGCGGGACTGAGTTTCTCCACGTCGGAGAAGGTGCGCTTCCGCGTCAGGTTGGAGGGGATGGATTTCGAGTGGCATGACGTGGAAAATCAGCGCATGGCCTTTTATCACGACTTGCCTCCCGGTGAATACAAGTTCCAGGTTCGCGCGGCGAACAACGACGGCGTGTGGAACGAGACTGGCGCCAGTCTCGCGTTCCTGGTGCAACCGTTCTTCTGGCAGACTTGGTGGTTCCGTCTGCTCCTCGGTGTCTTTGCCATGGGCGGAGTGGCGGGCACCGTCTGGGGCGTCGTGCGGGGCAAGCTGCGCCAGCACGAGGAGCATCTCGCGCACGAGCGTGAAATCAGACAGGCCCGCGAGCAGCTTTCCCACCTCACCCGCGTCGCGATGCTTGGCGAACTCTCCGGCTCGCTCGCGCACGAGCTTAACCAGCCGCTCACCGCCATTTTGAGCAACGCCCAGGCCGCGCTGCGCTTTCTCAACGCCGAAACCGTGGACCGCGACGAATTGCGCGAAATCCTCAAGGACATCGCCGATGACGACCAGCGTGCCGGCGAGGTCATCCGCCGCCTGCGCACGCTGGTCAAGCGAGGCGAGGTGCAGCTCCAGTCGCTCGACCTGAACGATGTCGTGCGGGAAACCTTGCGGCTGGTGCGCAGCGACCTCGTCACGCGCAATGTCACACTCGTGGCCGAGCTTGCCGCAGGGCCTCTTCTCGTGAAAGCGGATCGAGTGCAACTGCAACAAGTGTTCCTCAATCTCATCCTCAACGGTTGCGATGCAGTGGCCGGCAATGCGTCTGAAGAACGCAAGCTCACGATCCGGACGAGACGAACAGACAACGGTGGCGTGCAAATGACTGTGATGGATTGTGGCCACGGCATTCCCGTCGATCAGGTGGACCGAATCTTCGATCCCTTTGTCAGCACCAAATCTTCCGGCCTCGGACTCGGTCTGGCGATCAGTCGCAGCATTGTGGTTGCGCACGGCGGAAAATTGCTGGCCGCCAACAATGCCGGAGGCGGCGCGAGTTTTTCCTTTGTTCTGCCGGCGAGTGGCTAGGGGCAAGTGACAGGTGTCCAATGAAGACTTCTGCCACCATTTTTCTCGTGGACGACGAACCCTCCGTCCTGCGCGGGCTGGCGCGCCTCCTTCGCTCGGCTGGCTGGCCGACTGCGACGTATCAGTCGCCGGAGGACTTCATGAACCGCTTTGACGCCACTGCTCCGGGCTGCCTGGTCCTTGATGTGTCGATGCCCGGATTGAACGGGCTGGAGTTGCAGCGCTGGCTCGCTGACAAGGGCTGCCCGTTGCCCATTATCTTTCTTACGGGCCATGGCGACATCCCGACCAGCGTGCGCGCGATGAAAGCGGGTGCCGTTGATTTTCTCACCAAGCCCGTGCGCGACGAAGATCTGCTCAAGGCCATCCGTCAGGCAGTCGAGAAAGACCGGGTCTGCCGCCAGGAGCGCGCGGAGACGGTGGCCATTGAGGAACGTCTCGCCACGCTCACGCCGCGCGAGCGGGAAGTACTCGCGCTAGTTGTCGCCGGCAAGCTCAACAAACAAACCGCAGCGGAACTCGGCACAGTCGAAAAGACGATCAAGGTTCACCGCGCCCGGGTGATGGAAAAAATGGGCGCCAGCTCCCTTGCCGAACTGGTGCGGCTGGCGCAGAGGGCGGGAATTTCAGGGAGTGAGCAGTAATCAGTGATCAGTCGTTGATCAGTCATCAGTAATCCGTGATCGGGGGCGACTTGGCCATGGGCCACATCTCGCACTACCTTGGGACTCCTGACCACTGACTGCTGATTACTGATCACTCTCCCCCTCCCCGGCATTGGACCAAGGTCCAATAGCCCGTCCGTCATTGCATGCCGTAGCCTCCGGCTCAGATGGCACCCGCGCACCCTTTAATCGCTGTGCTCGACGACGAGGAATCGATTCGTCGCGCGCTGGGACGCTTGTTGCGATCGGCGGGTTTCGAGGTAGTGACGTTTGCATCCGGCGAGGAGTTTCTTGATTCGTTGAACGCCGGTCTGCCTGGCTGCCTCGTGCTGGACATTCATATGCAAGGTATGACGGGGTTCGACGTGCTGGCAGCGCTTCAAGCCCGGCATCTGCGCGTCCCGACTATTGTCATAACCGCATTCGATGACGAGATGACCGAACCGCGCGCGTTACAGGCGGGCGCGCTCCGCTTCATGCGCAAACCCATTCGGGACGACGATCTCCTTCACGCCGTGGACGCGGCCATCGAGTCCGGTGCAAAAGGCTCTCCTGTGTCATGACGCCGCTTCATCCAGAGTTGGACCAAAGTCCAATAGTCAACGCGCGCGGCCCACTGCCATGCTGCCGGCCGGTTGTGGTACCGCGCTCGTTGCCGAGACCTTAATCCTCGCTTGAATCACGAAACACCCGACCAGATTAAAGACACACTATGAAAACCAACCTATACTTGAGATTCGCTAACCAGTCCTGTCTAACCCTCCTCCTGGCCGCGCTTGCGCTGCCAGTTATCGCCCAACAACCGTCCGCCGCCGAACGGGCGGCGATGTTGAAGGCCACCATGGCCGCCAGCCAGATCGTCCTCAAACAATACGAATGGGTCGAGACCACGGTCGTGAGCGTCAAAGGCGAGGAGAAATCCCGCCAGTTGAACCGCTGTTACTACGGCGCGGATGGCGGGGTGCAGAAGGTTCCGCTCACCGCGGCTGCACCCGCCGAGAAGAAGAAAGGCCTGCGCGGGAAGATCGCCGAGAGCAAGAAGGAGGAAATGACCGACTACATGAAGCAGGCGGTGGGCCTGGTGAAAAGCTATGTACCGCCCATGCCGGCCTTGATCGAGGCCGCCAAGGAAAAGGGCAAGGTTTCTGTGGATGTAGTCCAGCCTGGCAAACGTGCGCGCCTGAACTTTCGCGACTACCTCAAACCGGGTGACACGTTGAGCGTGGAATTGGACCTGACCAACAACCGGCTGCTCTCGTTGACGGTCAAGACGCATCTGGAGAGTGCCGAAGACGCCGTGAGCCTTGACGCACGGTTTGCCACGCTGGCCGACGGCACGAGTTACGCCGACACGATCACGCTCGATGCGCCGGCCAAGAACCTCACCGTCAAAGTGGATAACTCCGGCTACCGGAAAACCAGCAACTGAACACTCCTCGCGGCCCGATCCAAGCCAACATCATCAACATGAACCCAAACAACGCCAGAAGCAGAACGGCAGGCGAGTTGAAGCATCTGGCTTCCGCTGGTTCGGCTGGAGACAGTGCGGCCCGCCTTCCGGCAGTGCAAAGCGATTGCCTGACGGCGCCGCGACCGGTAGAGGACAACGGGCCGGAATCTCTCCCTCTGCCCGTGCCGGCAGACTTGCTCTGCGCGTTGGTTGCGGAATGAGATCACCGATGAAAGGAGACCCACCATGAAACCCAAAGCTTGTTGTCTCAGCCTCGTTCTGGCGTTTCTGTCGTTTGCGCCGATCCTCGCCCAATCACCGGCCGATCCCGGCTGGCCGCGCGTCTTCAAAAAGGACGGCAAGCAACTAACCATCTATCAGCCGCAGGTGGATTACTGGCATGGCTACACCAACCTGCACTTCCGCAGCGCCATCGCGATCAAAGGTGTGCTGAAGGAGGAAAAGTTCGGCGTGGCGGAAGTGGACGCGTTGACGGTGACCGATCATGCAAATCGGGTCGTCGCGATTGTGCCGCTCAAGCGCGAACTGCGCTTTGCGAACGTCTCGGAGCCGGACTTGACCCGGTTGCGCCAGGCGGCGGACCAATTGCGTCCGTCTGGGCAGGTAACCACGCTCTCGCTGGATCGAGTCATTGCCTATCTGGATCCGGCGAAGCAGCCGGTGCAACACGCCGTCGAACTCAACCTTGATCCTCCGAAAATCTTTGCCAGCAGCACCCCTGCAATTCTGGTCATCTTCATGGGCGAACCGAAGTTCAAACCCGTGGAGACCAATCGCACGGACCTGCTCTTTGCCCTCAACACCAACTGGGATGTTCTCTACGATGTGGCCAGCAGGAAATACTTTCTCCTGAATGGCGAAGGCTGGTTGACCACGACGGACGTAACCAAGGGACCGTGGGTACCCGCCCAGACTTTGCCACCATCCATCTACTCGCTGCCGGCGAACGACAACTGGGCGGAAGCGCGCCGACGGTTGCCCGGCAAACCGGCGAAGGTCACACCCAGTGTTTTCGTGACCACCGAGCCCGCGGAGATGATCCTGACTGATGGTGCACCCAGTTACTTGCCTGTTCGCGGAACGCGGCTGTTGCGCGTGAACAATACCGCGAGTGTGTTGTTCCTGCACACTGGCGACGGCAAGCTCTATTTCCTCGTTGCAGGCCGGTGGTTTCGCGGCGGCAGTCTCAGCGGGCCGTGGTCGGCGGCCAGCAAGGATTTGCCCCCGGATTTTGCGCAGATTCCCGCCGACGATGCGGCAGCCTTCGTGAAAGCCTCTGTTCCCGGAACGCGCGAAGCCAAGGACGCCGTGTTGCTCGCGTCCATCCCCACGACCACGACGGTCAACGTCACCAACCTCACCGTAAATGTGAGCTACAGCGGCGCGCCGCAATTCGTGGCCATCCCGAGCACGACCGTCCAGTACGCCGTCAATACGCCGAACCAGGTGTTCCTGGTCAGCGGCGGCTATTACTGCTGCTCGCAGGGCGTGTGGTTCTGCGGCGCGAGCGCGAGCGGACCCTGGACCTTCTGCGCCAGCGTGCCGTCGGCCATTTACACCATCCCGCCGTCGAATCCCAATTACAACGTTACGTATGTCGTGGTTCAGAGTTCGACGCCGACCACTGTCACTTACAGCCAGACTTCCGGTTACAGCGGCGAGTATGTCGCGGCGACAGGTGTGCTGATGTTTGGGGCGGGTATGTTGGTTGGCGCGGCCATTGCCAACAACAACGACAATTACTACTACTATCCGCCTTACCCGTGCCATTACTCCTACGGCTGCGGCGCATCGTATCACTACGGGGGCGGTGGCTATTACGGTGCGAGCTACGCGGCCTACGGACCCTACGGCGGCGCGGGATACTCGGCGGGATACAATCCCTACACGGGCACCTACGCGCGCTCGAGCTATGCCTACGGTCCGTATGGCAGCGCCAGTCGGTCGGCGGCGTACAATCCCTACACCGGCAGCTACTCCGCGAACGCGCAGGTGAATACGGCTTACGGTTCGGCGGGAAGGTCGGCTTCCTACAGCGCCAGTTCGGGCCAGTATTCGGCGAGCGCTTACAAGTCGGGCGCGTACGGCACCACGAGTTCACAACGCAATTACAACGCTTACACGGGCGACGCATCCGCCAGCCGGCAGACGACGACTGCGTACGGTTCGGCCAGCAGCGGTGCCGCCTACGATGCCCAAACCGGCGCTCGTGCCGCCGGCGGCCAAGTCACCACCGCCCAAGGATCCGCGGGTGCGGCAGCCGGCTACAATCCAACGACTGGTCAGGGTGCCGCGGGCGGCTACAAATCCGGCCAATACGGCAGCGCCGGCGCCGCGACGACCACCAGTGGCTCCAGTGCCGCCGCGTGGGACACACAGCAAGGGCAGGGCGCCGTCGCCAAGGATTCCTCTGGTAATGTCTATGCGAGCAACGGCGACACGGTTTACAAGAAGGACTCCGATGGGAGCTGGTCACAAAACTCGGGCAGCGGCTGGGAGAGTACCGACAGCCCGCAGCAGCAGGCCCAATCCCAAGCCAGTTCCAAGCAACAGCAAGCGCAAACGCAGGCCACTTCTGCCCAATCGCAGGCACAAACGCAGGCCAGTTCCGCCCAGTCGCAGGGACAAACGCAGGCCAGCACCAAGCAACAGCAAGCGCAGTCGCAAGCAAGTTCCGCCCAATCGCAGGCCCAGTCGCAAGCAAGTTCCCGACAGCAGCAGGCGCAAACTCAAGCCAGCACGGCCAGCAGCACGGCCTCAAGCAAGCAGGCGCAGGCGCAATCCCAAGCCAGCTCCTATCAACAGCAGGCCCAGACGAAAACCAGTTCCGCGCAATCTCAAGCGAGTTCCGCCCAGCAGCAGCGCTCGGCCAGCGGCTCCACGACCAGTGCGT
>Ga0137465_1000385_pt1 | contig 20416 bp, 16 predicted proteins | sample EasRivERMGT828_2_FD_104906 | JGI IMG/M metagenome (GOLD analysis project Ga0137465, IMG submission 104906) | Soil microbial communities from meander-bound floodplain in the East River, Colorado, USA - East River MetaG ERMGT828_2 | ecosystem: Environmental > Terrestrial > Soil > Floodplain ... | reverse complement strand
GAGCATGAATTGCAGGAATTATTTCCAGCTGAATTCAAATCGCGTCAAACCGATTTTGGCGGCTTGTTACTGCTCTGATTGGGCTTATATCATTTTTGAAAATGACGAACCGGACACTAGTGGGACGGTCTTCGTTTCAGTGGAGCGGTATTCGAAACAGATTGCGCTGCAGGTCCCTCTTCTCGAAAACGTATATCGACGGGTCGGACCCGGGCGAAACAGGTCCATGCTCGATGACTCGGGCGCCGGCCAGCTGAATCTCTCCCGTATTTGCATCAAGCCCGGCAGCGGGCAAATCCGGCAGCGATTTGCCCGCCGGAATGGGAATGGCAACCGTTTTCCCCGCAAATGGACCGGAAGCGACCGCGGCCATGTCCACGTACAAGAATCTTCCATCGTGTGACCAGACTGCCCTGCAATCGGAGCCACTGCAAAGTTTTTTCGGGGCGCCGCCGTGAAGAGGTATCGCGAGAATTCCGCCACCGAGCGGGTTCGAGTTAGTCACAACTGAGAACGCGATAACCCAGTTACCGTCAGGCGAAACGCCGCTTTTTTCCAGGATCGGAACGGTCGTCACCGGTTCACGACCACTTCCATCCTTCTTAATGCGGACCGGAAAAGTTGCAGTTCCCTCCAGCGATCGGAACACTAGTTCTCCGTCCGCGCCGAAAGACACCTGATCTCCAGATGCGATCTCGCGAGGGGGAGTGCGCCGGTCAAGCGATGCAAGCCAGACTTTGGATGGCCCGTTGAGTGTCGATGTCGTGTAAGCGACTTCTTTCTCGTCCCGGGAGATATCGTAATCAGCGATGGATATACCCGGGAGAACGGTTTCGGAATTTCCTGAAGCGATATTCAAAACACGTAACTCGGCTGACGAGGGTACCCAACCACCGGCTCCGAAGGCTGCAGATGCGACCATGTCCTGCACAGAGAGATAGAACACGCGCGTTCCATCTCGCGAAAGACGCGGAGCTACGGCGAATCCTTCTGACGAGATGGCGCGTTCACCAGCGGCGTCATGAATCCAAATCGTGCTCCGCCGGTTTCCGGCGGACGTCACGAGAGATTCGCCATCCGGCGCGATTGCAATCCCCTCTTCCTCGATTGGTCCAAAGGTGACCTGTTCCGGTGTTCCATCAGGAAACTTCTGACGCCACAGATGCGCCTTGCCTCCAACTCGTGCGCCAAAATACATCCACTTTCCGTCCGGAGACCAGGCAGCGGCAGTGCAAGTGCCCCGGGGCCCGATCTGTCGTCCCGCAGAGCTTCCATCAAACGGCAGCAGCCGGCAGGGTCCTTGGAATGCGTGCGATTGATCCATCTCGACAACGAGAACGGACTTGAGATCCGGTGATGCGTAAGAGTAGTGCGCCATCGCGTTCTCGTGCTGCGGAAAGTAAATCTCTCGCGACTCGGCCCGGCCCTCGGTTGAGGTAACAATTCCCATGTGCAGACTGGTCCCGTTCATGACCTCGGCAAACAACACTCTCTTGTCGGACATCCACGTCAAGCCGGAGGCGTTGGGTAGGAATCGTGTCGGCTCACCTCCCAGCACTGGAACAGTCCATGTGTCCCATATCAACGTATCGCCCGATGTACTGAACCTCGTATATGCGATCCGCGATCCGTCGGGTGTAAACACGGGTCCATACTTAAGCCCTCCATCATTCGTAAGGCGCACCGATTCTCCGTTCGGGAGCAACTTGACATAAATCTGGCCCGGGCTGAGGAAGAACTCTCCGCCGCGAATGAAGGTCACCATTCGTCCGTCCGGTGACAAGCTGGGCGCTACAGCCGAATCGGCGAAGTCCGTGAGCTGGGTGTACTCGGATGGCGAGGTCACGGCTGCTCTGGGTTTCAGCGAATAGTACATTCCTGCGGCGGCTATGAGGATCAAAAGTCCGATGGCTGCCACTGCAGCTCCGCGATATGAGGCACGGCGCACACGTGGAGGAGATGTTACCGTCGCGATTCGGCCAGAGCCGCTGTCCCGTTCAACTCGTTTGAGGTCGGCGCGCAAATCGGCGGCGGACTGATAACGTACATCGCGGTCTTTTTCCAAAAGACGGCCGATGATCCGCTCCAGTTCGGGCGGGATTTTCGCATTGCGTTCCCGCACCGGCACTGGATCTTGACTCAGCAGCGCCTGAAAAACCACGGCTGTCGTGGAACCTTCAAAGGGTCGTACACGAGTCGCCATCTCATACAGAACTACGCCGAGCGACCAAAGGTCCGTGCGAGCGTCCACGGTTTGCCCACGAGCCTGCTCGGGCGACATGTAGAGAACGGTGCCAACGGTCGCGCCCGTGTCCGTGACGGGTGCGGTCGCGCGGTCAGCTGTCGCGTCAATCGGGCTCGGCGCTATCATTGCGATACCGAAATCGAGAATCTTCACCTGGCCAGTGCGGGTGACGAGAATGTTTCCAGGTTTCAGGTCCCGATGAACAATGCCTGCGGCATGTGCCGCGATGAGACCATCGGTGATCTGACCCGCCAAATCGAGCAACTTCTCGAAGCTGTCGACAGACTGAATGGCTGCACCCTCGACAAATTCCATAACCAGGTAATTCGGCCCGACATCATAAAGCTGAGAAATGTTCGTATGATTCAGCGAGGCAACGGCTCGCGCTTCACGCTCGAAACGTTCGGAGAACTGGTCTTTTAAGATTTTGATGGCGACAACCCGGTTCAGCCGTGTGTCACGCGCTTTGTACACCTCACCCATCCCGCCAGCGCCGATCGGCAAGAGGATTTCATAAGGTCCCAGACGAGTGCCAATGATCATCGTCATCGTATCCCTTTCTAGGGCAACTGTGGGTGACACTGCCTTGCTAGTTGTCCGGTTGATTCGCTATTGCGTGGAAGGGTATCGCGCTCATTGTAAAGGACTGAAGATGAAGCGACACGTCAATTCGATGGTTGTTCGGAAAACCGCGGAAGCCACCGAGTGGCGGAGCCGGCTACCGCGTTAAACGTGGAAGAGCAAGCCGTCCGGAAACGACTTCTTCCGCCAGAACGCGAGCTGCTGCATCGGCAGGAGGCGGCTCGACGCGCCTGGATGAAATCGTAAGGTCGGCTGAACGCGTTGTGCGGCTCGCAGCGGTTCCCGTACTTTCCATTCCGCCGCTGGTTTGACTCAATCCAGCTCGGGGCATCGGAATCGATGGTTCAGAAACCTGCTGACGTTGCCCTTATCGATGGCGTTCAACAGGTCCGCCACGGCTCGGAGATGCAGCCGCCTCAACGATGCAAGCGCACTCAGCAGCCTGGCCGAAGGATTTCCGAGGTTTGCCAGGTACTGGTCTCCGTTCGGGAATTGAACCCAATCGTTGCCTGGAAACGCGACGCCTGCCGTCGCGGTCGTGGGGCGGCCATGCCTGTCGAGCGTCTCATATGTGGCCCATGGAAAAGTACGGGCGGACCTGGCTAGGCCGGACACAAACTGCTGCTGCGACACATCGGGTTGGAGGAACAGCATCGAATTGTCGATCTGCGTGAAGCCGGCGAAGGCACCGCTCCACAAGGCAGGATCTACGGTTCCGACGTGATCGAAAAACGCTTTGGCTTGCAAACCTGAAAGGTGCCTGGCAAACGAGACCACGGCGTAGTCCAGCGGGAAATCGTAGGCGTCCGGGTTATCCGGACTGAAGTGAACGGTTCCGCCCTGGCTCAAAACATAACCAATCGCATTATCCAGAACGCCGACATCCGCAGCGTTCACCGCGCCGTGTCCCGAGTCCTTGAGCGTAAACACAAATGTAGGATTCGTTTGTGCCTCAAATCCTCCGGCACCAACCTCGACGTCCGTATTGCCGCGATTGACCGTGCGGATTGCGCGAGCAGCAGAAAGAACGTCGATCACGTCATCGACGACACGGCACTCCTTCAGAAGCAGATTGCTCCAGAGTTCCAGATTTGAATAGCCGACCCTGAGAATCTTCGCAAGATTTCTTTCTCCTATGACATCTCCGGTTGGAATCGGCTCCGCTGAAATATACGTCTTCGCGCTTACGGGCTGAACGAACACCAGCCCAACAATCAGGATGAACAATGCGAACATCAGAGATCTGCTTCGAGATTGGTTATTCATACACCCTCCGGGAACACCGAAATTTGAGCGTTACATTACCGGCGCCTTGTAAAGATTTGATGTGGATTAGCTGGAAAATTGTACCGCGAATATAAAAGGACGGCGGCTAACTGTTACCGAGAAAATTCCGGCTTCGTTTCGCGGAGGATTTGAAGAATCGCGGTGCGATCGGCGGCCGAACCGAGGTTTTATCGCCACTCGTGCTTTGGGTATTTCCGCTGAAGCTCGGATTTGATGCGAGGGTAATGCTCCCGCCAGAAGTTTGCCAGGTCGTGGGTCACCTGGACCGGACGCATGCTGGGCGCAAGGATATGCACGCTGAGAGCGACGCGGCCCATCGCGATTTTGGGCGTCGAGGTGACGCCGAACAGCTCCTGAATTCGAAGCGAGATAAAGGGCGCCGTGTCGATCGCGTACGTGACTTTGGGTGTCCGGTCATTTGACAGCGTGACGCGTTCGGGTACGTACTTTTCAAGAAGGTCGCGCTGTGCCCCCGACAGCCACGACTTCACCACGGGCTTCACTTCCCTGTCCTTGATGTCTTTGTAGCTGACGGCGCCCAGGCACAGTTGTTCGATGATGTGTCGCCGGTCTTCATCTCGAATCGAAGGAAGCTGCAGATCCGGGCACCATGCTGCGAGCAGATTGAGCCTCAGGATCCACTGCTCGACGCCATGATCCCAGTTCGGAAGAACAAGGCGTCCTGAAACGACTTCTTCCGCAAGGACGCGAGCTGCTGCATCGGCAGGAGGCGGCTCAATGCGCCTGGATGAAATCGTAAGGTCGCGGAAGCGGTCGGCGTCTTCCGCCTGTACGCGTCTCGTGACGGCATCGAACGAAACACGGGTTTCGTGCTCTATGTCCTCCGGGAAGAGTTCACGAAGCCAATCCGTCTCGATCGCCGTCGCGAGCGAGAGGATGGTGTCGACTTCTCCTTTTCGTCCACCCAGTTCCTGTACTTCAGCAGCAACGAAAAGCGGACTGTCCCGCACAACACTCTCACGAGCCAGCGTCCCGCGCCTGCCATGGACGAGTTCGCAACGAAGCGTCGCGTCATCAAGCCGGCGCGCGACCCGATCACTGAAGCCGATGAGGACGCATTTTCGAAGCGACTCATTCGAAGCGTCGCGTGGTTTGACGTCGAGTCCTTCCTGTTGCGCGATTCTCAGAAATTGGTCGTGCAGAGGCCCAACCTGCCGCGCCGTGACCGCGTGGATTCCGGCGCTGCGAAGCGTGTCCAGCCGGAACTGGTGTCCAGCCGCGTACTCCCAGGCGCGCATCAGAATCCAGAAATCGGATGTCTCACCGTCTTTTGATGGCTGCGCCCTGTCGGGCTTGCATTCGCTCCGCTCATCTCCGCGGAAAAGATCATCTCGTGACGCGGCCGCGTCCCTGTCCGGCCGGCGAACCAGCAGATCGCGTCCCTGTGTCAGCGCCGCGACGAGACACGCCTGATGCACACATCCATATTCGTGCGCGGCGAGAAGCATTCGCGAATAACGCGGATGTACCGGGAACGCGAGCATTCGCCTTCCGAGTTCCGTGATTCGTGTCCCGGCCTCGCGTGGCTCCAGCGCTCCCAGATCCAGCAACAATTCTTCCGCATGAGCCAGCGCCGCGTCGGCTGGCGCCTCGAGCCATCGAAAGTGGCGAAGATCGTCGACACCGGCCGCCTTCAGCGTCAGTACAACTTCAGAGAGATCGAGCCGCCGGATCTCCGGCAATTCCTGCGCGGAGCGCTCGGCATGTTCGGGCTCCGACCATAAACGCAGGCAGCGGCCCGGCGCGGTTCGTCCGGCGCGTCCTGCCCGTTGTTCGGCGCTGGCGCGGCTGATCTTTTCGACCAGCAATGTGTTGATGCCGCGATGCGGGTCGTATCGGGGGATGCGCGCAAGGCCGCTGTCGATGACCGAACGAACGCCATCGATCGTGATGGACGTCTCCGCAACGTTGGTGGCCACAACAACCTTCGGCTGATCGTAACGCGCTACAGCGGCATCCTGATCCCGCGGCGGCAATTCGCCATGGAGAGGCAGCAGAACGTATCCTCGCGATTCCGGCGTGTGCCGGATCGCGTCGATCGTTCGATGGATCTCGTAGCCTCCCGGCATGAACACGAGAACGTCACCGCTGCCCTCCTTCGCGCATTTCGCAAACGCGTCGGCCGCAAGCTCCCAGACAGCGGGCGGATTGTTACCCAGACGCCGGGAAAGATACTCCGTGGTTACCGGATAGGTTCGTCCCTCCGAACGCAGAAGGACGCAGGGGTTGAGATATTTCTCCAGAGCTCCGGCATCGAGAGTGGCGGACATCACGATGACAAGAAGATCGGGCCGCTGACGCTCCTGAATGTCGAGCGCACGAGCGAGCGTGATGTCTCCGTAGAGATGCCGCTCGTGAAATTCATCGAAGATCAGAGCCTGAATGCCGTTGAGCGCAGGATCCTGCAGCATCTGCCGCAACAGGATGCCCTCGGTTTCGAACTTGATGCGCGTCGCGGCGGTGGTGACGTTCTCGAATCGAACCTGGTAGCCGACTTCCTGTCCGAGCTTCACCGCCATCTCCTGCGCAACGCGGGAGGCAAGGAGCCTTGCTGCAAGGCGGCGCGGTTGAAGGATCACGACGCGGCCGTTTCCGAGCAGTCCATGCTTCATCAACATTTGCGGAACCTGCGTGGATTTGCCCGAGCCTGTCGGCGCCTGAAGCACGAGCCGCCGCGAACCGCGGAGGGCCGCGACAATCTCGTTTTCTATTTCATAGATCGGCAGTGATTCGGGCATTATGCGGCCATGAAAAAATCAGCGGTTCAGTTCTCTGTTGCAGCTCTTCTTCTATTGTCCTTTGTCGCGTTCGGCCAGAAGGCCACACAGAGTGTCGTACGCGTCACGCCCGAGCAGGTCAAGTGGGTGGCGGAAAAGGACGGGCTGGGTTTTCAGCAGGCCGTTATCGAAGGCGACCCGTCCAAGCCCGGAATCTACGTTATTCACGTCAAGTTTCCGCCGGGCGTCATGAGCCGGCCACACTCGCATCGAGAAGACCGGCACGCCACGGTCATCAAAGGTACATGGTACACGGGCGAAGGAAACGAATTCGCTCCAGATAAGACGGTTCCGCTCAAGCCGGGGAGTTACATGAAGCATCCGGCGGGGGTGAATCACTTCGACGGCGCAAAAGATGAAGAAGTCATCCTGCAGCTTGTGGGAATCGGCCCAAGCCAGACGACGCGCGTTCGGCCCGAACTGGGACTGTTTGGTCCTTCAAAGACCGGAACTAAGTAAAGACAGCGATCGGCGATTGCTTATCCTCCGGACTCAAGTTCGTTCCGTCAGGGGCTTTGTTCCCGGTCCGGGCAACGGCGGCCGATGACCGCCGGCCGCTTCCGCTTCCAGAAGTGTTTCGACGTCGGGATACTGATAAATAACCTGCGCTCCGTTTTGGGCGAGTCCGCCGGTATCCGCAGTCGGACCATAGGTGCTGTACAACTCGTGGCCGAGAATGCGGAGATACGTGATGAGTTGTCCACGGTGATGCGCCGAATGCGCGATGCGGCGAACGAGGATCCAGGCCCGGATTCGCGATACATCAAAGAACGGAACAGCGTCCTCGAACCAGGATTCGGGCATTGCTTCGAGTTTTTCCAGACGCTGTGAGGACGAAGCCGAATACTTCCGCAGAAACTCGAGACGCGTTTCAACGGCCGGGAGCGGCGACTCCGGCAACGTGACGCCGAGGAAATTCTTCATCCAGTTGTCTTCGCTCACGCACTGGTGAACCATGTGCTCGCGCACGCTCCGCGCGCGAGTCTCCGGGCGCCAGGCCATCTCGTCGTCGCGGAACATGGCCCATGCGCCCAGGATTTTCTGGCGTTCGGTGGCGTAGGTCTCGGTCAGGAATGAATAACGCTCCGACACGAGCTACGCGCTTGGTAACGGGCGGACGTATTTGTTGAACCAGTCCACGGTCCGCTTCCAGGCCAGATCCGCCGCGGCCTTGTTGTAACGCTCGGGTGTCGCGTCGTTGTTGAAGCCGTGAACCGCGCCGGGATAGATGTGACCTTCAAACGGCACACCGGCCTTTTTGAGTTCGGCTTCGTACGCAGGCCACGCCTTCACCAGCGCCGCGTCGAGTTCGCCGTGATGAACGAGAATCGCGGCTTTGATCTTCGCCACGTCCGCGGCCGGCGGCGCGCCTCCGTAGAATGGCGCAGCGGCGGCGAGATCGGTACCGAGCCGGACGGCCAGGGTGTTGGCGATGCCGCCACCATAGCAGAAGCCTGTAGCTCCAATCTTTCCCGTACAGTCGGCGCGCCCCTTCAACCACAGCGCGGACGCGACGAGATCTTCGGTCATCTTCGCGCGATCGACTTTACCGAAAAGCTGTCCGCCTCTGTAGTCGTCGCCGGGATAGCCGCCAACTGACGTAAGCCCGTCCGGCGCGAACGCCATGAAGTTATCGAGCGCAAACCGGCGCGCGAGGTCTTCGATGTGCGGGTTCAGTCCGCGGTTTTCGTGCACGACGAGAACGCCGGGCAATTTGGTTGGCGTCTGGCTTCGAGTGTCGGCGCTGAATGGACGAACGAGATAACCCTTGATCGTTCCGTTTCCGTTCGGCGACGGCACTGTTTCGTAGGTCGCCTTGATTCGTTCATCGGTCTTCGAAACCTGCTGGCCGAGCGCATAGTTCGGCATCAACGCTTCGATAATCGTGTTCGCTGCCAGGCCGGCAATCGCGAAGCGCTTTGCGCCTTCGAAAAAGTCGCGCCGGCTGATTTCGCCATGGATGTAACGGTTGTAGAGCTCGATGGCTTCAACGGGGATCTTCGGTTTCTGTGATTGCATGAGTGGCTCCTTCGATGCGATGTCGAGGCGTACTCTACTTCATGAAGTCCGGGAAATCCAATTCAGGGTAGAATTCCGCGGCGTGCGCAAGGCAATTCAGATCGCGACGATATTCGGCCTGTTGTTCTTTTTCCAGACGGGCGAGCCCATCACTGAGGCGCAGCAGAACTATCTCAGTCCGCTGGTGCGGCTTCAGCGACTCGACGAAGGCCGCACCCACCTGCACACCGACCAGGTTCGATACCGTGAAAGCGACAGCCGGCTCTTTCTGTGCAGCTACACCTTTGCAGTGATCGACGCGAAAGACCCGGCGAGGATGCGGTACCTGGCCGAAGGCTTAACGCACACCGTGCCGAACGACCGGCGCAGGCCGGGTTGCATCAACCTCGCCTGGGACGGCGACATCGTTTACACGACGCACCGAGGGAACATCGATAATCCCGCGTTTCTGACCGCCTGGGACATTTCGAAGATCGACGATGCAAATCCTCAAAGGCTCGCTCCAGTGCAACTGCCTGCGCTCCAGGAACCGGGTGTGACGTATGAAGGACTCGACGTCGCCGCGGGATTCATCTATGTCGGTTTGCGCGCCAATGGCCTGGGCATTTACCGCCGCACGCCCGAGAATCGCATCGAACGCGTTGGAACAGCGACCGGCTTGACGGATGCCGTAGGCGTCGCGGTCCATGGAACGACCGCGTTTGTCGCGGACGGCATGGGCGGACTGGCCATCGTCAACGTCGCCGATCCGAAAGCGCCGAAGCTGCTGGGAAAAGCGGCTACGGGCGGTCAGGTGCGTTCGGTCGTTGTAGACGGCGCTGTCGCATACGTGGCTGCAGGGTCGGCCGGATTGGTCCTCGTCGACGTTAAGAATCTGTCGGCGCCGCGCGTCATCAGCCGCGTGACAATGCCGGGTACCGCAGTGCGCGTCGCATATTCGAAAGGCCGCGCCTTTGTCGCCGCATGGAACGATGCGCGGGTTTATGACGTAACGAATGCTTCCCGGCCGCGTTTTATCGGCGCCGCGCGACTGGAAGAAGAAGCTCGATTCGATACCGGTGAGAACGCCAGCGACGCGGCTCGTCCGATGGTGACCGCGAGAACACTTGGAATTGCCGCGCACAACGATGTCATGTTCGTCGGCAACTGGTGGGTGCCATATTCATACCGGCTCTATCCGGAACGTGTGGCGCCGAATCTCGTGCTGCCGGAAGCCGCGAGTCTGATCGACTTCGGCGCAGTGCCGGCCGGCCAGAGCAAAACCGCGCCGGTTCAGATAACAAATCAGGGCACCGCTCCGCTGCTTATCGACCAGAACTCCGTCGAGGGCGCATCTTTTTCTGTATCCCCGTCGCGAGTTCAGATCGCCCCGGGCAGAAGCGCGACCTTGTCGGTGACATATCGATCAAAGGCTCAGGCCTCTGAAGCCGGCGTTCTGCGAATTCGTTCGAATGATCCTGCTGCCCCGGTCCGCACAGCACGGCTCGTCGGCAACCGGCCCGGTCTCGGTGTCGGAAAGCCGCTCCCTGAAACCGTCGTCCAACTGCTCGACGGAAGCGAGTGGCGGTCCTCGACTGCGCAAAACAAGGTTCAGTTGCTGGCGTATTTCGCCACTTTCTGACCAGTCTGCGGTCTGGAGTTGCCAGACATCGAAGCACAGTTCTGGAAGAAGTATCGCGATAAGGGACTCGTCGTTATCGGAATCAATCCTGGAGGTCGTGGCGGTACTCGCGGCGGGGCCTCCACCGATGACGTCGCGGGAGTTCAAAGGTACACGAGTAATCTTCAGGTGACGTACCCGATCGGCATCGAAGTGACGAAGAACTACGTGGCTCTCACACAAGCATTCCAGGGCTTGAATCCATTCCCTGTTGACGTCGTCGTCGGCAAGGATGGCCGGATCGCCTACATCGCACGCGAATACGACATGGCTGGACTAACAGCGGCAATCGAAGCGGAACTGGCGAAATGATGCTGCGAGCAATCATTGTCGTGGTTGCCGCGATTGGTCTCGTATCTCCTCAACAAGGTCCAACCATCACAGGTGTAGTCAAAACTGAAGCGGGACGGTCGATAAAGGACGTGATGGTGCAAGGCTGCACATCCACCGTATGCATGATCTCCATGAGCGATGCGAACGGCCGCTTTTCCATCGCCGGCCTGAATGCGGGCGTCCGCGTTGCGGTGAAGACAGCGCAGGATGACAGCGTCACGCCGTTGCGCGCCGAAGCCATCGCGCCGCTGCGACTTCTGGATAATTCGCCGGTGGATATCGGCACTCTTTACGTTCCGACGCTGCCGAAACCGATCGCGCTGAGTGCAAGCGATCAGCAAACAGTCGCGCTACCGGACGGACTTTCTCTCACGCTTCGCCGCAGCGATCTCAAAATCCCGGCGACCGCTGCCGACGAGGACAAGATCTCAGGCCGGCTGATTCCGGCCAGACAGCTGCCGCGGCTTGCGGATTTGGGAAGTGAAAAAATCGTGGCCGTTTACGCGCTGTATCCATTTGGCGCGAAGAGCAGTTCACCGATCGCGGTTCGAATCAAATCCACGCTCCCGTCGGGAACGAAGGTGAATCTCCGCACGATCAGCGAAATCGACGGCACACTCTCCGAGCCCAGAGGCGCCACATCTGACGGCCGGTTCATAACCTCGGATGCCGGCACGGGGATCGTGAATCTCACCTGGCTGATCGCGTCGCGATAGCTTCAGCGCAGCTCGGTTGTCGTCTTTCCGATCGTGATCGACGCGGCGCGGACCTCGCCCTTGATCTGTTTGCTCGGATACACCAGCACTGAAGCATTCACGCCGACCTTGAGGTCTTGTTCCGAAAGGTCGCGGAATTCCATTCGTTGCGGCGGAGCCATAACAACCGTCAACAACTGCTTGTCGACTTCCAGCGTAATGGCCGGCGGCTTGCCGCGGTAACTCACCTTACGGATGACGCCCGTCAACGTCTGGGGTTTGGTGAGATCGTATGTCGGCCAGTCGTGCTGCGTTCCGTAGAGAAGGTTGGCATCCGAATCCTTCGGACCGGTCCAGGGGCTGATTGTGCGGTCTATCAGCGACTGTAGATTGCCTTCCATGCATCCGTACTCCATCACCTCGACATCGGGCGTCAGCACGAAAACGCGCTCGTTGCTGATCGGGCGCGTGTAGGTTTTCGGATCTTCGAGAACCCATTTGAATTCGATATGCCCCATGTCGGGCCGCTTGAAAGACATTGTGAGCTTCGCCTGGTTGCTCATGGGATGACCGATCGTGCCGAGCTTTGCAAAACCGTTGAAGTTCACTGCCTCGATCACCAGCGTGTCGCCTTCCCAGTGTCCGCGCGAGTCGCCGAACCAGGTCGGAGGCCAGCCCTTTCGATGCGGCATTCCTTCGGTATTCACGTTCTGAAACATCGTGCTCTGCTCGAACAGGAACGAGATGTATTCGTTGTTTTGAAGGATCTGCATCGGATGAGGCGTGAAAGACCGTATCCAGCCGAACGGCATGCAACTTCCGGCGTAGTCGCCCTGCCTGACCTGATCGTAGTTGTCCCACTGCGCCTGTCCCCACGTCGTGAACGGAAGCGGATTGGGCTCGCCCTTGTTGCTGGTTCCGTTCGCGTTGGTGACCGTGCGGGTCATGTCCTGAGCTCCGGGTCGATTCCAGACACCGCTGAAGTCCGGTTTTCCATTGGGAAGACGAGGAGCCGGCGCCTTCAGGTCCGGTCTGGATTTCAGCGTCTGCCCGAGCGAAATTTCAGCCATTCCCGCAGCAATGACGACGAAAAGCAAAAGCTTTTTCACGATCGGTCTCCTTTTCTGGATCGAATTGTGCCGGAGTATACTACGACCCCATTTTCCCGAGGAGTATCCGATGCCACGAGTATTCGCCCTCTTTCTCATCACAACGATGGTCCTCGGCGCGCAGACGCCGGCCGACACAACCTTCTATGCCGTTGCTTATATCGAGGTGATGCCTGCATCGAGAGGCGCGGCCGTCGCCGCATTCAGGCAATATCGCGCCGCAAGCGGAAAGGACGATGGCTTCGTTCGGTTCGAGTTGTTCGAGCAGGCAGGCCGAGCCGCACACTTTTCGATTATCGAAACATGGGCGAACCAAAAGGCGCTCGAAGCGCACGCTGCCGCGCCGCATACGAAAGACTGGCGCGGCAAAATCGATCAGATTCGTCTGAGCGACTACGATCAGCGGCCTTACAAAACGCTTTCGCTGGGCAGTCCGTCGCCAACAAACGACGACACGACTTACGTCATCAGCCATGTCGACATCGGCGGCCAGGGAACGAACGCCGCGCAACTGCTCCGCGGACTGGCTGAAACAAGCCGAAAGGAAAACGGCAATCTGCGATTCGACGTTCTGCAGCATGCGGCTCGCGCGAATCACTTCACCGTGATCGAGGCGTGGCGCAACCAGAGAGCGCTCGACGCCCACGCTGCTGCAGCGCACACCAGGCAGTACCGCGACAGTTTGAATCCCATCACCGGCAGCCCGCTCGACGAACGTATATATAAGGTCGCTGAGTAAAGGCGGAGTAACGAAGGACTACTTCGGCTTTGATTGGAACTTCTGCAGCAGACGCTGATAGCCGCGGTCGGACCGTAGTGAGGCCAGTTCGGGGTCGTTTTGCGCTTCTTTCAATGGGAATCCACGCTGGATTGCAATCTCAAGGTCCTGAAGGGCGCGGGACCGGTCGCGAGCGATCTCATAGACAACAGCGGATTTGAAGAACGTCATCGCGCTCCGGTCGCCGGCACCGTCAAGCTTGTGCACGCAATCCAGAGCGCCTCTTGTGTTGCCGATCTTGGCCGAATATAACGCCAGGTAGCTGAGCAGTTCAGAATTGCCGGGCTGGGCTGTGAGCCTTTCACCCACCAGCTGAATGGCCCGTTCGTAAGCTGCCTTCGCCTTGTCTTCGTTTCCAGGAATCCAGCGGTGGGCATCCGCCAGATTTCCCCAGTACATGTGATTCGTTGGAATCAAATCCACAGCTTTTTCGTAGGCTGCGGCGGCATCCTCGTAGCGGCCCTGAGAGAAGCGCCACGTTGCGAGATTGTTATACACGCCTGCGGAGGGTTGCACCTCCAGCGAGCGCTGAAGAACAGAAGCGGCGTCGTTAACGCGATCGAGGCTGTAATACGCGGCGGCCAGGTTGCGAAGCACGAGAATGTTGTCGCCGCTCAACTCATTCGCGCGCTCGAAATCGGCTGTCGCTCGCGTGTAGTCCGACTGCTTGTAGTAGAAGAGTCCGCGATAAATGCGAATGCTCCAGTCATTCGGGTTCAGCACAACCGCCACCGCGTAAAGTTCCTCAGCCTTCGCGACGTCCTTCTTTCTGAAGAAAGTTTCGGCCAGCCACATTGCCGCCGAGGCGTTGCCGGGCTCCAGTTCGCGCGCACGATTTAATTCCGCTTCCGCATCGGCCGTCTGTTGCGCCTGAAGCAGGACCATGCCGCGCGCAAGGTGTGCCGTTGCGAGGTGCGCGTCGAGATCCACGGCCTTCCGCGACGCTTCGGAGGCGAGGCGTGCCCACTGCGGATCCGGAGTCAACGCGTTCTTCCGGGCATACGCTTCCGCGAGACCGGCCTGTGCGGGCGCCAAACGGCCATCCCGGTCAACCGCTTTCGAGAATGAAATGATCGCGCGCTCGATGTTTTCCGGACGGTCAAAGCGCGCCAGATATTCACGACCGTGACTGGTCCATTCCGATGCATCGAGCGACTGCGCCGGCGTCGTTGCGGGATCGAACGATGCAGGCGGGGGGTCCTGCACACCGAACCGGAGCGCGACGAACAGCGCAAGCGCTCCGAGTACTGCAACCAACGCCGTCTTGCGATTCAGGCGAACCGGCGGCGAAACCACGACCGGCGCCGTTAGCCCGGCAAGAACCGCGCGCAGGCTTTCAGCCACTTCTTTCATGTTTTGAAAGCGGTGCGCCCGGCCTTTCTGAAGCGCCTGCTCAACGATTTTTTCCAGCTTTTCCGGGACTGTTGGACGGATCGCCGTCACCTTCGGCGTCGATTCGGCCCGGATTTTCTGCAACGTTGCCAGCGGCGTCTCGGCCTGAAAAGGCAGCGTACCCGTCAGTAGTTCGAAAAGCATGACGCCGAAAGAGAAGATGTCGGATCGCCTGTCCGGCGGCTGGCCCAGCGACTGTTCAGGCGACATGTAAGCGACGGTTCCGATCAGGATCCGCGAATCCGTGATCGTATCCTGACGCGTTCGGCCCTCGGCCGCGATGCTCGGATGGTCGAACCTCTTGGCAAGTCCGAAATCGAGGATCTTTACGACGCCATCGTCGGCGACCATGATGTTCGCCGGCTTCAAGTCGCGATGGATAATGCCGCTCTCATGCGCTTTCGCGATTCCATCCGCGATCTGGATCGCATATCGCAGAACGTGCTCCAGCGAAAGCTGTCCTGCCGCGAGAATTTGCGCCAACGACTTCCCTTTGACGTACTCCATCGCAATCAGATGCGAGTCTCCGATGGACTCGACTTCATAGATCGTCACGATGTTGGGGTGGGTCAACACGGAAGCCGTACGCGCTTCCCGCAGGAGTCGCTCACGAACTCCGGGCGCAGGAAACTTTTCGTCGGAAAGCATCTTCAGGGCGACGAACCTGTCGAGGCGCATATCCCTTGCCCTGTAGACGACGCCCATGCCCCCCTCGCCGATCTTCTCGAAGAGCTCGTAATGGGAAACAGTCCTTGTCATGTAAAGTGCCGTCATTATACCGCTCGCTTAAAAGATTGACTTGTTGGACGGATCCGAACAGTCTATTTCTCCGAAAAACACCCCAAACAAGCCAAGGGAGGATGCCATGGCAGACTATGCGCTCTTTTTGAGAGCAAGATTCAATGCAAGAACCGGCAACTTTGAAGAAAACGTCAGACAGAGACACCCGACCAACCGATTCTGGGACCGAGTGGTTAAAAGCGGAAGTACCATCACGCCGCAAGGCGAAAAGATCAACGCCGATACGCGCACGATGGAGATGGCGAGCAGCACCCAGGACACCGACAGGGTTTACTTCGCGGTTAATTTTATTCCGGACATTCGGCCAGCCAAGATCCGTTTCATGTGCGGTCTTCATCAGAGCATGAGATCCAGCAGATCAAGGACTGCGTCGCCTTTTCGTACACCGAACGGCGACCCGAACGGTGAGGTTCAATGCGACCTCGAAAGCAACCGATACGAGGAGATCGTAGTCGATGGCGTAACGTATTTCGCCATCGGCCCATACAGTCTCGTACGGGAACCCAATGGAGAGCAGTTCGAAAGCTGCTTTTACAAGCTCACGGTGGTCGCGAGTGCGTCGAACGATGGAGTGACGCGTGAGTACGCCTACGATCCAGACATGGACGTAGAAACCGGTCTGTAGCGCGCGCTTTCTGATATATTGCGCTCACTAAATCCTTGTATCGATGAGGTGAACGCATGCACGCACGAACGGTATCCCTGACCCTGTCGCTTGGTGGGTTGATTCTCGCAACCTGGGTCGCCGTAGGCCAGACACGGCGAGTCGATGATCTGGCGTTGAGGAATGGCGGAAGGACAGGCGAGGAATGGCTGACGTACGGCCTCACGCCCGGTGAGACTCGCTATAGTCCTTTGAAGCAAATCGACGCCACGAATGTGAGCCGCCTGGGCCTCGCCTTCTCATACGAAGCAGGCCCCGGAGGCGGAAACCAGGAAGCGACACCCCTGTTCTGGAACGGAACGCTCTACTCGATTACGAACTGGAGCGTTGTGTATGCCGTCGACGCGCGGACCGGCAAAGAAAAGTGGCGCTGGGATCCGGAAGTAAACCAGACGACCGTTCGGCCAAAGATCTGCTGCGGCGTCGTCCATCGAGGCCTTGCGCTTTACCAGGGAAAGATCATCGCTCCGATCATCGACGGGCGCCTGCAGGCACTCGATGCCGAAACCGGCAAGCCCATCTGGGAAGCGCGCGTCGCATATCCGCAGGACAACTACACCGTCACAATGGCGCCACGAATTGCAAAAGGCAAAGTGGTCGTCGGAGTCAGCGGCGCGGAGTATCCGGTGCGCGGCTTCTTCTCTGCATTCGACGCCAACACCGGCGCGCTCGCGTGGAAGTTCTACACCATCCCGGGCGATCCATCGAAACCGTTCGAGCAGGAGGCCATGAAGAAGGCCGCGGACACGTGGTCGGGTGAGTGGTGGAAACTCGGCGGCGGCGGTACGGTGTGGGACGGTTTTGCCTACGATCCGGAATCGAATCTGGTTTACGTCGGAACGGGCAACGGCGGTCCGTGGCCCGAAGAGCTCCGAGGATCAAAGGGTAAAGACAATCTGTACGCATGCTCGATCCTCGCGGTCAACATCGATACCGGGATTCTCAAGTGGTACTACCAGAACACGCCCGGCGATTCCTGGGACTATGACAGCGTCCAGGGATTCATCCTCGCGGACATGGCGATCAACGGCCGCTCTCGCAAGGTCATCATGCAGGCCAACAAAAACGGGTTCTACTATGTTCTGGATCGCGTGACCGGCGCGTTCATCTCGGCGCAGCCGTTCGCGGTCGTGACATGGGCGAAGGGCATCGATCAGGAGACCGGAAAGCCTATCGTCAATCCCGAAGCGCATTATGACAACGGTGGCGGGACCGTCACAGTTCAACCCGGAGCCGGCGGCGGCCATAACTGGTCGCCGATGTCGTACAACCCGAACACGGGTCTCGTTTATATCCCGACCACGACGACCAGCTCCGGCACATACACGGTCGATCCGAACTTCACATACGTCGCCGGCCGATCCAACACCGGATTACTTCGGGGTAATCGCGGCGGCGCTGCAGGTGCGGCGCCCGCAACGCCTCCACCGACACCGAAAACGTTACCGGCCATCGGACCGGCTCCGCCGGAAGGCCAGCGCGGCATGCTCGTGGCATGGGATCCGATCACGCAGAAGGAACGCTGGCGGACGCCCGGCGGCGGCGGTATCGGCGGCGGCACGGTAACGACTGCAAGCAACCTCGTCTTCCAGGTAATTAATGATGGACGGCTCATGGCGTACACGGCAGACAAAGGTGAGAAGCTTTTCGAAGTTCAAACCGGACTGCGCGGAGGCATGGGACCGCCGATCACCTACATGCTCGACGGAAAGCAATACGTCGCTTTGAACGGCGGCACCGGTCAGGCGGGCGGTGGTGGTGGTGGTGGCGCTCGTGGCGCGGAGCCCTTGCCGCCGGATCTCGCAGGCGCAGCCGCTCAGCAGCGCGGCAACGCGCCGGCTCCTCCGCCTCCGGCAGCAAATGCTCCGGCGCCGGTACGCCCGAAGCTCCTGATCTTCTCGCTCGATGCGAAGGGAACCCTTCCGGTCGCGAACTGAACAAATTGCGAAGCAATTCGGGGACGGTCGCCTAAATTCCCTAATTTGAACTGCAATTAGGGAATTTAGGCGACCGTCCCTGAATTTGCTCACACCTTCTATGACCGCCCGAGCGGCACCACTAGTCTTAAAAAGAATTCAGAAACTCTTCAGCTTTCCTTCCCTACCCCACGGACTATGCTCTCGCGCATGAAAAAGCTATCCCTCCTGGGTTCTTTGTTCGTCCTGCTGCTGTCCGTGTGCGGAAACGCCATGGCGCACGACACGTTCATCATGCCGGAGAAGTTCCGCGTGTCGAAAGGCGAGACCGTCAAGATCGGCTTCCACAGCGCCGATGCGTTTCCTGAAAGCACGGGCGCGCCGAAACGTCTGCAGGAACCTTCCGTTCACACATCAAAGGGACGGACACCCATTACCCTGAGCGAGGACGGCAAGCGCTGGGCGGGAAACGTCACGGTCGATGAATCCGGTTATGTGATCGTGACCGCCATCAATGGCGCGGCGACGGCGCCGATGAAACCGAACGAGTTCCTGGACTACGTCAAGGAAGAAGGCCTCGACCATGTCGTGCAGGCGCGCATCGAGAAAGGCGAGGCGGACAAAGCCGCGAACGAACGGTACACGATGTATCCGAAGAGCCTTGTTCTCGTCGGAGAACCGAACGACGGCTATAAGCGCGTGGCCGGCCTCCCCATCGAGATCGTTCCCGAGAAAGACCCATTTAGCCTGAAGCGAGGCGAGTCGCTGCCGGTGCGGGTTCTGTTCAAAGGCGCACCTGCTCGTGGAGTGCAGGTGATGGCGGCGTCCACGCTGGAAGGCGCGTCAAAGAACAAAAGCGTCGGCAAGACCGACGCTCAGGGACGCATTTCTATACCGGTAACTCCCGGCAAATGGCGCCTTCATACGATTCACATGGAGCGCACTTCCGATCCCAAGGCGGAATGGGAAAGCTTCTGGGCCACGTTGACCTTCGAAGTTCGTTAGATAGTATGCATAATCCAGTCCGAGGATTTTCGATGAAAACACGTTTCCTGCTAGCAGCAACTACTCTTGTGCTCCTCCTGACCGCCTGTAACGCTCCGCAACCGGCCACGCCGGCGGAACCGCAGCCGCAATACCGAACGACCGGAACGATCAAGGACATCATGGACTCGATCGTCGATCCAAGCGCGGATCAGTTGTGGGGAGCGGTTGCGACAACCGTCGACGCCACAGGAACGCACGAGAAATTTCCACAGAACGACGAAGAGTGGAAAGAAGTCCGCCGCAGCGCGATCCGGATGATCGAAGGTTCAAACCTTCTTCAGATTCCGGGCCGCAAGGTCGCAAAGCCTGGAGAAAAGTCGGAAAACCCCGGCATCGAACTCGAACCGGAAGAGATGGAAAAGCTGATCAATGAGGACAAGGCCGGTTTCTACAAGCTCGCCGGAGGACTGCACGACGCCGTCATGCAAGCTCTGAAAGCGATCGACGCGAAGGACAAAGAAGGGCTTCTCGAATCCGGCGACGATATCGACCAGGCCTGCGAAAACTGCCACGTGAAGTACTGGTATCCCAACGAGGCCAAGACACAGGAGGAAGTGCGGCAACCGCCGGCGCCTCCGACAACGGCTCAACCGGAGAAGAAATAGATTTAAACTCTCCGGATGTCCGAACCGAGGCCGCTCCCTCGCCTTATTCCGAATATTTCTGTTCCTCAAACCGCTCCGCCGCGATCGCGGATCGCTCGATGGCTCTATCGTGGCGGCAGCCTCGAGGAACACGACCATCACAGCACGCATCCCTGGTACATGGTCCTGTGGCTGACGGGCGTCGATTATTTTTCCACGCTGGGTTATCAACCCGGAATCGCGCTTCTGGCCGCCGGTATTCTGTCTCCGCTCGCGACGCTGCTGCTCGTGCTCGTCACGCTTTTTGGGGCGCTTCCGGTCTACGCTCAGGTTGCGCGGCGCTCGTATGCCGGACAAGGATCCATTGCAATGCTGGAGAATCTGCTGGCCGGCTGGCAGGGAAAGCTTCTTGTCCTGATCCTGCTTGGATTCGCCGCGACCGACTTCGTCATCACGATGACGCTCTCCGCAGCCGATGCAGCGCAACACGCTATCGAGAATCCGTT
>Ga0137465_1000384_pt1 | contig 20529 bp, 19 predicted proteins | sample EasRivERMGT828_2_FD_104906 | JGI IMG/M metagenome (GOLD analysis project Ga0137465, IMG submission 104906) | Soil microbial communities from meander-bound floodplain in the East River, Colorado, USA - East River MetaG ERMGT828_2 | ecosystem: Environmental > Terrestrial > Soil > Floodplain ... | reverse complement strand
GGCCGCCTCCGTTTTAGCGTTCCAGGGCTCTCGCAAAGCCTGAATGCCACACGGGGCGGCCTTTTCTGGTCTCTTCACTAATCTTCTTTTCACATTGTCATTAAAATCGGTGAGATATGCGGGTTAATTGCTGGGGGCCGTCTGCCCTCAAGCGGAACTGTGTCCGCCAGCAGTGCCGAACTCTACGATCCCGGTACTGCTACATTCGTCTCTACAGGAGACATGGCCGTCCCGCGTGCTAATCACACAGCTACATTGCTCATTGACGGCAGGGTCTTGATGGCCGGCGGCACTACTGCGGATTTCGCCAGCGCTCAACTCTACGTTCCGTCTGTATTGCCCGTTCAGGTTGTTGTTAGCGACTTGCGATTCGACCAGACCAGTGTTGTTGCAGGATCTTCTTATTCGCTCAGCGTCTCAGGTTCTAATCTCACTTCGGAAACGTTTCTCGACATTCGCTTCCTCAGTCCGGGAAGTAACGCCTCCGATGTCGTCTTGAATTGGCAAAGAGGCGTTGCAGCGAGTCATCATGTAGCTGCAGGTACTGCTTCGGGAATCTGGACAATTATCGGTGTGCGTCCACATGAAATTGACACGGATCACACCGGCAGTTTCTTCCCGGTTGCAGCAACGATAACGGTCTCCCGCTGATTCTCATTGCTCGACATGGAGTGAACGTAATGATGTTCAGGCGCCTGGGTTCGCTGATGTTCCTATCGATTTTGGCCAGTTGCCTGGTCACGACCCATGTCCAGGCGGGTCCAACTGCGACGCTGACCGGCCGTGTGACAGATACGAGGGGCAGGGCAATTGCCGGGGTCCGGGTGGAAGCCACGAACGTTGAAACCAACATCGTGTTCGCAAACGAGACGAATTCGGATGGTCGTTACACCATTTCCGATCTTCCTCCCGGAACCTACAGGGTCACTTTGCGGAAGTTTGCATTCCGAACGGTCTTCAAGCCCGACGTCAAGCTGCACGTTCAGGATGTTGTCGCCCTGAACTTCGCGATGGAGCTCGGATCTGTGACCCAGAGCGTCACGGTCGAGCCAGGCGCCCCGCTGATCCAGGCTGGTCCGCAGCGCGGAGGCGCATTTGTGTCGCGGGAAGTCAGCGATCTACCTCTGCTCTCGCTGAGTCCGATCTCGCTAGCCCGTATTCTTCCCGGAGTCGTTGAGCCAGCGGGCTCCGTGGTGTACTTGACGGTTGCCAACGACGAGTCGACGGTGTTTATGGTGAATGGCGCGCGCACTCGCGGGAACAACTATCTGCTCGACACCACGGAGAACAATGACATCGTTTTTACCGGCGTTGCGCAGCCCTTCAACATCACCGACGCTGTCGAAGAAGTGTCGGTTCAGACCGGCAATTACGGCGTCGAGTTCGGCCGGGCGAGTGGCGGTGTTTTCAACGTCGTCACCAAGTCTGGTACGAACACGCTAAGCGGAACAGCGCTGTGGCGTTATCATTCCGAGCTGTTCAACTCCGTTTCGAATTTGGACCGGCTGAATGGCGCTGTGCGTATTCCTTTCGATCAGCACGTGTACGGGTTCACGGTGGGAGGACCTGTCCGCACGAACAAGACATTCTTTTTTGGGGCTTTTCAACAGGACAGTTTCCGATCTCGTCACTATGCGCTTGTCGTTCCAACGGAGTCTGCAGTCGCCACACTTCGCGCTAAGTTTCCTTTAAATCCGCGCCTGGATGACTATTTGAAGTATCTGGGCCCCTTGCGAGGTACTGGCGATCCTTTCGCTGTTGAGCTTGGACGGGATCCCATTACCCGAAACGATCGCGGCACGGTTCAGTTCGCCACCGCTGCGCTCGACCAACGCGAAACCAATGCCGGCCCTCAATGGATGTTGCGGCTGGATCACAATCGCTCGGACCAGCACCGGCTCGCCTTTCGATACTTGTACGACTCCAGAGTCGATTCGCCTGCCGGGCCTGATTTTGGAGTGCTGTTCCCCGGTTTTTCCGTCGAGTACGCAGCGCAAAATCAAAATGCTCTGTTCACCGACCAGTACACGGTCTCAACGACCTGGACCAATGAGTTCCGCTTCTCGTTTGCACGTCAATACAGCGACCAGGGTCGTATGACGCCCGATTCTGTGCCCGACGCGATGACGAGGCCGCGCTTCGAGATTGCGGCGCGCGCGATATCTTCGCCCGGAATCAGTGGGACGACATTGCAGTTCCGCAAGGTGAGCAATTTTCTGTTCCAGGACACAATGACCTCCCTTCGAGGACGTCACACCTTGCGTTACGGTGTGGAGTTCCTGCGACAGTTGGCGACGCAGACTCCCGTACGCCGCTTTAACGGCACGATCGCCTACAGCGATGCCTTAGGAGCGGGCTACTCCGCTTTTGCAAACTTCCTGGATGATTTCAGCGGAGTCGGCGCGGGAAGCCCCTCGCAGAAGGATTTTTCTCCAGGAGCCTTCCATCCGAATTCGCTGCGCCAGACTTACTTTCTGCAGGATGTTTGGCTGCCTGTACCGGCGCTCAGCGTCACGCTCGGGCTACGTTACGAGAACTTTGGCCAGCCCGCGAACTCTCTACCCTATCCCGCCTTCTCCGGCTTTGATCCCGACGACTTCTTCAAGCCAAACCGCGTGAATACGGATAACAATAACTTTGGTCCGGCTTTCGGACTGGCATGGTCTCCGTCATTCCGTTCCGGCTTCCTTCGTCATCTGTTTGGAGAAAACAAGACCGTCTGGCGCGGCGGTTTTCAGATCAGTTACGAAGGCTTCTTCACTCAGTCGTTATCACTGTTGTTGGCTACGGCCACGCCGAACGGCGTCAGCTGGACTCTACCGGGCGCCGAAACAGGCCGCGGGACGCCGAACTGGTCCGAACGGCTGCCGGAAAAAGAGCCCCCGAAGAACGTTCTGGATAATCAACGCGGGGCGCTCGATAAAAATCTTCGCAGCGCTTACACCGAACGCTGGTCATTTGGCTTTCAGCGGCAGTTGTCGAAGAACCTGCTGATCGACGGTTCGTACGTCGGGTCGCAGAGCCATAAGCTGCTGACGTGGATACAGGTCAATCCTCTTCAGAGAAACGGCCGGCTTCATCCGGATATCGGGCCACGGCAAATCCGAACCGGCGACGGGAATTCCGCCTATCACTCCATGCAGTGGCGCATCGATCGTCGCGCTGCGCGTGGAGTCCACGTGACGGCTGCATATACCTGGTCGCGCACCATCGACAGCACGAGCGAGGGCGCTGGTATGGAAAGCGTGGATCAAAGCTCACAGATCCTGCAAGCCGGCATAAAACGCGAGCGCGGATTGAGCGATTACGATCGGAACCACCGGCTTTCGCTTTCTTATGTGTGGTCTCTGCCAAGCCTGCGAAGCCATGTGTGGAATGTGGTGCTGGGCGGCTGGTCCCTTGCGGGCATAACTTCTTTTCAGTCCGGCGCTCCATTCACCGTATCTGCTGCGCGATTGAACAGTCCTACCGTGGGTGACTACTTGAACCGCCCGGACATCAGTAACCCAAACGCGCCTCTGACCAGTCGTGCGATTCTTTCCGAGGACTGTAACGAAACCGGGTACTACAACCCGGACACGAGTCTCTGCGTCGCTCCTGCAGGCGTCCATTGGATTCAAGGATCGGGACAGCTCAATGCCGCCACGGTAGGCCGGAACACTTTGCGGACCGGCGGCATCAGCAATTTCGATTTGAGCCTCTCCAAGTCCTTCCAGATTGCCGAACAAAAGAAATTGGAATTTCGCCTCGAGGCCATGAATGCCTTGAATCACCCGCAGTTCACTAAGGTTCCATTAAGGGCCCTCAACTCGCCGCCGGGCCGTTTTCTCAATCGCGATTTTACCGACAGCGGAATTCGCAGCATGTGGCTGCAATTGAAGCTGCGGTTTTGAGGTGTAAGTCTGAAGATCGTCGCCTTACTGATTCTTATCGGCTCTGCATCGCTCGGCATCGCGCAATCGACCGGAACGTTTACCGCGACTGGCGACATGAACGCGCGGCGCAGTCGCCACACCGCAACGTTACTGGCAAATGGGAAGGTGTTGATTGCAGGCGGCGCGGCACGCACCCCGTCCGGAGACTGGGGGCCGAGTGCAGAACTCTACGATCCCAACACTGGCGCTTTTACCTTGACCGGCAACTTGAACAACACCCTGGTATGGTCAGCGTCGCTATCCGTATCGTCGGCGACCCTGCTCAACGACGGCCGCGTTCTGATTGTGGGATTTGCAAACACATACGACGGCAACGGACAGGTCAAGTGCTTCCCGAACATCGCGGAGTTGTATGACCCGGCCACAGGCACGTTCTCGAAAACCGGAGGCACAGTCACCGGTCACATCGGAGGCTGGGCCATCCTGCTTCATGACGGCAGAGTGTTGGTCGCCGGCGGAGCGTTGGACTGCAACGAGGTGTTGCCGACGCCGATTGCAAACCCGGAAGTGTACGATCCGTCGACCGGCAATTTCGTCGCGACGGGTCCATTCGTACCCACGAGCAATCTTTATTACGCCGGCGGACCGGATGTCTCCGCGGTCAGTCTGCTGCCCGATGCAAGAGTCTTGATTGCCGGCGAGCTGAACTCCGAACTGTACGATCCAGTTACCGATACATTCAGTATCACGAGTTCGATGACGACGATGTGCTGGGGCACGACTCCGCCGCAGTACATCTCCGGCCGCACTGCTACTTCGCTTGCCGACGCCAAGATTCTGCTCACGGGTGGTTCGTCTGAGGATTGCCGGTATGCCTTTGCCGAACTGTACGATCCCTCCACTGAGAGATTTGTCGCAGCCGGAGAAATGTCCAGGCAGCGGGACAACCATTCGGCGACGTTGCTTCCGGATGGTACGGTACTCATCGCTGGAGGCGAGAACGGCGTGGGGTTTCCCGGCACCACAACCACTGTCGAGTCGTACAACCCATCGACCGGACGTTTTGAGGTTTTGGGTAACATGATTGTTCCGCGCGCCGCACAGACCGCTACTCTGCTTCCGAACGGCACAGTGTTGCTTGCCGGAGGGTACGGCTCCCCGGAAATCGGCTTCTGGTTAACTCCAATGCCTTACGCTGAAATCTATACGCCTCCCGTGCCGCTGCCAGCGCCCATCGTGACCGACATGCGATTCGACCGAACAAATGTGTCGGTTGGTAATTCCTTCACCTCAAACTTTGAAGGCTCGAATCTAACTTCGCAAATGTTCTTCGATGTTCGATTCACTGCTCCCGGAAGCAATCTGTCCAAAGTCAGCTTGAATTGGCAGGCAGGGCTGATATCCGCTCACACGATAACTCCGGGTGTGGCTCCAGGAGTCTGGACCATTAACGGGGTGCGCCCTCATCGTTTTGAAAGCGATCACGCAGGGAACTTCTCTCCAGTCGCTGCCACGATAACGATCATCCCGTGAGTTGTCCGTAATTCGGGTCGACTGGTACAAACCCACGGTTCGAGCGGCATACTCCAGTGTATTTCCTTCAGGAGATTTTTTGTGCGCTCATCTCGAACAACTCTGGTTCGCTTTCTATCGTTGATTGCAGCGTTAGCAATCCTTGGAACGCAATCGCTAACCCTTTGGGCAGGGCCCAATGTATGGACGAGCATCGGGCCGGACGGAGGCTCGGTCCGTGCTCTGGTAATTGACCCCCAGAGCCCGAGCACTATTTACGCCGCGGCATCCGGCATGATTTTCAAAAGCACAGACGGGGGAGAAAGCTGGAAGGCGGTGGGTGCGCCCATTCTGCAGAGTCTTACCGCCGCGGGACTGATCATCTCCGGAGGTGTTCATGTCCTGGCGATTGATCCGCTAAACCGGGGCACCGTTTATGCAGGGACCATGATCGGCGTATTCAAGACCACGGATGGCGGCACAACCTGGAGCCGCCCGCAGATGACCTTTCCTGTAAACGCCCTGGCCATCGACCCGCGGAGCCCGGGTACCGTAGTCGCAGGTACCGCTACGTACGGCGGTATATTCAGGACCACGGATGGGGGCGCAACCTGGAGAGAGGCCAGCAATGCAACGGGACTGCCGATGGTTGTTTACGCCGTGGCGATTGATCCGCAGAACCCCAGCACCGTATATGCGGGAGCCTTGCATGGATTATTTAAGAGTACGGACGGCGGGGTGAACTGGAATGCGACGGCGACTCCCCTGGGTTCTACTACTTTGGTGGCGATTGATCCACAGAAACCTGGCGCCGTATACGCGAGAAGCCCGAATGGATTGGTCAAGAGCACCGACGGAGGAACGAACTGGAGCGCCGCAGGTTCGGGGCTGCCCGGGAATTCTGCGGCTTCTTTGGCGATCGACCCGCAGAACGCGGGAACCGTATATGCCGGAACCGCCAGCGGGGTATTCAAGACCACGAATGGCGGAACGAGCTGGAGCCTGGCGAATTCTGGGCTGGCGGCGGCCATTTCGGTTAGGACTCTTGCAGTCGATCCACAAAATCCCGCTACTGTCTACGTGGCGAGTGTCCCACTGGGCGTGTTTAAGAGCACCAATGGAGGAACAAGCTGGAGCCAATCGAACTCCGGGCTGGTAGCGACTTCCGTCAGGGCTCTGACGATAGATCCGGATAATTCCGACGTGGTTTATGGTGTGATTCTTGGCAATTTACTCAAAAGGACAGTTTCGGGAACCGCCTGGTCGAACAGTTTATCGCTGCAGGATGTTTCGAACGTTGCGATTTCCCGGCAAGACTCGAGCATCCTTTATGCCTCAAGTGCACGTGGTGTGTTGAAGAGCACGGATCGAGGAACGACATGGAACGCGGTCGGCCGACCGGGACTGGAAAAGTATATCTATACGGTGGCAATCGACCCGCGAGACGCCAACACCTTATACGCAGGGACCTCTTATGAGGGACTCTTCAAGAGTACGGATGGAGGATCGAGCTGGAACCTTGCAGTCTCGGGGCTGCCCGGTTTTGAGATTATTGGTTTGGTGATTGACCCACAACACTCGACCACGATTTACGCCCTGATTACTGGTGAATATGACCTGCCTCCCGACTACCGCGGGATCTACAAGAGCACAAATGGCGGAGCCAGTTGGAATGCCGTTAATGTCGGGCTGTCTAGCGATCTTTGGGGAATCTATGTTTCTGCTTTGACGATCGATCCGAAAAACTCCGCCACGTTATACGCCGGAACCGCTACCGGAGTATTCAAAAGCACGGATGGCGGCGCAAATTGGAGTGCCGCCAACTCCGGGCTCACGGAACACATTTCTTCCCTGGCGATCGACCCGCTAAACCCCAGCACGCTATATGCAGGGACTTGGGAACGCGGTGTATTCAAGAGCACCGATGCCGGATCAACCTGGAATGCGGTGAACTCCGGGCTAACCACGTTAAGTGTTCAGAGCCTCGTCGTTGATGCTAAAGACCCGAACCGGCTTTATGCTGGAACGGACGCCGGCGGCGCGTTTGCCATCACCTTTGTCCCCGATTTAGTCGTGACTGAATTGCGATTCGACCGGACAAGTGTTGTGGCCGGCGGTTCCTTTGCGGTCAATATCTCCGGGCCCAATCTGACGACGCAGACATTCTTCGACGTTCGCTTCACCAGTCCGGGGAGTAACGTCTCCGATGATGTCACCTTGAACTGGCAAAAAGGTGTTGCTGCGAGCCACGGTGTACCCGCGGGTAGTGCTTCGGGAACCTGGACGATTAATGGCGTGCGCGCGCATGAAGCTGAAGCGGATCACACCGGCAGTTTCGTTCCAGTTTCGGCAACCCTGACGGTCACTCCTTGATTCATACCGTACGGAGATCTATATGAGCACATCTCGCAGGACGCTGGTTCGCGTTGTGTCGCTGATTGCTTTGTCAACCTTCTTTGGAACGGGATTCCCCACGCTGTGGGCGGGCCCCAATCTATGGACGAGCATTGGACCGGATGGCGGATTGCCCCATGCGCTGGCGATCGCCCCACAGAGCCCAAGGACGATTTACGCCGCGACAGGCGGCGGGATTTTCAAAAGCACGGACGGAGGTTCGAATTGGAAAGCGTTGAGTATGCCGCGAACCGCGGAGGCTTTCGTTTCATCCCTGGCTATCGATCCGATAAATCAGGGCACAGTATATGCAGGGACCTATAGCGGCGTATTCAAGACCACTGATGGCGGAACAACCTGGAGTCGTCCGCAGATGACCTTCTCCGTAAGCCGCCTGGCCATTGACCCGCGAAACCCAGGGACCTTATTCGCGGCCAGCAGTGTTGGGGCCAGCGACACCATACTGAAGACCGCGGATGGGGGAAGAACCTGGAGTCCGGTCAACGCCGGGCTGGAACTGCCGAGCAGGATTTTCGGTCTGGTCATTGATCCGCAGAACCCCAGCACCATATACGCCGGAACAACCAATGGATTGTTCAAGAGCACGGACGGCGGGACGAACTGGAGTTTGACGGCCAACCCCTATCGTGTGATTGCCCTCGCGATCGATCCGCAACATTCCAGCACGCTATATGCAAGTGACACAGTCCGTGGAGTGTTCAAGAGCATCGACGGAGGAGCGACCTGGACCGCCGCCCGCTCGGGACTGCCCCAGGATTTTGCTTATCACTTGCAGATCGACCCGCAGAACGACGGAACGGTGTATGCCGGAACCATCAACGGAGTGTTTAAAACGACGGATGCTGGAAAGACCTGGACACGGGCGAACTTCGAGCTGGCGGCAACGGTAGTCATAACTCTTGCGATCGACCCGCAAAATCCGGCCACTGTCTACGTCGTGGTGATGGAGTCGCATGGGCTTTCCGGGACAGGCGACAACGGTCTGTTTAAAAGCACGAACGGAGGAGCGAACTGGACCCAGATGAACTCCGGGTTGTCGGCGACCTCTGTTCGGGCGATCGCAATTGATCGGGAAGATCCTTACACCATCTATGCAGCGGTTGATGCTGGTCTATTCAAAAAAACGGATGGGGGAACCAATTGGGCTAGCGCCGGTTTCTCGGATAATTATGTTTCCAGCCTGGTGATCCAGCCACAAGCCGCCAGCATCATCTACGCAACGAGTGCGCGCGGTGTATTTAAGAGCACGGACCGGGGAGCCAGCTGGAACCCCATGAATTCCGGGCTATCGGGGTTGCCTGCTTATACCGCGGCGATTGACCCGCAAGACGTCAACACCCTGTACGTGGGCACATACGGCGGGGTGTTCAAGAGTACGGATGGAGGGGAGAACTGGAGCGCTGCAGGCTCGCTGCAGGGCAAAAGTTCGTTTGCAATTGTTTCTTTGGTGATCGACCCGCAAAGGCCGAGCACGATTTACGCCGTGATTTATGACGAGTGGGACGACGACCCGGATCACGACTCCGGAGCCTACAAAACCACGGATGGCGGCGCGAGTTGGGTTGCTGTGAACGACGGGTTGCCTATCGACCGATGGGGCTACGCCCATGTTCATGCTCTGATGATCGATCCGAAAAACTCCAACACCTTGTACGCGGGAACTTTTCAGGGCGTTTTCAAAAGCACCAATGGTGGAGCAAGTTGGAGTGCAGCCAACTCCGGGCTGACCGGGAGCGTTAGTGCGCTGACGATCGACCCGCTAAATCCCAGCATGATATACGCGGGGATTTGGGATCGCGGCGTATTCAAGAGCACCGATGCAGGATCAACCTGGAATGCGGTGAACTCCGGCCTAACCACGCTGAGCGTTCAAAGTCTCGTCATTGATCCGAAAGACCCAAACCGGCTTTATGCGGGAACTATCGGCGGCGGTGCGTTTGCCATCACCTTTGTCCCCGATTCAGTTGTGACTGAACTGCGATTCGATCGGACGAGTGTTATGGCCGGCGGGTCCTTTTCCGTCAACATCTCCGGGCCCAATCTGACGACGCAGACATTTTTCGACGTTCGCTTCGCTAGTCCGGAAAGTAACGTCTCCGATGTCACCTTGAATTGGCAAAGAGGAGTCGCCGCCACTCATAGCGTCCCTGCAGGCATAGCGGTGGGAATCTGGACGATTACCGGAGTTCGGGCACATGAAATCGAAACGGATCACACCGCGAGTTTCGTTCCAGTTTCGGCAAACCTAACGATCACTCCCTGATCTAACGATTCTTCAAATGGCGTGACGGCGGTGGATCAATTGCACCGCCACAGCCACGACCGCCCACATGAGCAGGACGTGAATAAACCCGCTCGTGGTCACTCAAAAGGGAGATGTGGAAGAAGAGTCGGCGCTTTACGCGCGGCGGGCCGTTTTCTTTTTCGGCTTCTTCTTTTCTTTTTTAGGTTTGTCCACGAGCGTACTCGCGTCGATTCTGGCGCGCGAGCCGGACCTGGGTTTGATGCCGCCGCGCTTGAATCCGAGAATTCACGATCTGCTCCGCCGATCCCTGGAAAAAGAATCCAAAGCGCCGCTGGCAAGCCATTGGAGATCTGCGGATGGAGCTGGAAGCCGTGCTCGCGGACCCGCGCGGGTCGTTGGTGGAGGAGCCGCGCGCCACAGGGCTGAAGCCACTGTGGATGTGGACTGTCTCCGTGGTCGCGGCGGTGGTTCTAACCGTGGCGGTCACGAGTGCCGCCTTGTGGTATTTCAGACCATCACCGCCAAAGCATGTCACTCGCTTCTTCGTGCCGCTCGCGGAGGGCCAGCAGTTTCAAATCCCGGCCGCCCGGTCGCTGTGATTTCGCCAGATGGCACTCAGATGGTTTACGTCGCCAATCAGCGGTTGTACCACCGGGTGGTCATTGCCGACGTTTCGGGCAAAGGATACTCAGGCGTGGCTGTATGATGCATATGCTAGCATATATGTGGAGGCAAACAACGTATGGCGCGGACGACCATCCTTATTCAGGACGATCTTTTGCTCGAAGTGAAGCGCGTCGCCCAGAGCAAGGGCCTGACGATTACCGAAGTAATCAAGAATGCGCTTCAGGCGTATTGCGAAGCGCAGCCCCGCGCAGGTGTTCCGTCCTTTGCCGGTATTGGGCAAAGCAAAGGACAGGGAAGCGGCAAGCTCGGCAAAAATGCTAAAAGTCTGGCTCGAGGAAGAATTGATCCGTTTGAGGGAAGCACGCGTGAGGCGAAGCGATAGTGGCAATCATCGTCGACACAGGCCCTTTGGTCTCACTTGCCGACGCGAGGGATCAGTACCACTCGGCTATCAAAAAATACTTCTCGAAACATCGTGACGCATGGATCGTTCCGGCGCCAGTCATCGCTGAAACCTGCATCGTTCTGCTGGATTGGCTCGGCACTGATGCGGAGTTGGCGTTTCTTCGGTCGCTTGCGGCAAAGGAGATGTTCATAGAAAACCCGACAAATAGCGACCTCACGCGCGCGATCGAAATCCTTGAACAATATCGGGATTCCGCCTTCGGCATGATTGACGCGACGACGATGGCTATCGCGGAACGCTTAAGGATCGAGGAAGTGCTCACACTGGATCATCGGGATTTCACAATCTACCGTCCGAGGCACTGTCCCGGATTTCGCCTGCTACCCGGGGGCCTCAGTTGAAGCGAAAGCGAAGAACACGGCGATTGCTGTGGGGGGACTAAGCCGCAGTATCTCCCTTGATTCCATGATCGTCGCCAATCCGATCGTGATGGCCTCGCGCGGGAGTTCGCCAGGCGTGAAATTGTGAGGCATTCCTTCGAGGATAGAGAACGTGAAAAACTACTCATTGTACTGACAGAAAACTGGCAAAGCTTTGTCAGTCGATGGCAAGCAGCGCGTTGATGGCGTTTAGGCTTTGCTTGACATTGGCCATCGAGCAATCTAAAAGTGACTGGTACCCGCTGACAACGCCGTCATCGTACTAAACGGACCACGACGTCCCGGAAACCCGCTGCAGGGTCTTCTGAGACGTTTTTTTTTGCTCGCAAAGTACGGGAGGATCGATGAATTGCACTGAACTTCTCATTGGAGATCATGTTGTCCTTCGACGAGGGTTAGACATCCTCGACGGGATGATGAAAAAACTGGAAGATGGCGAGCGCATTGAAATCGCCGATGTGAAGGCTGTCTTCAAATTCCTTCAGGTTATGGTGCTTGTGCACGGCGAGGAGCGAACGCTCATGGCCTGGATCGTGGATGCGTTCGAAGCCAGGAGGGTCGCCGATTTGGTGTCCAGTTCGCGGCGCCTCAGTCTCATCCTCAGGAAGCACATCGATAAAGAGGATGCTGTCCTTTGTCAGCTTGCCGATAACAAACATCCGGAAACGTTCCTGGATTTGTCTCGCCTGGAGCGGAAATACGCGCACGCAGCGCGCGCGGTAGGCCAGATAGCATCAAAGGGAGTTGGATCGACCACCTGAGGCGCCCGCAGTAAAACGGTACTCTTTGGGAACGACAACGATGCCGGAGTCGGAAACCGTAAAGCGCTCCGCATCCCGCTTGAGATCAAAACCGATCCTCTCGCCGGCCGGAATCACCACCTGCTTGTCGACGATGCAACGCTGAAGTTGCGCTCCTTCCTCGACTCGGACACCCTCGAAGAGAAGCGAGTTTTCAACCACCGCGCCCTCCTCCACTCGAACGTTCGGAAATAAGATGGCGTGCCGCAGCGTCCCACCGACAACCAGGGTGCCTGAAGCGAGCATGCAGTTGACGATTTCCGCCTCGCGGCCAGACCCGCCGTGCACGCTGCGCGCCGGGGGATGCTGCCCCTCGTAGGTTCGTATCTGCCAATCCCCTTGATACAAGTCAATTGCCGGCAGGGGTTGCAGGAGATCCATGTTGGCATCGTAGTACGCATCGATCGTCCCCACATCTCGCCAGTACCGGTCGACGGTCACCCTTCCCTTCGCGCCTCCAAACCGATATGCATTCACCCGCCGGGCGCCGACCACCGAAGGCAGAATATCCTTGCCGAAGTCGTGCGCCGAATCGCGGCTGTGATCCTCATTAAGCAGCTCCGCCAGGAGTTCGAGGGAGAAAACATACACGCCCATTGATGCCAGCGCGTGGTCGGAATCGCCTGGAAGGCTTCGCGGGTTTTCCGGTTTCTCCTGAAAGGAGGAGATTCGATCTCCCGCATCAACCGACACCACTCCGAAAGATTTCGCCTCTTCCAGACCAACGGTCTGACAGGCGATGGTTATTTCGGCTCCGGAGTCGTGGTGGTGCTGCAGCATCGCCGCATAATCCATCCGGTAGATATGGTCTCCTGACAGAATCAGCGCATAATCGGCGCCGCTTCGCTCGAGCAGATAAAGGTTCTGGTAGATCGCATCGGCCGTACCGCTGTACCACGAATCTCCGGTCCGCATTTGTGGCGGAATCGGTGTGATGAATTCTCCCAGTTCAGGGTTGTAGACGGACCAACCGTCACGCAGGTGCTTCTGCAGTGAGTGCGACTTGTATTGCGTGAGAACGAGAATTCGTCGCAGCCCGGAATGCAGACAGTTGCTGAGCGTGAAATCGATAATTCGATATCGTCCACCGAAAGGCACAGCGGGTTTGGCTCTGTCGGCCGTTAATGGATGCAGACGCGACCCGATTCCGCCGGCCAGGATAATCGTGATGGTTCTCTCGAGCATGAGGGCTTAAGACTAGCCTATTTGGGGCTCGATTGGCGTAACGTCAGGTCGGGTTTCGTTATGCGTGCTGCTTTTCGACGATATGTCAACCGAGACTTGGAGATGCGCCTGATAGATCGGCGCAAGTGCTCGGATCTAAAACCTCGGGACATCGGCTAGCGAAGTGCTGAGTGGTAGCTGCTAACCGAGGAAGATCCTATGAAACAAGTCAACAGATTCGTCAGTCGCTTTGGACGGCCCGAACGAACTTTCACCGAAGCACAAATTATGAAGTTCATCAAACATCGTGATGATGACAGCCCGGGGAGTCTCGTCCTTTCCGACGCAAACTCCCCCCTGGATACCACCCTGATCGACCCGGTCATGACTGCCGAACCAGAGCCACAACCCGCACTCGCAAGAGGAGCCTGGGCGTGAGGTGCACAGACCTTCTGAGGCAAGACCACAAAGTCATCCTCCGCTGTCTTAATGTCCTGCAAGCGATGGCGGAAAGGGAAAACGGTGAACGAATCGATCAAGACGACGCCACAACACTCCTGCTCTTTCTCCGGAAGTTTGCAGACGAACACCATCACCTAAAAGAAGAAGGTGTGCTGTTTCCCGAAGTGATGCGGACGAGCGAGGCCCAGGGAGGCCCATTGCGCCACCTGTTGTTCGAGCACAGCCAGGAGCGGTCTCTCGTTGGAGGACTGGATGATGCGCTGCACACCGGGAAAAGGTCCGATTTCGTCTTCTTTGCGAATCGTCTTGCGGATCGAGTGCGAAACCACATTCAAAAAGAGGACGGCATTCTCTTTCCAATCCTGGACGTATTGATTTCAAGTCAGTCCGACGAAAAGGTAATTGGTGAGTTCGAAAAGTTTCAACTGGACCCGGGTTTACTGAACGATCTCCAGCGGCTCGAATCGAAGTATCTGAGGAAAACTGCGTAACGGTTCAGATATCCACGATCAGCACTTCGCGGGGACAATTCCAGCGAAGAGGCAGTGTGTCCTGAACTCCTCTGCTGATCAGCAGCGTCTTTCCTTCATCGTCGAAACGCAGTCCATTCCACCGATAGAGAAACGCGCCGGGGTATAGTCTTCCGTGGCGCTGATAAAAGACGAATTGTCCGCCATGGAGATGTCCGCTGAGAGTCAGGTCGAAATGGCGCCCCAGCGTAGCGCCGGGATGGTGGGTGCACAGCAGATGATGACTCGCAGCCTGGACAGGCTGCTCGCTGGAGCCGTATACGGCGAAGTCCGAAGTCAGGAACCATGGCGCATCCTGCAGCCAGCGCCCGCCTCCAGCCAGCACGGCGGCACGAACCCTGGCCACGCCGATCCAACGGTCATGGTTTCCGGCAACAGCGCCGACCGGAGCGACACGCGACAATCTCCGGACCAGCGATTGAAGCGGCTCCAGTCCGCTTGTCCAGTCCACAAGGTCTCCGCCAAGCAGCACCAGGTCCGGATATTCCCTCGATGCGATCTCCACCAATCCGTCAACAATGTGCGGAGGTCCGTGCTTTCTCAAATGAAGATCGCTCGCGAACAGGATGCGTTTCCTCACGCCGATGTGCGCAACGCTTTCACGGCGCACCAGCAACGGCTTTCGTGAGCCAACTTCGATGCTCATTGATGAAACCGCAACCGGAGCAGTGCGATGACGAACGTCCATGTCATCACGCCCGCAATCGCCAAAGGTAAGGCGCCGGTATCTTGTCTCGCCGCGCCGACCATGCGCTGCAGAAATGCGTCCGCCTGAGCGCGCAAGGGCATTGCAACGGCAGTGCGCGGCCGGTCCAGCAAAAATGCGGTGACGTAACTCGGCCTTCTGACGGCCTGATCATCCTTCCAGTCGAGCAGGTCATCGGCAAGCTGCATCAGACCTATCAGGCTGAGGAGCACATGAAACTTCACGGATTCGATACTCAAACCGGAGATCTCCTGCATCCATCGAAGCGACAGATCGAGAACCCCTGTCCGATACGCAATAACGGCATTCGCAACTTCCGGCGTGCTTGCCGCCATACCTGGCACGAGGTTCGGCCGGTTCCGCTCCGCTTCTCGCAATTGGCGAATGTAACGGGATGTTGCCGCCTCCGGCGCCATGTGCCGTAATTTGCAACGAAGCGATCGATACTCGGTCGCGTCGAGTCTGCGGTGATCATAGTAATCGTCGCGCAAAGATCCGAAATCGCACGCGTGCGCCATGGCCAGCCGGCGTCGACTTCCGAGCGTGCCGCCCCGCAAGCGCGCGAGAAACTCAAAGGCGGCAATACAGAAAACGCGCAATGGAGTCTTCGGACGCGCCGCGAGCAGCAGGGGAGAACAAACCATCACAGCAGACACTGCCGTTCCTGCAACGCGCGCCAGTTCGTGAATTTGATTGGTCCATCGCATGTGCAAGGCAGCAAATTACCACGTCAGCTTTGTATATTAAAGTACTTTTACTCGATTGATGATTTCACGAAGGTTCTGTAATCGCGGTTCGATTCGACGAATCGAAGAGCAGTGTGTTCTTGCGTACCACAGTACCCTGGCGAAGCCGCGCGGAACGAAAAGCCGGCGACTGAGTTCACCCAACGCTGAGCCCTCTCGGTATTCCTCGATAAAAACTGTCGCCAGTTGTTTCCATTTGTCATCGGACAGCCCAATTAGCTCAAGAAGGACCATTTTCAAATCGTCACTGTGACGCTGCGTCTGGCTGACATGAAATTCGTGACGTGTGTCGAAGTCAATCAGGACTGCTCGTTCTGCATTCAAGTCACAGATGATGTTGTCGAGATGCAGATCACCATGAGACCACGCTGCTTTGTAATAGCTGCAGTGAATCTGGTGAACTCGCCGCAATTCGCGGGCAGCAAGGACGAATGCTTTGTTGACGTCCGTATCGTCACGACGAAGCAATTCCCGCAAACTGATCCCGCGCACTTCCGGAACTATCACAGCCTGGCCGGAACCGACCGTCACGCCTTGCCGCTCGGGATACAGTAATTGAGCACAATGTACCTCCCAGTCCGTCCATTCGTCAGCGTGCACAAACATGCAGACTCCGCTGTCCGTAAGGGCCAGAAATCGGTTCGCGAGCCAAACGACTATTTGCCCGCCGGCTCGGCGTCGCTTGACAAACACCGCGACGCCGTCACGCATGGATTGGTGAACTTGATTCACTCGAACACGATTCATTAGCCACGCAATGACTCGTTGAACCAGGTCAATCATCGAATGCAGTCTACGCCTCGTCCGCTCCATCAGAAGAAAACCCACTTTTCATACGGACTAATACGGATGCCGACGTTGTTTCCGTTCGGCTGTAATTGAGAGCACAAATTTACAAACTGCGGGGAGGAGTATGAACACGAACGCACCACTCGCTTTGGTCAAGAAGGACCAGATGGTCTGGATAGAAGGCAGCACGTTCACGATGGGGGCCGATCACCATTATCCGGAAGAGGCGCCGCCACACCGTGTGTCTGTTGGCAGTTTCTGGATAGATCCAAAACCGGTGACGAATGCACAGTTCTCCCGGTTTGTCCAGGCAACGGGGCATGTCACCATGGCCGAACAGCCCGCGAACCCTGCAAAGTATCCGGGAGCAAAGGCGGAACTGTTGCGCCCATCGTCGATTGTTTTTGCCCGGCCGGCCGGCCCGGTTGATATGCGGAATCCGTACAACTGGTGGCGTTATGTCGCCGGCGCCGACTGGCGTCACCCGCGGGGGCCCTCGAGTTCCATCGAAGGTCTGGACGATCATCCTGTTGTTCACGTGGCTTTCGAAGATGTCGAGGCTTATTGCAATTGGGCTGGAAAACAATTGCCGACGGAGGCCGAGTGGGAATTCGCTGCTCGAGGCAGGCTTGACGGCAACACTTTCGCGTGGGGAAACGAGTTCGAGCCGAATGGTCGAACTATGGCGAACACCTGGCAGGGCGAGTTCCCGACGCAAAATCTGGCGACCGACGGCTACGAATGGACCTCGCCTGTTGCTTCGTTTCCACCAAACGGATACGGGCTGTACGACATGATCGGCAATGTCTGGGAATGGACCCTGGACTGGTATCAGGAGCATCACCGTATCCATCAACCCTGTTGCGGCAGCCTGAATCCCAAAGGAGGCGACGAGGAAGCAAGCTACGATCCGCGCCTGCCTTCGATTCGAATTCCGCGGAAGGTCATCAAGGGCGGGTCCTACTTGTGTTCGCCGAATTACTGCCGGCGGTACAGACCTGCGGCGCGTATGGCCCAGCCGATCGATACCTCGACGTGCCACGTTGGGTTCCGGTGTATTCAAAAGCCGGAAGAGTAGGCTGGACCGTCGGGTTAATCGCGGAACCAAGGCCCGCGATTAGCCCGACGTGCGCGATGAAAGATCACGCCGCGGGGTGCAATCTTTCCAATTCCTTCAGCCGCGTCATTGCTTCGGTCTGCCGGAGCAAGCCGTAGCCGATATTGCCCGCATTGAGAGAAGAGCCTTCCTGATGTGGAAAGCGTTCATAGTCGCTGAAAAATTCCTGGATTTTTGCCTGAACGGGAACGAGCAGCCACATCTGCTGTGCAATGAAGGTATACGCTTGGCCTTCTTCGAGGCCACGTTCGTAGGGATCCATGCGCAGGTTTGTAAGCGTTGCCCAATTGGTCACTGAGCGGACCCCTGTCGCGATGTTGCCGTGTACCACCGCAAAACTCACTTTCCAGTCGTACCAGCGGATGGCGTTGAGGTTTCCGCCTTGATCGAAGTAATAGATCGCCTCGCGTGGGGCCGTCTTTTCTTTACCCTGGAGGTAGGGCAGAAAATTGTAGCCGTCCAGATGGACCTTGAACTTCTTGCCGTGTGCTGAAAACCCTTTGGCCATCTGTTCTTTGATATCTGGAACGCCGGCGGCAGCGCACAGCGTCGGGAACCAGTCGAGCAACGAGATGACGTCGTTGTAAACCGTGCCCGGTTTGATGACGCCGGGCCAGCGCACCATCATCGGAATCCGGAAACCGCCTTCCCATGTTGTGCCCTTTTCGCTTCTGAATGGCGTCATTGCTCCGTCCGGCCAAAGGGCGATTTCAGCGCCATTGTCCGTCGTGTAGAGAACGATGGTGTTGTCGGCAATGCCCAGATCGTCGAGTTGTTTCAGCAGTTGTCCGACCATGCCGTCATGTTCCACCATGCCGTCGGCATGCATACCTTTGCCCGTCTTACCGAGCGATTCGGGTTTCAGATGCGTGAAGATATGCATGCGCGTCGTGTTGAACCAGACGAAGAACGGTTTACTCTCCTTGACGGACCGGCCGATGAAATCCTGCGCGGCGGCAACAAACTCTTCATCAACAGTCGGCATACGCTTTGTGTTGAGCGGGCCGGTGTCCTCGATCTTCTGTCCATCTTTACCATTTGCATATGAATGAATGACACCACGCGGCCCGTACTTCTTCCTGAATTGTGGATCTTTCGGATAGAAGTACCCTTCCGGTTCTTCTTCCGCATTCAAGTGGTAAAGGTTGCCGAAGAATTCATCGAACCCATGGTTCGTCGGCAGATGCTCGTCGTGATCACCAAGGTGGTTCTTGCCGAACTGACCCGTGGCGTAACCTTGCTCCTTCATCACGTCCGCGATGGTTGGCATCCATGAAGTAATGCCGTGAGGATCGCCGGGCATTCCGATCGTGAGCAGTCCTGTACGGAATGGCTCCTGGCCCAGAATAAACGACGCCCGGCCCGCGGTGCAGCTCTGTTGTCCGTATGAATCCGTGAAAAGCGCGCCCTCTTTGGCGATACGGTCGATGTTTGGGGTTTTGTAACCCATCATTCCCATCGTATAGGCGCTGATTTGCGGAATACCGATGTCGTCGCCGAAGATGACGAGGATGTTCGGTTTATCCTGAGTCTTGTTTGCATTGTTCTTCGCGGTCAAGGGTTCGCTCCTTTCGATTTGTCGATCCGAGTTGTGACAGTAAGTTGAGCGAACAGATTTGTACTATCGGGAGATGTTCGGGTTTGGACTCGGAATGTTCCGAAGCAAGCCGAGCGGGATCGACAGCTTAGGACGTTTTCCTTCCGTCTCCCGAGTTTCTTCCAATGGGACGCGGCCCTTCTTCCGTCACAAGCTGAGGGGCGATGAGTTCGTCAGACAATCTGGCCCTTGAACGAACGTATCTGGCGCATGAACGGACGCTCATGGCCTGGATTAGAACGTCAACGTCTCTTATCAGCTTTGGATTCGGAATCTACAAATTCTTCGAGTACATGATTCAAAGTGAAGCTGCTTCCAGGCCGCACAGCCTTTTGGGCCCGCGAGAATTCGCATTGAGCATGATTGCTGTTGGCACAGTTGTGCTTGTGGTGGCCTCTTTTCAGTACAGGCAGAGCCTTAAACATCTGGAAAAACAATATGGAGAAAAACACCGCTCGCCGGCAGGCAAACTCGCGGTCCTCATTTCCGTCATGGCGGCCGTGTTTTTCGTCCTCGCCTTGCTGCGACAGTGACGCGACAAGACCAGAGGTGATTAATGATCGATTGGAGTCAAGCCTGGCAGGAAATCCTCGCTCGTCCGGACGGGCCTCTCGCGATGCGGTTTTATCTGCAGCCGTTAATGTCCACCATTTTCGCGATACGTGATGGGCTTAGAGACGCGAGGATGCAGCGGCCGGCTTTTTTCTGGGCGCTCTTTACTCGTCCATCGCAACGGAAGGAACTGTTGCGGAGTGGCTGGAAATCCGTCGGCAAGATTTTCGTGTTGGCGGCTTCTCTGGATGTCATATACAGCCTGGTAGTGCTGCACGCGCTTCGACCGTTGGAGACCGTCGTCGTCAGTACGCTGCTGGCCATCGTTCCATATGTGACTTTTCGTGGCCCCGTCAACCGGATTGCCAAAATCGTTCGCGGCGGTTTTCCAGCCAGTCCAGATGCGCGACACGGCCGGCATCGTTAGCCGCAATTTCTCACCGATGGGAAAGCGAGAATCGGTTTTTCCGGGATTCGACGGGTGATTTTTCCACGGACGCATGGCTTGGGTGAAAGTAAATGGTAGGTTCCGGCTGTCTGTGAGAG
>Ga0137465_1000381_pt1 | contig 20784 bp, 17 predicted proteins | sample EasRivERMGT828_2_FD_104906 | JGI IMG/M metagenome (GOLD analysis project Ga0137465, IMG submission 104906) | Soil microbial communities from meander-bound floodplain in the East River, Colorado, USA - East River MetaG ERMGT828_2 | ecosystem: Environmental > Terrestrial > Soil > Floodplain ... | reverse complement strand
GTGCCCGTTGTGCATGTACGGCGCCGTTAGCGCAACATTGCGCAACGTCGGCACCTTGAACTGCTCGAAAGTCTGCGGCAGCAGCGCGACATGCCGGGTCGAGGTCCCGGGCGCGCGCGCGGGATCATCGTTGAACGGACCGAGCAGGTTGAAGCGGCTCGCGCGCAGCCGCTTGATCCCGTCGTAGCGCCCCCAGTCCACGCCACCCGCCTTCTTGAATACCGGGATGCCGACCTCGTGGAACTCGCCGTGCGTGAAGCTCGGCCCGAAATGGCACAGGCTGCAATTGCCCCTGCCGACGAAGATCCGCAGTCCCCGTTGCGCATCCAGGGAATAACGGATAGCCGTCTCGTGGTCGCCTCTTGCCAGCGCGTCGCGGAACTCATCGAACGGGGTGCGCCCGCTGACCAGTGTTTCCTGGAACGCCGCGAGCGCCTTGCCGATGCCCACCATGACGGTCTCGTCGTCCATGGCGTGAGGGCGGGCCCCGAACACCCTTTCGTAGCGGCAGGCAAGCTCGGCGTCGTCGCGCACGAGCTGCGCAACGCGCCGCTCGTCCACTCCCATCTCGCGGGCATCGAGCAGCGGGCGGATGCTCTGCGACCAGAGATTGTCGTTGGATCCATCCCAGCCGAACCAGCGCTGCGTGCGCACGTTGAGGAGGGTCGGCGTGTTGCGGTCCGCTTCGGCAAGTCCGACGGCGAGCTTGCGCCCATCGGTCCAGCTCTTCTCGGGTACGTGACAGGTGGCGCACGACACCGTGCCGGCCGACGACAGGCGCGGCTCGAAAAACAGCCGCTCACCGAGCGCGATCGCCTCGGGTTTGCCGGAGACGCGGTTGCTCGGGTCGGGCGCAGCCGGTGGTGGCCACGGCCCGTGCTGCAGAATCATGCGGCGCTCGACCTCGCTGAAATCGATCACGACCTGCAGCGGCGCTTGCGCGTCGGCGGCAGCGCCCAGCACCACGCATAGGGCGGCAGCCGCCGATGAAAGTCGGGACCAAGCGAAGCGGGACAAGGTGCTGCGGGACGTGATGAGGCGGGACATGATGAGGCGGGCCGGAGGCTTGTGTAAACCCGATGAAAGGCGGGACCAAGCGAAGCGGGACAAGGTGCTGCGGGACGTGGTGAGGCGGGACATGTTGAGGCGGGCCGGAGGCTTGTGTAAACCTTAAGGGCTATGAATCGTTATGGTACGACATGGCTGCTCTTGGGAGTCATCGCGATCTGATTGTCTGGCAGGAAGCCATGAAGCTGGTCGCGGCTGTCTATCGAGCGACCGATCAGCTGCCCAAACGCGAGTGGTTTGGACTGATCGCACAGGCGCGCCGCGCGGCTGTGTCGATACCCTCGAACATTGCAGAGGGCGCGGGCCGCAACTCCACGCGGGAGTACGTTCAATTTCTCGGCATTGCGACCGGATCCCTGGCCGAACTGGAAACCCAACTGGAGCTGTGCGTCATTCTCAAGTACTTGCCGGACGACACTGAATTGCCCAGGCACGTCCGCAGGGTCGGCCGGTTGCTTACCGCATTACGGGCGACGCACAAGTCCCGCCTCACCACGTCCCGCTTCACTTTGTCCCGCCCTACTGTCCCCCTTACTGAAGCATGATCGAATGCGTGACCCGGTCCGTCCTGCCGGCGCCTCTTATCTCAAAAATGAAGTCCCACCTGCCGGGCATGTGGAACATGAGCTCGTCAGCGAGGTAGCGTCCACCCTCCGCGGCCTTGACCACCGCGCGATAGTTCATGCCGTGGTTGTGCTCCGGCATGAAGCCGTCCACGCGTACGCCCTCCGGCGCCGGCTGGCCGCCCTTGGGACAGACCACCAGCTCGACCAGGAAATGCTGGCTGACGGTCAGCTTCGCCGGCTGGGTGCGATAGGACAGCACGTAGCGGTCGGACTCCAGCCGCCGCGCACCATCCAGAGCAGCACAGCTCTGCGCCGCCACCGGCGTTGTAGCGGCAATGAATAATACGAACGTGATGTTTCTCAACATTGGTCCTACTCCGCTCAATCCACTTCGTCATTCCCGCGAAGGCGGGAATCCAGCATCAAACGATTTCCGCCCACAAATCCCGCCATTCCGGATTGAGGCCTTCGATAAGCCTCAGCTTCCAGGCGCGGTTCCACTTCTTGATCTGTCTTTCGCGCGTGATAGCGGCAATCATATCCGCGTGCATTTCATAGTAGACAAGATTGTGCACACCATACTTCTTCGTAAATCCCTCGACGAACTGCTCACGGTGTTCCCACGCTCTCTTGACGAGATCGGCCGTCACGCCCACATACAGCGTCCCGTTCCGCTTGCTGGCGAGAATGTATACGCAGGGCTGCTTGATGACAGCCATACTGGATTCCCGCCTCCGCGGGAATGACGTATTAGTGGTTGGCGGGAATGACGCAATAGTGATTGGCGGAAATAGCGTTGTAGTGAATGTCACCTACCTGCCCTTAACTTCGCCGCGAGCGGCCCGAAAACCGACTCGCCGTTGCGGTACGCGATTTTCTCCGCCACGTCGCGCGGCAGCTCGGAGAGCCACAGGCGCGCGAGCCGCGCGTGCTCTTCGATGAAATACCAGCGCTGCGGCGAGGGAGTATCCGTGCCGACCATGAAACGGTCGGGCAGCTCCAGGAAAACCTTGCGCCACTCGGGATTCAGCCTGCCTTCCGGGGCATGGTCGGTGCGGTACGCCAGGTCGCACCAGAGATTCCTGTGTTTGAGCAGCATCTGTTTCACGCGCTCCGGCGAATCGAACCCGGCGTGGGCCCACAGGAGGCGCGCGCCGGGGTCCTGCCTGAAGACACGCTCGACTGCGTCCGCATCGGAATGGATATGAATGAAGATCCTGCGCTCGCGCGCGAGCTGCACCATGCGCCGCACGACCGGAAGATCGGCATCGGCCCCGAACACGTGGAATTCCCCGATGGCGACGTAGCGGTAGCGCTTCAGCCGCTCCTCGACGTAGGCCACGATGGATTCATCCCGCACCCAGGTCGAGATGTCGCCGCGCACCCGGTACGGGCGCAGCTCGGGGATGATGAGATCCGGCGCCTCGGCCACCAGCGCCTGCGTGCCATCATCGTTGGAGCTCGAAACCAGCGCGCGCCGGACGCCGCTCTTCCGCAGAATTTCGATCGCTGTCTTCGGCGGCAGGACGTCTCGCGAGTCGTGGGAGTAATGAATATGGGCGTCGAAGATCGGCAGCTCCGCTGCAATCGCCGCGGTACGGGCAGGCAGCAGCAGAATCGATAAAAGTATTGCTATGGCGAAACGTGGCTGCATTGGGTTATCGTAGCAGATACGTAAAAGATAATGGTTTCCGACCAGCACCGGTCACCAGTCACTAGAGGTTGTCTCAAAAACAATTCAAGGACCATCAAGCCGCCGATGGACGCCGATGAACGCAGATAGAGTCAAGACCAACCGACTGAATTCTTTCTGTTTTTGTATCGGCGTTTATCTATGGCTAATTCCTGTTTTTTATTTTTGAGATAAGTTCCAGTCACCAGTCACGAATCACGAGTCACGCCTCTCAAGAAAAATGGCTGACGATTACGTCCCACAATACATCCCGCTTTACCAGCCGCCCGCGGCCCGCACCGAGCCCGCGTTGTGGTTTGCATTCCGCAAATCGGAAATCCTGGTGGTGAACGGCGAGGAGCGGCCCGACCTGCCGTGCTGCGTGGAGCTTGCCGAGCACGGGCTTGCGCCGCGGCGCAGCCAGTACCTGGGCCTTTACGGTGGCAGGCACTGTTACGCCGCCGAGATCCACGAATCCCTGCAGCTGCCCGCGGGCTGGTCGGCGCTGGGCCTGCGCGACCTGTTCGGCCTGGTGGAGACGACGCTCGCGGCACTCTCGGGGCGTGCGTACCAGATTCTCGAATGGGACCGCAATCACCAGTTCTGCAGCCGTTGCGGCACGCCTACTGAGCTGCGCGGCGACGAGCGCTCGCGCTCCTGTCCCGCCTGCCAGTACACGACTTACCCGCCGGTCACGCCCGCCATCATGATCCTGGTGACGCACCAGGGAAAACTGCTGCTTGCGCGCAAGCCGGCGTTTCCCAAGGGCCGGTTCTCCGCCCTCGCCGGATTCGTCGAGCCGGGCGAGACGCTGGAGGACACGGTGATCCGCGAGACGCGCGAGGAAGTCGGGGTTGAAATCAGGAACATCCGCTACTTCGGCAGCCAGCCGTGGCCGTTCCCGCACTCGCTGATGATCGCCTTCACCGCCGAATATGCGGGCGGCGAACTGCGGCCGGATGGCGTCGAGATCGAAGAGGCTTGCTGGTTCGACGCGGAAACATTACCGACATTACCTCCATCGATAAGCATTTCGAGGAGGCTGATCAATACCGTTGCCGGGCGCCTTGTCCGCGGCGAACCGGCGGCGGGCAATAACTGAGAAGCGTTATTCGTTAGTCGTTATTCGTTAGTCGTGCTGTAAACCGCCGCGCCCGATCGGGCGTTGATAGCCCAATATGGGCGATCTCACTAATCACCGGGACCTAATCGCGTGGCAACAGGCTGTTAGCCTAGTAGAACTCGTATATCGCGACACAGCAGGCTTTCCGAAGCAGGAAGCGTTCGGCCTGGTAACTCAGATCAGGCGCAGCGCTGTATCGATCCCCGCCAACATCGCTGAAGGTGCGGGCAGAAGCTCGCTCAAGGAGCTAATCCAGTTTCTAGGAATTGCCAGTGGATCAAAAGCAGAGCTGGACACCCATCTCGAAATAGCCCGCCGGCTTGGCTTTATTCAGAAAGAGTCAGCTGTATTTCGACAGCTTGAGCGCGGCGGCCAACTGCTTACCGCGCTCAGGAAGTCTCTTCAATGCCAACTTCGGCCAGGCCCAAGCGGGTCGACTAACGACTAACGATTAACGATTCACGCTTTTTCAAGCTTGCGCCACAGCGTGGCGCCCTTGCTGGCCTTGTCGATGGACTCGAGCTGCTGCTCGTGGGCTTTGAGTTCTTCCCTGGTCGCGGACACGACGATCAGGTTCAACTTGCCGGTCGCGACCTCAGCGGCGGCGACGCTCGCCGCGGTCACGGGTGCCTCCACCTCCATCATCAGGCTTTCCTGTCCGCGCGTCATGGAAAGATAGACTTCGGCGAGCAGCCGCGCATCGAGCAGCGCGCCGTGCAGCGTGCGGGCGGAGTTGTCTACCTGGTAGCGCTCGCACAGGGCGTCGAGGCCGTTCCTTTTTCCCGGATGCAGCTCCCGCGCCATACGCAGCGTGTCCACTACGCCCGCACAGTACTCGGTGATGGGCTTGAGGTCGGCCAGATCGAGCTCGCGGTTGAGGAAGGCAACGTCGAACGCGGAGTTATGAATGACGAGCTCCGCGCCCTTGATGAAATCCAGGAGCTCGGCGGCAGCAGTGGCGAACTTCGGCTTGTCGCTCAGGAATTCAGTGGTAAGCCCGTGGACTTCGAAGGCCCCGGGGTCGCTATCGCGCCCGGGATTGAAGTAGCGGTGGAAGTTGTTTCCGGTGAAACGCCGGTTGACGAGCTCGACTCCGGCGATTTCGATGACGCGGTGGCCCAGTTCGGGTTCCAGGCCCGTCGTCTCGGTATCGAGAATAATCTGTCTCATCCTCCGCCCTTATTTTTCCTGGCCAGCACCAAAGCGATGCCCTGGTTTGCCAGTTCATCCGCCTTTTCGTTTCCCGGGTTCCCGTCATGGCCCCGGACCCACAGCCATTCGATCTCGTGCTTCTCTCTCAGCGCGTCGAGTTGCCGCCACAAGTCCTCGTTCTTGACCGGCTTCTTGTCGGCAGTGCGCCAACCGCGGCGCTTCCATGAATGAATCCAGTCCTTGATTCCCAGCTGTACGTACTGCGAATCGGTATGCACGCGAGCGCGGGTGCCGGACTCCAGCGCTTCCAGCGCGCGGATGACGGCGGTCATTTCCATCCGGTTGTTCGTGGTCTGCTCTTCGCCGTCGAAGAGTTCGCGCGTCCTGCCACCGTGCAGGAGCAGAGCGCCCCATCCTCCGACGCCGGGATTGCCCTTGCAGGCGCCGTCTGTATAGATCTCCACCACTTCGTTCATAAATGCGTGAATGGTGAATGGTGAATGGTGAATGGAAACATCGTTTTTTACAGTTGTTCTTGTTAAAGGCTTAGGCACCCGACCCGGTCAGTTTTTATCGTCCATTCACTACTCACTATTCACGCCTTCGTTTCCATGTTGCGCGCGGTCAGGGCTTCTTCCGGCCGCGCGACTTTCTTGGGCGCGGCGGCAAGGCTCTTGCTCGAAGCAATCCGGTCGCTCCACTTCGGCATGATGAGCCGCATGCCGCGCACGCGTTTCACCGCCAGCAGGAAATAGACGCCGCCAGCGATCGGCCACCAACGGTCGCCCGCTGCCTCCATGAAAGTGAAGCGGGCCAGCCACTTTTCGGCCGCGCAGGGTGGCGAATAGCAGCACATCTGCCCGCCCGTGATCTCCAGCTCCAGCAGTGTCAGCCAGTCTTTCAACCGCGGGAGATTGATGAAACGGCCGTTCCAGGGGTAGCCCGATCTTCCGCCGAACGCGCGCCGCAAGCCCCAAAGGCTCCAGGGATTGAAGCAGGCAATCAGCACCTGGGCCTCCGGCATCAGTACCCTCGCCACCTCGCGCAGGACCTGGTGCGGGTTCTCGCTGAATTCGAGCACGTGCGGCAGCACGACGAGATCGATGCTGCTGCTGGCTATCGGCAGGTCGCGGAAATCGGCCCTCAATTCCGCCGGGCCCGAGGGGTCCGCACGCAGCCGGGACGTGATTCGGCTCGCACGCAGAAGATCGATCTGCGGCAATCCGAGCTGCAGTGCGTTGTAACCGAAGATATCGGCCACCGTCCTGTCGATGTACGCCTGCTCCTGCGCGAGCAGGTACTGCCCGAGCGGCGTGGTTAACCACCCCGTGGCGGCACCGGCCGTATCATGACTGGACATGACGGCAGTTTATAATCGCCACATCATCTTGGAAAGCCGCCTCGCCGGTCACAGGTCTCAATGAGTCGTTACGAAATCGTTCCGCTCCGCGCCTTTTCGGACAATTACATCTGGACTCTTCGTGACGGTAAGTGCGCCGTGGTCGTGGACCCGGGTGACGCGCGGCCCGTTCTCGATTACCTGGACCGGGAAAAGCTCGAACTCGCCGCGATTCTCAACACCCACCACCACGCCGACCACGTCGGCGGAAACGCCGGGCTGCTCGGGCGCCGGAAGGTGCCGGTGTTCGGGCCGCACGACGAGCGTATCGCCGAGGTCACGCACCGGCTGAGGGACGGGGCGCGGTGCACGCTCCCGCACTTCGGCATCGAGCTCGAGGTATCGGAGATCCCCGGGCACACGCGCAGCCACATCTCGTTTCACGGCGGCGGCATGCTGTACTGCGGCGACACCCTGTTTGCAGCGGGCTGCGGGCGGTTGTTCGAGGGTACACCGGGACAGATGCACGATTCGCTCTCCCGCCTGATGCGGCTGCCGGATGACACCCGGGTCTATTGCGGCCACGAGTACACCCTGTCCAACGTCCGCTTCGCCAAAGCCGTCGAGCCCGGCAACGCGGCGCTGCGCGAGCTGGAAGCGAGGGCGAAACGGCAGCGCGATCAGGACCTTCCCACCCTGCCCTCCACCATCGCGCAGGAAAAAGCCACCAACCCATTCGTGCGCGTGCGCGAGCCCGCCGTTATCGAGTCTGCCAACCGTTACGCCGGTAAAACGTTAATGGATCCGGTAAGCGTGCTGGCAGTGATACGGGAGTGGAAGAACAGCTTCTAGTGACCGTGGGTCGTGATTTGCTGGTTGTGGGTCGATCCACGACCCACCCCGCACGCTTTTATAGTTGGGAAACCACTTCCGATTTCCTCTAAAGTTCTATGATTTTTAAGTATTTTTATCTTGACGGATTGGCAGGTCTTGGCTACCATGCCTGCGTCCTGTAAAAGCTGGATTAGGGGCGGATAGGGATGTAATGACGATAAGAAGCATCGCAATCGTTCTGGCGGCGATCCTCGTCATGGCGGGTTGTGCTCAAGTACCGACCGTCGAGCCGGCTGCCATGAATCAGACCGCGCCCACAGACGCTCGCACCCCGGGTGCCGAGCGAGTAGTGCGCGTGGAATCGCCGGCCCCGGCACCCGCACCTGCACCTGTCCAAGTGCGGGCGCCCAAGCAGCCGCCGGCCAATGTCTGGGCGCGCATCCGCGCCGGCTTCCGCCTGACCCCGCTCGCGAGTCCGCTGGTGCAACAGTGGGAGCGGTACTATGCCGACCGTCCGGAATACGTCGAGCGCATGGTGGACCGCAGCAGCCGCTTCCTCTATCACGTCATCGAGGAAGTCGAACGGCGCAAGATGCCGGCAGAAGTCGCGCTGCTGCCGATGATCGAGAGCGCCTACAACCCGCAGGCCTATTCCCGCGCGCACGCCTCCGGCATGTGGCAGTTCATCCCTTCCACCGGCAAGCTCTACGGGCTGAACCAGAATTTCTGGTACGACGGGCGGCGCGACGTGCTTGCCGGGACCGGCGCCGCGCTCGATTACCTGGAAAAACTCCACAGTATGTTCGGCGACTGGAATCTCGCTCTCGCCTCCTATAACTGGGGCGAAGGAGCGGTAGGCAGGGCCATCGCCAAAAACCAGGCCAAGGGGCTGCCCACCGACTACGAAAGCCTCAAGATGCCGAGGGAAACGCGCAACTACATCCCCAAGCTCCAGGCCATGAGGAACATCATCGCCAATCCCGAGCGCTTCGGCATCACGCTCGCCGATGTCCCGAACCAGCCCTATTTCGCCACCGTCACCACTCGTCGCCATATAGATATCAGGCTCGCCGCGAGCCTCGCAGAAATGCCGCTGGACGAATTCCGTTTTCTCAACCCGGCCCACAACAAGGCAGTGATCAAGTCCAACGGCTCGGAGACGATCGTGCTCCCGATCGAGAAGATCGCGATATTTCAGAGCAACCTGGAAGGCCACAACCGGCCGCTGGTCACATGGCAGACGTATACCGTCAAGCGCAGCGATCGACCCGAGCAGATCGCGGCCAAGCATGGGATGACGCTTGCCCAGCTGAAGGAAGTGAACGGCATTACCGGCAAGAAACAAATTGCCGCCGGACAGACCCTGCTCGTGCCGCTCAAGGGAACCGCCGAGCCCCACTTGCCGGACCTCCCTGCGCCCAAGGTGACCCTAGCCCGCTACCGGCCCAAGGCGAAGTGTGTCCAGGTGAAAAATGGCGTTCGCAAGGTCGTGCAATGCCCGGCTGCCAAGACCAAGAAGCCGGCCGCCAAGACCCGCGCGCCCGCCAAAAGTACGACTACTACGATCCAGGCTCGCGGTTGAGCGGGCTGCACGCCTGAAAAGGCGTGAGTTGAGTTGTGATTCGTGAGTCGTGCTTCGCCCCGTGGTCCAATGACGATTACCCCGGAACCGGGGCATGCAAGTCCAGTCTGGTCGAATCGCGACTCACGTATCCCGCTTCGCCGCGTAGAGATGGCACATCGCCGTATGTGAGGTGGTGAAGCGCGCGTTGTCCGGATAGCTCTCGCGGCATCGCGCGAATGCCTCAGGGCAGCGCGGGTGGAAGTGACACCCCGACGGCGGATTGACTGGCGACGGCAGGTCACCGTGCAACCGGATGACCTCACGCTTCGACTCCCGGTCCACCTCCGGCACCGCCGACAGCAGCGCTTTCGTGTAGGGATGCCGGGGATCAGTCAGCACTTCGTCCACGCTGCCATGCTCGACGATGCGCCCGAGGTACATCACCGCGACCTCGTGCGCGAGAAACTCGATCACCGAAATGTTGTGGGTGATGAAGAGGTAGGCGAGCCCTTTCTTTTTCTGCAGGTCCTTCAACAGGTTCAGGATCTGGGCCTGCACCGAGACGTCCAGCGCGCTCGTCGGCTCATCGCACACGATGAGCCGGGGCTCGACAGACAGCGCGCGTGCGATTGCGATGCGCTGGCGCTGCCCGCCGGAGAATTCGTGCGGGTAGCGGAACTTGATATCCCGGTCGAGGCCCACTTCGGTGAGCAGAGCGTCCACCCGCGCCTGGCGCTCGTCGCGTCCGGCACCGACGCCGAGCGCGGTCATACCCTCTTCCAGCGTTTCCATGATGCGCATGCGCGGATTCAGCGATGAGTACGGATCCTGGAAAATGATTTGCACGTCCTTGCGGCGCGGCCGCAACTCGCCCCGCTTCAGTTGCAAGAGATCCGCACCATCGAACAGCACCGCGCCGCCGGTCGGCTCCACCAGGCGCAGGATGCCCTTCCCCACCGTGGTCTTGCCGCAGCCCGACTCGCCCACCAGCCCGAGCGTCTGTCCTGCGCCGATGGAGAGAGCAACGCCATCGACCGCCTTGACGTGCGCCGCCACGCGCTTGAACAGGCCCTTGTGGATGGGGAAGTGCACCTTGAGGTCGCGGACCTCAAGGAGTGACTCGCGGTTAGCGGATAGCGGTTGGACCTGCTCTTGCGCCTGCGGCGCCCGGCTTTCCAACTTGCTTCCATCCGCCATCCGCCATCCGCCATCCGCTGCACGCCCGCCCGGCGCGTAGAGGTGGCAACGCGCCGTCTGGCCGTTGCCCACCTCATGCCGCGCCGGGGCGGCGCGCCGGCAGAGTTCCCACGCGGAGTCGCAGCGCTCGGCGAAGCGGCAGCCCGTGAACCCCTGCACGAGCGAAGGCACGGTGCCCCGGATCACCGCGAGCGTCTCGCCCCGCTTGCCCCTGGACGGCAGCGAGTCGAAGAGCTTCCTCGAATAAGGGTGGGCGGGCCGCGAGAAGAAAGCCTCGCGGGAGGCGGTTTCCACGATTTCCCCGGCGTACATGACCGCGACGCGGTGCGCCATTTCCGACACCACCCCGAGGTCGTGGGTGATCAACATCAGCGCCATGTGGCGAGTCTTCTGCAGCTCGCGCAGCACGTCCAGCACCTGCGCCTGGATGGTAACGTCGAGCGCGGTGGTGGGTTCGTCTGCGATGAGCAGGTCCGGGTCGCAGGCGAGCGCCATCGCGATCATGACGCGCTGTTTCATCCCGCCCGAGAGCTGGAAGGGGTACTCGTCCTTGCGGCGCGCGGCATCCGGTATGCGCACCGCCTCCAGCAGCTCAAGCACGCGGGCCTCCAACGCTACGCCCGCCAGGCTGGTGTGGCGCTCCAGTGCCTCTGCGATCTGATCCCTGACGGTCATGACCGGGTTCAGGGACAGGGCGGGTTCCTGGAAAATCATGCCGATACGTCCTCCACGCACCTCGCGCATTTCGGCTTCCGGCAGCGTGAGCAGGTCCGTCTGGTCGAGCAGAACCCTTCCGTCCGCGATACGCCCATTCTCGGGCAGCAGGCGCATGATCGAGAGTGCGGTCATGGACTTGCCGCAGCCCGATTCGCCTACCAGCGCGAAGCATTCGCCGCGGCGCAGCTCGAAATCCACCCCTTCGACTGCCCGCAGCACGCCTGCGGGGGTGTCCAGGGTCGTCCTGAGATCCTGAACGCTCAGCAATGTACCGGCGTCGCTCATTCCATTCCTAGAAGCGTGAATGGTGATTGGTGAATGGACAACCCTTCATCCCAACCCTCGCGTCTGACACTTGGAATAGAGAGAAAATCTTCCATTCACTATTCACCATTCACCACTCACGCTTTCAGTGGGGCAGCGACGCCCGCCTCACCGATCCGCACCCGCGGGTCGAAGCCGTCGCGTACCGCATCGGCGAGCAGATTCGCCGCCAGCACCAGCACCAGCATGAACACGAACGCCGCGGCGAGAGACCACCACACCATTGGATCGCGCGCCATCTCGAAACGCGCCGCGTTGATCATGGTGCCAAAGCTCGTGGTCGAGGGATCCACGCCGACGCCTATGTACGACAGCACGGCTTCGGTGAGCACGAACCCGGAGAAATCGAGCACCAGGGTGATGATCACGATGTGGGCGACGTTCGGCAGGATGTGACGCAGCAGGATCCGGACGTTCGACACGCCGAATGCATGCGCCGCCTGGATGTACTCCAGTTCGGACAGCTTGAGCGACTCGCCGCGAAGCAGGCGCGCAAGGCCGGTCCAGCTGGTCAGGCCCAGGATCGCACAGAGACAAAGCAGGCGCATGTCGGCGCGCTGGGCGGCAGTTGTGAACCAGTCGGCGTTCTTGTCCAGAAACACCTGGAGCATCAGCACTGCCGCTGCGATCAACAGCACGCTGGGGATCGAGTTGAGGGTCGTGTAAAGGTACTGGATGGCGTCGTCCACCCAGCCCTTGAAGTAGCCCGCCATGATGCCGAGCGCGACGCCGAGCGGCAGCAGGACGAGTGTCGTGATGGTGCCGATGACGATGCTGGTGCGGACGGATTTGAGCGCCAGGTAAACAATATCGTGGCCAACCTTGTCGGTACCAAGAACGTGGTAGCTGGTCGCGATACAGAACACGGGGCCGGCCAGCGCCAGGATCGTGGCAAGCGCAACGAGCGCCGCGTACCACGGCACATCGGGAAAGCGCCGCCGCAGCGGTCTCAGCGCAAGCGCGATCAGCGCCCACAACACAACGGCTGCAGCCAGGCCGGAGAGCGCCTTTGCGGCGATATCGCCCGCGCGGGCGCTCTCGTCCTCGAGGTGCGCGCCGCCATAGCGCAACCGCGGGAAATCCCGTTCGAACTTGCCATCGGGACGCTCGATCTGCTCCTTGGCGAAGGAGCGCGTTGCCAGCGGCGCCGAATAGGTCTTCTCCGCGCGCCCGCGCAGGTGAGACATCGCCAAATCGAGCAGCGACTGCACATCGACCGAGTACGCAATCGGCATCTTCGGATCTTTGCGCTCGAGCGCGGGCCGAAAGTGCAGCGAGTCGGCAAGGCCGACGAGCAGATAGGCCGCCAGCACCACCGCCGAGCCGATTGCCGCCGGGCTGCGGAACACGCGCCCCCACGGCGCTGCGAGATGCTCGTGGCGGCTGCAGTACCAGGCGTAGGCCGACACTGCCGCCACCAGCAGCCAGAGCAGCGCGTCGGTCGCCAGAAGGACAGGAACGAAGCTCACTGCAGCCGGATCCTCGGGTCCACGAACGTATAGGAGATGTCGGTAAGCAGCAGACCGATGATGTAAAGGACCGAACCGATGAACACCATCGCGCGCACCACCGCGAAGTCCTGCGCCTGGATTGCGTCGATGGTGTAGCTGCCGAGGCCGGGGATACCGAAGAATGACTCGGCTATCAGGCTGCCCAGGAACAGGGTCGGAATCACCACCACCACGCCGGTCAGAATCGGGATCATGGCGTTCTTCAGCACGTGGCCGAACAGCACGGTAGTCTCGGCGAGGCCCTTGGCGCGTGCGGTGCGCACGTAGTCCTTGCCCATCTCCTCCACGAACAGCGTTCGGTACAGGCGCCCACTCGAGCCGAACGAGCTGATGACGCCGATGACGACCGGCAGGGCCAGGAACTTCGCGGCGTCGAGACCGGCGTCGTAGCCTGAGATGGGCACCAGGTGCCAGAGCTTGGATACGAGGTACTGACCGCCGATGATGTAGAACAGCGTCGAGACCGACATCATCGCCACGCACAGCACCACGCCCGAGAAGTCGAGGTAAGTGGCCCGGAAAAACGCCAGGAACAGGGCAAAGGTGATATTCACCGCCAGTCCGACGAGGAACACCGGGATGGCAAGCGCGAGGCTCGGCCACATGCGCGTCTTGATCTCGTTGGCGATGTCGCGCTTGTCGGCTTCGGCGGCGCCGAAAGAGAAGGTGAACAGCTTCACGGATTTCTCGAAAAAGATGGTGCCCGTCGCTTTTTCCAGTCCCTCGGCCTTGCCATTCCACAGCAGCGGCCGGTCGTATCCGTACTCGGTCTTCCATTTCTCGATCGCCTCCGGCGTGACGCGCTTCGACCCCAGCTGCATGCGCGCCATGTCGTCGGGGGTGTTGACGATGAAGAACAACAGAAAGGTGAGCAGGTTCACCCCGATCAATATGGGAATCGTGTAGAGGATGCGCCGGATGATGTAGGCACTCATCTCGATGATCCAAAGGCGTGAGCGGTGAATGGTGAATGGTGAATGGATTGACCGTTACCCCAATGCCGCACCTTCGCGCGCTGCGCTGACGTTTCTCCGGTACTGAGACGAAGCATCAAGATTTCCATTCACTGCTCACTATTCACCATTCACGCTTTCGCCGCTTGGCGTTCACGACGGCGGTAACCCAACACCGCGGGAACCGTGGCGGCGACGAACGCGGCCAGGATCAACAGGATCGGCCAGAGCACCGGCGGGTTCCACTTCTGGCGAAGTGCCTTGCGCCGCGCCCCGTCTATGCGCCAGTACTTGAGCGTGTTGTCCGCCATCTCGTTGGGCTTGGTGTTGGCGAGCCAGCCGTGCGTCAACGAATAGTTCTTCGGGTGAAAGCCGCCGATCCAGGGCGCATCGCGACGGAAGATCTCGGTCATGCGGTCGATGATCTGCTGGCGCTCCGGCGAATTGGGCATGTTGCGCATGCGCTCGAACAGCGCATCGAACTCCGGGTTGACGTAATTCGAGGCGTTCTCACCCTGGTTCTTCGCGCGGCTTTGCGGCCCGTGGAGCAGGAACATGAAGTTCTCGGGGTCGGGATAGTCCGCGCTCCAACCGACGATGAAGAGTTGGGTCGTGCCCTTGCGCAACTTTTCCTGGAAACGATTCCAATCGGTGTCGCGGATCTCGAGCTGGATCGAGAGCTTGGCGAACTGCTTGCGCCACCAATCGAAGCGTGGCTTGTCGCCCGGCCCGCGCGAGGTGGTATCGAGGTAGAGCACCAGTGGCTGCCCGGTCTTGATGTCGCGGCCATCCGGATAGCCGGCTTCGGACAGCAGCTTCTTCGCCTGCTCGATCGGGCGCCGGCGCGCCCGGTCGCCCTGCCACTCATAAGCCACCGGATTGATCCCTGCGTCGCCTTCCCGGTAGCCGAAAATCCCCGGCGCGAGCGGGCTGTGCGACGGTACGCCGCGGCCGTTGGCGAAGATGGACAGATATTCCTCCCAGTCTGTCGCGATGGACAGTGCCTGACGAAGCTTCCTCGTGCGCTCGGCACTGCCGCCCACCACCGGGTCGAGCCAGTTGACCCCGAGATAGAAAACGGTTGCCGCGATCGACGTGCGCAGGCCGATGCCGCGCTCCTCCATCTCCGGTGTGAGGTTCGAATCGCCCTCAACCGAAATGCGCACCACTTGATCGAACGTGTCCGACTGGATGCCGGCATGGTCGTAGTAGCCCTGCAGGAACTTGTTCCAGAGTGGAATTCCTTCTTTCTCCCGGACGAAGACCGCCCGGTCAATGAATGGCAGCGTTTTGCCAGCGTCGGCGAGCAGTCCTTCCGCCTCGTCACCGGGCTCCCCCTCCGAGGGATAGAGCTCGCCGCGGAAGTTGGGATTACGCTCGAGCACCATGCGCTCGTTCGGATTGTTCTGCCAGAGCATGTAGGGGCCGGTGCCAATCGGCCACCAATCGAGCGTGAAGTTCTTCTCCGCCATGCCCGGCTGGCTGAAGAACCGATCGGCTTCCCAGGGCATGGGCGCGAAGAACGGCATTGCCAGCCAATAGACGAACTGGGGATAACGCCCCTTCAGCGTCACGCGGTAGGTATGCATGTCCACCCGTTCAACGCCCTCGAGCGGGTGCGCGCGCAAGTCGAGCCAGGCGCCCGGTTTCGTGGATTTCTTCAGATGTTCCGCATATTCCTTCAGGCCGACGATGTACTCCGACATCAGTCCGAAGATCGGCGAGTGCAGATGCGGGTGCGCGAGGCGCTTGATCTGGTAGATGTAATCGTCGGCGACCAGCTCGCGCGTAGCGAGATCGGGCAATTCGTAAGGGCTCCGCAGCCTGGCGATCGCCGCCTGGTCGAGGGCAAGATTTCCGGGAGTGAACGACGGGTGCGGTTGATACCGGATCCCCGGCTTGATGCTTATCTCGTAGACGCTATAGGTCGCGCCGCCTTTGGTAATCAGGCGCGGCTGCGGCACCGCGGCAGCCGTGAGTGTAATCAGCTCATACGGCCGTTTCAGGTAATGATATTGCAGGGGCGGTTCGTAGATCTGCCGCGTAAAGACGGCCTCGTCGGAGGCGTAAGACTGGGCGGGATCAAGATGCTTGGGGCGATCCACGAACACCGAGTACAGGATGTTTTTTTCCAGATCATAGGCCGAATAGGGATTGTTCCACGGCGCGCCGTCGCAGCCCGCCAGAAGCGCAACGACGATCAACGTGGCTCGCAAGCAGATGGGCGACATTGGCAAATATTACCAAAGGCGTGAATCGTGATTCGTGATTTGTGATTCGAGCCTTCCCCTCACCCTGCCCTTTCCCCCAATCGGGGGAGAGGTCAATCTATGCACGAGTCACGAATCACCTGGTTTAGGTCAAATCATGACTCACGAACCACGACTCGCGCTTTATAATTAAGACAATAGAGTCGCTGTCTCCCGCAATTGCGCAGGGCGGCCACGAACAAGGAATAAGGAACAAGCATGGGCTTTCTCCAGGACAGGAAAATCCTTGTCACCGGCCTGCTGTCCAATCGCTCGATCGCCTATGGGATCGCAAAGGCGCTCGCGCGCGAAGGCGCGACGCTCGCCTTCACTTACCAGGCACCCGAACTGCGGGAGCGCGTCGAGCAGCTGGCGCAGGAGTTTGGAACGGCGCCCGTGCTGCCCTGCGACGTTGCGAGCGACGGGGAAATTGCCGCCTTGTTCACCGAGTTGGGCAAGCGCTGGAACGGGCTTGACGGCATCGTGCACTCGATAGCGTTCGCGCCGCGCGAGACCCTGAAGGGCGAATTCCTGGACGGGCTCACGCGCGATGCGTTCCGCGTTGCGCATGACGTCAGTGCCTACAGCTTTGCCGCGCTGGCCAAGGCCGGCCTGCCGCTGATGGAAGGCCGTAAGGGCGCGCTGCTTACCCTCACCTACCTCGGCGCGGCGCGTGCCGTACCCAATTACAACGTGATGGGGCTGGCGAAAGCGAGCCTGGAGGCGGCCGTACGTTACCTGGCGCAGGACCTGGGGCCGAAAGGCATAAGGGTGAACGGCATCTCGGCCGGGCCGATCAAGACGCTGGCGGCCGCCGGCATCAGCGGTTTCGGCAAGATCCTGAAGTTCGTCGAAGACAACGCGCCACTGCGGCGCAACGTGACGATAGGCGACGTGGGCAACGTTGCAGCTTTCCTCATGAGCGATCTCGCCGCCGGAATCACCGGGGAGATCACCTACGTCGACTGTGGATTCAACACCGTGGTGGGGGGCATGCGCGGCGAGGCATAACGTCTCGCCGGGTCAGAATGCGCCCCGCCGCTTGGGAGCCGGCCGGTCGGACGGCGCGGGGGCCGGACCCGGCGCGCTCTCGTCCCTCTTATCCAGGAATTCCCTGTTGATCTTGACCCCGGCCTTCTGCCTCAGGCTCGCGAGGTAGGTTGACAACGCCTCCTGCCCCAGCACCATGCGCAACTGATCCGTGACTGCCTTCAACCGCTCCGGCGGAATATCGCCGGCTTCCTGGACCCGGGAGACGCGCAGCAGAACATAAGACCCTCGCGGGCTGTCCATACCCGAATAGGCGGGCAGCTTCGAGGCGTCCATGCGGAAAGCCTGCAGTAATACCGGCTCGGGAAGACCCTTGCTGTCTTCCCGGCTTACCAACTGAGATACGCTCCATTCGACCGTGGCAGGCTTACCTTGCCTGAGCGCCTCGAGCTGGCGCGAGCCTTCCTCCCCCGCCAGCCGTGTCGCCTCGCGTGACGCCAGCCGTTTCTCCAGCCCCGCGCGCACTTCCTCGAAGGACCGGATACTGGCCGGCCTGTGCTCGATGACCCGCGCCGCAACCAGAAGGCCGGGCCCGGCCTCGACCGCTTCGGTATTGCGCCGGTCCTTGAGTACCTCGTCAGAAAAGATCGCATTGAGCAGCCTGGGGTTATTGAGCGGTGCTTCGGCATTCAAGCGGGTGATCCAGCCGCTCTGCCGCGGCTGGGTCTTCACCAGCGCCGCGACGGGCTTGAGGCTGTCCGATTGCTCGTAGGCCAAGTTGCTGAAACCGTCTGCCAACTCGGCAAATCGCCGCCCCGCGAGCTGCTTGCGGAGTTCCTTCTCGATCTGGCCGCGCACTTCATCGAACGGTTTCACCTGGGCGGGCTGAACTGAGGTCACCCGTATGATGTGGAAGCCATGCTGGGTCTCCACCGGGGACGAGACTTCGCCCGGCTTGAGCTGGAATAGCGCTTTCTCGAATTCTGGAATCTCCTTCATGGAGCCGCGGCTGAGGCGGCCCAGATCGCCGCCTTTTGCGGCCGAGCCGGGATCCTGGGAGTGCTTCTTCGCGGCCTCCGCGAAGCCGGCCGGGTTCTTCCGAAGCTCGTGGTAGAGCGCGTCGGCCCTCGCACGTACCTTTTGCTTCGCATCCGGGCTGGCCGCCGCGTCGACGCTCAACAGGATGTGGGCCGCAATGCGCGATTCCTCGGCGCCAAACTGGCTACGGTTGGCATCGTAGTAGCTCTTCACCTCGCCCGGGTCGGCCGATATGCCCTCCATCAACGCGTCAATCGAAAGCGCTACGTACTCAACGCGCGCCTGTTCCGGTACCCGGAACTCGGCGGTGTTGGCATCGTAGAATTGTTTCGCGGCTCCCGGGTCGAGCTTGACCCGCGGCAGGTAGCTTTCGGGCGCAAGAGTGGCGTGACTGACCTCGCGCTGCTGTCCGGTCAGCCTGGCAAGCATTCCGGCGACCGTGCGCGGCACCAGGCTGCTCTCGGCGTAACCGCTGGAGAGCTGCTGAAGGACCATATCCTGCCGCACGCGTGCCTCGAATGACGCCGGTGTCATGCCCTCGCCCTTGAGGAATTGCTGATATTGCGCAAACGAGAACTTCCCGGACTCGTCCTGGAACGCGGGTTGGCCGCCAATAGCGCCCTTCAGTTGATTGTCGGATACCGTGAGCCCCGATTTGAGCGCCTGCTCGACCAGCAGGCGGCGCTGGATCATGTTCTCGATCAAGGCAACTCGCAGTTCGGGGTTATCCAGCATCTCGGGATCGATGCGCCCCTTCACTGAGCGCTGTATCGACTGCTGGCGCTCACGCAGCGCGCGGCTGAATTCCTCCTGCGTGATGGCATAGTCGCCAACGCGCGCGACCGCCTGCCCGCTTTCCCCGCCGCGGAAGTAGACGTCCACGCCAAAGAGCATGAACGGCGGCACGATCAGCACCAGGAATATGATCTGGATCAGCTTCTTGTGCTTGTAGATGAAGTCGTACATTCCGTGGACCCGAATCAGTTACCTGTTGGTTTCCAGGAGGCCGTTTCAATATGACCGAAATGGCCCCCGATGCAGAGGGGAGTATCCTCTCATTTTGTTCCCGACTCTAAAGAAAAAGGCGAACCGGGTTCGCCTTTTTCTCGAATCTGGCGGAGTGGACGGGACTCGAACCCGCGACCTCTGCCGTGACAGGGCAGCATTCTAACCAACTGAACTACCACTCCAAAAACAATACGGAATAATGAGTGATGAATGATGAGCGAAACCCTGCCGATCGCCATTCATTCTGCACTCATCACTCCCCATTTATCACTGTCTTTCTGGTGGGTGCTGAGAGGCTCGAACTCCCGACATTCGCCTTGTAAGGGCGACGCTCTACCAGCTGAGCTAAGCACCCGGTATGCAATCCGCGCCGGCCACCGCTCTCCGGCGCCTGCACCGAAGTGTTTTGGGGTAGGCGCGAGACAACGCACCTACCCCAAACGAAATCGTGGAAACACCGCCGGAATGATCAGTTTACCGCATCTTTCAATGCCTTACCAGCGCTGAACTTGGGTACCTTCGCCGCCTGTATGCGAATTTCCGCGCCGGTACGCGGATTGCGCCCCGAACGCGCCTGACGCCTGCCCACGCGAAACGTGCCGAATCCGACCAGCGTGACCGACTGGCCGCGTTTCAGCGCGCCCTTGATCGCGTCGATCGCTCCATCGAGGGCCTTCTCCGAAGCTGATTTGGAAATGCCGGCTGACCTGGCAACGACTTCCACGAGATCGGCTTTATTCATTTTGATTGGTATGCCGGCGAACGCCGTTATGAAATATGCAGATGACGTTATAGCAAGCGCGAAAAGGCAGTGTCAAGCAAACGCAAAGATATTTTTTCGCGCAAGTCGCGCAAAGTTGCGTGGAACGTCACACGGTGCGATGCGCACACTGGAGAAATAAAACGAGGAGCAGCGAATAAGTGATTGAGTGATTGAGGATAGCTTCATCGGAGCCTGCCGCGAACGATGCGCGGTCGTCAGTTCCGGACAAAAAAGAAAGGGCGGCATCGCCGCCCTTTTCTCTTTCCAGACCAGTCACTAGTCAACAGGCACCGATCACGCCTCCCCGGTTAGTGCTTGACCGCAACCGGCGCAGGCTCCGCCACCGGCGGCAGAGCGGATGGGACGTCGTCGTCCACGAGCGGTTCGGGCTTGCGCTCGAGCGCCATCTCGAGCACGTTGTCGATCCACTTGACCGGGTGTATGTCCAGCCGGTTCTTGACGTTTTCGGGTATCTCCGCCAGGTCCTTCACGTTCTCCTCGGGAATCAACACGGTCTTGATGCCGCCGCGGTGCGCCGCCAGCAGCTTTTCCTTCAGGCCGCCGATCCTCAGCACTTCGCCGCGCAGCGTGATCTCCCCGGTCATCGCCACGTCCGAGCGTACCGGGATGCCGGTCAACGCCGACACCATCGCGGTACAGATGCCGATACCCGCGCTCGGTCCGTCCTTGGGCGTCGCGCCCTCGGGCAGGTGGAT
>Ga0137465_1000378_pt1 | contig 21051 bp, 24 predicted proteins | sample EasRivERMGT828_2_FD_104906 | JGI IMG/M metagenome (GOLD analysis project Ga0137465, IMG submission 104906) | Soil microbial communities from meander-bound floodplain in the East River, Colorado, USA - East River MetaG ERMGT828_2 | ecosystem: Environmental > Terrestrial > Soil > Floodplain ... | reverse complement strand
CCTCCATTTTTACGATTACAGAATAGAAAGTCGCTGTAACCCATTGATCCGATGAGCAGACCACCGACAGCAACGGCGATCCTTGAGGCGCGCGGCGCCTATGCCAAGCATCCGGAGCGCAAGCGCCCAAACGAGCCGGATACGGGGCGCGGGATAGGTCCGGCGCCGGTTCACTTCACGTCGGCGCAGCGTGCGGCATGGGATGAAGTGGTGTCGATGTGCGCAGCCGGGGTGTTCCAATCTAGTGACCGATTGGTTGTTGAGGCCATCGCGGTGGAGCTGACGGTATTCCGAGCCAATCCCGCGAAGTACGGCACGAGTGCCCTAACACTACTGACCAACTTGCTGGGGCGTTGCGGCATGACGCCTTCTGATCGCTCCAAGGTTGTAGTTCGTGGCGAAGACGCCAAGCCAGCCAAAGCCGTCCGTTCGCTCGACTCATTCCGACGCTGATCCGACCACGCGATATGCACGCCGGGTAGTCGCCGGTGAAGCAATCGCGGGGCCGTATGTGCGGGACGCGTGCGCCAGGCATCTACGGGATCTGACGGAAGGGCCAAAGCGCGGGCTGGTCTGGGATGCCGTCGCGGCTGTGGATGCGTTTGAGTTCTACAGCGACATCCTGCGGCTGAACGGTGGCGAGTTCGAAGGCAAACCGTTTCTGCTGCACGAATCTCAGGAGTTCATTGTAGGCTCGCTGTTCGGCTGGAAGCGGGCCAACGGCTATCGCAGGTTTCGAGTCGCATTCATTGAAGAAGGAAAGGGCAACGGCAAGTCACCGATGGTGGCGGGGATCGGACTAAAGGGTCTGGTTGCCGATAAAGAACCTCGGGCGGAGATTTACGCAGCAGCGACGAAAACCGATCAAGCAAAGATACTCTTTCGTGATGCGGTCGCTATGGTGCGCCTCTCGCCCGAGCTCGATGCAGAACTGAGTATTGCAGGCGGCAAGGGTAACGAGTGGAACATCGCCGACCTGGCGACGGCGAGCTTCTTCCGCTGCGTCTCGAGCGACGACTCGCAATCCGGGCCAAGGCCGCATATCGCGCTGCTCGATGAGGTCCATGAGCACCGCACCGGCCTGATGGTCGAAATGATGCGGGCGGGCTTCAAGGGTCGACGTCAGCCGTTGATGCTGATGATTACCAACAGCGGCACCGACCGGCAGTCGGTCTGCTGGCAGTATCACGAGTACGCGCGCAAGGTCTCAGCTGGAATGCTGGAGGATGACTCATTCTTTGGCTACGTCTGCGCGCTCGATCCGGAAGACGATCCGTTTAAGGATGAGTCGTGCTGGCCGAAGGCGAATCCGCTGCTCGGAATTGCAATCCAGCCGGAATACCTGCGCGAACAGATCACCGAAGCGCAAGGGATGCCGTCAAAAGAATCGACGGTCCGGCGCCTGAATTTTTGCCAGTGGGTCGAATCGCTTAATCCCTGGCTGTCCGCAGAAGTGTGGCGCGCAGCGGAGGACAAGGATTACGACGAAGCGCTGCTTGAAGGGCGTACCTGTTACGGCGGGCTGGACCTCGGATCAACGACGGACTTGACGGCCTTTGCTCTGCTGTTTGAGCCGACTGCAGCCGATCCCTTCTGGCGGTTAAAGACTTGGTTCTGGTTGCCAGCCGACAACCTCGCCGACAAGGAACGTAAGGACGGTGTGTTTTACGGTTCATGGCGGGCGCAGGGCTGGCTCGAAACAACGCCAGGCGCAGCGGTGAACAAGACCTTTGTCCTGTCGCGCGTCGTGGCTTGCTGTGGGCGTTACAACGTGAAGTCGATCGGTTTCGACGACTGGCGAATTGAGGACTTCAAGGTTTTAGTCGCGGAAGAGGGCGCGCAGCTTCCTCTCGCGAACTTCCGCCAAGGCTACAAAAGCATGGCGCCGGCGGTCGATGAGTTCGAAAGACTCCTGATCTCCGGACTGTTGAAACACGACGGCAATGCGGTGATGAACTGGAACGCCTCGAGCGCGGTGCTCGATACCGATCCGGCCGGCAACCGCAAGCCGAACAAAGATAGAGCGACGGGCCGCATTGACGGCGTGGTCGCTACAGTGATGGCAGCGGGTCGCGCGATCACTGCCGAAGAGAAGACGGCCGAGCCGTCGCTGTTCTTCGTGTAACGAGCTTTACTCCGCGAGTTAGAAATTCGGGCCGCTTTCGAGCGGCCCATTTTTTTGGCCCGAGGAGATGTGCGGATAAGAAAAGACCCCTTCAGCGTCGCACGGAGAAGGCGCGCTAACCACGGAGTTTTCAAATGAAATCAATGCAAAAAGGCTTCACGCTCATCGAACTGATGATCGTGGTCGCCATCATTGGCATTCTGGTTGCACTTGCCTTGCCCGCGTATCAGGATTACGTGATACGGGCGCGCGTAGCGGAAGGGCTATCGCTCGCTTCCGAAGCCAAGGTGACGGTTGCGGACAACGCCGCCAACGCTTCGCCGGATGCGAACGGCGGATTCGCCGCTGGGATGCGTACCGGTGCCGCGACTACCTGCACGGCAGCCGGCACGTGCGTCAATCCGATTACCGGATCGACCAACGTGCAGGACATCAGCGTTGTGACGGCGACCGGTGAGATCACGGTTCAGTACACCACGCGCGTCGCTGCTGCTGCAGTCGATCAGATCGTGCTCGTGCCGCAAGCGAACAACGCGGCCTTAGTAGTCGGCACGCCGCCCACTGGTCCGATCACGTGGGTGTGCTACGCGGCTGGCAAAACCGGTGCACCTGCCGGTGCCACGTTGCTCGGCAAGTTCGCGCCCGCCGAGTGCCGCGCGTAGTTTTCAGTGCATGGCAGGCCGCGGTCACCTTGGCCGCGGGCCTGTTTACCTGCGCCCAAATTTGGGAACGGGTTCCCTTCTTTGTTGCGATTCCGATCGGACTGCTGATCGTTTCGATCCTCGCTGATGATATTTCCCCGCCCGCGTCCTTTTCTCCTCGCGGGTCTTGAGGCCGCCTAAACAGCGGCTTATTTTTTAGGAATCGCATGACAGAACGCGCTTATAGCTTTCTCGAAATCAAAAGCGTCGTCGACGATGGCGAACATCGGATTATCGAAGGCATTGCGACAACGCCGGAGCCGGATCACATCGGCGACGTAATGGACCCGATGGGCGCGAAATTCACGCTGCCGCTGCCGTTTTGTATCGGTCATCCGTCAACGGGCGGGAAGCCAATAGGCGACGTGACGAAAGCCATGCCGAGTAAGGATGGCATTCACATCCGCGCCGAGATTCGCAAGAGCTCCGGACTCGAATACGTCGAGGAGGCATGGAAACAAATCAAGGCGAAGCTCGTCCGCGGCTTGTCGATCGGATTTGTACCGATCGGACGACCGGAACGCAGCGCGAGCGGCGGAAGCCACTACAAGGCTTGGCATTGGGCCGAACTGTCGGCGGTTGTCGTGCCCATGAATACGCGCGCCACGATCCAAGTAATCAAATCCCTCTCACACGATCCACGCCCAGCCGTGTCCGGCAATGGCGTCGTTCGTCTCTCTCCCAGTGGTCTGGGCCAACAGCAAAACGGTCAAAAGGACCATTCAATGAATTATCAGGAAAACATCGACGCCTTCAAGCGCAAGCGCGACGGCCTCGCACTCGATTTGAAAACGCAGACGGACGCCATCGTCAATAAAGGCGAGACAGCGGACGCTGATCAGCAGGAAAAGGTAGACGGACTCGTCGCCGAAATCTCGACTATCGACAAGCATCTGACGATGCTGACGAATGTCGACGCGATCTCGAAAGGATTTGTGATCTCAGCGCCGCCAAGCGCGAGCGGTGATGTACGGCCGAACGTATCGAGCCGGCCTTACATGACTGTCAGCCAGACGAAGCAGGAACCTGGCATCGGACTAGCGCGTGTCGTCAAATGCCTCGGCAAGGCGCGCGGTAACGTGATGTTGGCCGAGCAGATCGCGCGCAACACGTACAAAGATGATCCGCGTATCGAAATGGTGATCAAGGCCGCTGTTGCGGCGGGTACAACGGGCGTGAGCGCGTGGGCGGGCTTCCTCGTCGGCGATGAGACGAGCCTCGTGGCGGAATTCCTCGAATATCTGCGCCCGAAGACGATCATCGGCCAATTCGGACAGGGCAACATTCCGAGCCTTAGTCGCATCCCATTCCGTACTCCCTACCTGACGCAGACCACCGCTGGTGCGGGCTACTGGACCGGCGAAGGCAAGGGTAAGGGCCTGACGCAGTTCGACGGCGCCCGCGCGACGCTCGAGCCGCTGAAAGTCGCGAACATCGCGGTGCTGACGAAAGAAGTGCTGCGCGATAGCTCACCGTCCGCCGAAGTCTGGGTCCGTAATCAGCTGGTCGAAGCAGTACGCGCTCGGATGGATATCGACTTCATCGATCCGGCGAAGGCGGCATCGGCGGGCATTTCGCCAGCGTCGATCACGAACGGCATCACGCCGATTACGGCTTCAGGCTTAACTGCGGATGACGTACGGTCGGATCTGAAAGCGCTATTTCAAAACTTCATCGAGGCCAACAACGCGCCGACCTCGGCCGTGTTCCTGATGTCGTCGACGATCGCACTAGCTTTGTCGCTGATGACGAACTCCCTCGGTCAATCCGAGTTCCCTGGTATTACGATGAACGGCGGCACGCTCGCCGGGATTCCCGTCCTTACTTCGGAGCATGTGCCGAACGCGACGGCCGGCGGCATCATCGTGCTGGTCAACGCCCGCGATATTTTCCTCGCGGACGAAGGCGGCTTCGAAGTCGATATGTCGGAAGAAGCATCGCTGCAGATGGACGACACACCGACGCAAAGCTCGATCACCACGATCGCAGCGACTAGCGTGGTGTCGATGTTCCAGACGAACAGCGTGGCGTTCCGTTGCGAACGCACGATGAACTGGGTACGCGCCCGCGACAGCGGCGTCGGCTATATCCAGACCGTCAACTACGGAGAGTAAAGGAACGGCCGCCGGGAGCAATCTCGGCGGCTTCTTTATGACCAAAAAGATTTCGATGCTGACGCTCAAGCCGTTGAAATTGCGCGGCCGACCTGTCGGCAAGGACGAGCGTATTGAAGTCGAAAACCGCAAGGTTGCGACGTTACTAACGGCGACCAAGCTCGCGCGCGAGGTGCCGGATTTTGACTACGCTTTCGGCTTCGCCGAGCCCGCCTTAAAGCCAGTTGTTATCGGCATGGACTTAGCCGATAAAAGCGACGAGGTAACGGTTTACGTGCAACCAAAACCGGCGAAGCGCGCTTACAAGCGGCGCGGGCCGAAGGTGCGCAAGTGAACGTATTCCAGCGGGCGCTGACGGTTATCACGAAGGCGCTGCCGTCGTTTAACTTGTCGCGTTATAGCGGCGGAATGTCAACGGTAGCTGGATCTGGTGGATGGTATTCGCTGGTTCGCGAATCGTTCGCGGGTGCGTGGCAGCGAAACATCACGCTTGATCGTCGCGACGGCTTAATGTCGAACTCGACGATTTACGCGTGTACGACGCGCATCGCAAACGACATATCGAAGCTCCCGATTAATCTCGTCGAAGAGGTCGAGCCGGATATTTGGGAAGTAGTGCGAGCCGCGTCCCCGTTCTGGCCGGCGCTGCGCAAGCCGAACAAGTATCAAAACAGAATCCAGTTTTACGTCGTTTGGCTCCTGTCCAAACTGATGTACGGCAATACATACGTTCTCAAGATTCGCGATGAGCGCGGCATCGTGTTCGCGATGCACATCCTAAGTCCGACGCGGGTCGCGGTTGCCGTGGCGCCGAATGGCGAGGTTTGGTATCAGCTTTCGCAAGACGACCTCGCCGGCATAAAGCAGCAATTTGCACTGCCTGCGAGCGAGATCATTCACGACCGAATGAATCCGCTCTTTCATCCACTTTGCGGGATTCCTCCTCTTTTCGCCGCTGCGCTTACCGCTACGCAAGGCGCGCGAGCGCAGCAGTTCGCCGCGAAATTCTTTGAAAATATGGCGCGACCGTCCGGTGTATTGGTAACACCGGGCGAACTATCGACGGAAAAACAAAAGGAATACAAGGAGGCATGGGAGAGCGGCTTTTCCGGTGACAACATCGGCCGCATCGCTGTCATGGGCGGCGGGCTCAAGTTCGAGGCGATCGGATGGCCGGCGATTCAATCGCAGCTTGTCGAACAATTGGAATGGGGCGTCGCTGATATCGCCCGTGCCTACGGGATGCCGCTGCACAAGATTCAAGCCGGCCCGGTCCCGACCTCGAACAACGTCGAGGCGTTGAATCAAGACTATTACCAAGACTGTTTGCAACCGCATATCGAATCGATCGAGCTTTGCTTGGACGAGGGGCTCGAACTAACCGACGTCGCCGGCCGTCCGCGCTGGACGCTCGGGACCGAGTTCGACCTCGACAACTTGCTCCGCATGGATAGCGCGACGCAGATAACGAGCCTCGCAACGGGAACCGGCGCCGGTATCTACTCGATCAACGAGGCACGCAAAAAACGCAACCTCCGGCCAGCGGCGGGCGGCGGCGAGCCGATATTGCAACAGCAGAACTGGCCGCTAAGTCAAATCGCTAATCGCGAACTTCCGAAACGCGAAGGCGAAACGCCCGCACCTGGAACGCCGATAGATGACGCGGCCAACGACGACGAATCAAAAGCGCTATTCGATAGCGTGATCGCCAAATTCAACCAAGCATCGATTATGAAGGCACTGGCAAATGGCTGACGGTCGCGACGGTCGTGACGGCAAGCCTGGTCTCCCTGGTAATCCGGGGCCACCGGGGCCGCCTGGGCCGCCGGGTAAAAGAGGTATCGATGGCAAAGACGCGCCAGTACGCAAGCCGAGTGCGTGGGTGTTCGATGTAGTTCGGGGCGAGGATGGACTGATCGCTGAAGTAAAAGTGAAGCCGGTTGATTGAAAAAGGAACCTAGAAAATGAGTGCAACAAATGCTTTTGAGGACAAAATCCTCTCGCTTTACCTGACCAACGTCGACGCGGCGAACATAGGAGACGCCACCGGCTTGCGCGGTAGTACAACCGCCGGCAGTGTGTTCGTTTCGTTGCACACCGCAGATCCCGGAGAAACCGGTGATCAAACGACCAGCGAATCGGCCTACACCAACTATGCACGCGTCGCGGTGGCTCGTTCGACCGCCGGCTGGACGGTGACGTCGGGCGTCGGCGATAACGACTCCGTGATCACGTTTCCACAGTGCGGAGTGACCGGTTCAACGATTACGCACTTTGGACTCGGCTCGGCAACGTCAGGTGCCGGTAGTCGGGATATGAACGGGACAGCGTCGCTGGTGGTAAGCCAGAACATAACTCCTCAATTCGCGGCCGGAGCCCTCGACGTGACTTGCGATTGATGACGCCGTTACTGAGCAAGCAACGCATAGCGGTCGCCATCGAGGGAGATTTGGTCAAGCTCTCGATCGGCAATACCGACATTCGCATGCCGTATGAAACCGCCTTGCAGTTGAGTCAGTGGCTGCGCGTGCGCGCCAAGCAGGCCAAGCGCACGGCGGGCGACGTGAGCCGCCATTGGTCGGTGATTGGATTACTTGAAGGACTCAAATAATGCCGCGCTTCTCTGCAGGGGTTAAAACGAGCGCTGGATCAACGACGCTTCCGCTGATTAGTTTGTATGCCTCGGCGTCGGTGGGCGGCAAGATTCGTGAGATTGGGCTTTTCAACACGACTGCCACGGCGGTTGACGTCAAACTGACGAGACTGACAACCGCAGGAACACAGGGCACCGGACTAACAGAAGCTGAGCACGATCCAGACGGCGCGGGCGCAAGTTGCACCGCATTCACTACGCATAGCAGCACGCCACCTACGGCTGGCGACGATCTTGGCTATCGCGCGTCGCTCGGTGCGGCGATCGGTGCGGGCGTTATCTGGACGTTTGGCGATACCGGCCTTCGCATTCCGGTCGGCACCGCGAATGGGATCGGCGTGCTGATCGAAAACGGTACGGGGCAGGCGCTGCAGGCTTACATTGCTTGGGATGAATAAACCGTGGCCGATACCAAGATCAGCGCCCTGACGGCCGCGTCTGCCGCTGACGCCGCGAATGAATTAGCGATCAACGAGGCGGGCACATCGAAGAAACTGACCGTCGCACAGGTCGCCGAATACTTAGTCAAGCGGATCGCAGGAAACTCCGGGGCTGCGGGCGCTTATACGACATGGCAGAACCTCACATCTGATTCTGCGGATCAGACATCAAGTTCGACACCGGCGGTCGTGATGACGACGACGGGCGTGGGGGCTGGGACGTGGGTATTTCGTTACACGCTCATCTATCAGACCGCAGCAACAACCACCGGGTTGACCATACACATCAACCACACGGGCACCACCGGACAATTTGCGTCTACGTGGCGGCAAACGGATACGAGTGCAACGGCGTCTACGGCGGTCGGTGCCACGGTCAATACATCGGCGGCTGGTGGCGTGGTGAGTGGCAAAATCGAGTCGGTTATCAATACCATCACAGCTGCGGCAATTTCGGCGGGCGTAGTTAGCGCAAACACGGATGTCATGGCGGTGATGGAGGGCTTGGTTGTAGTCACCGTGAGTGGAGATCTAGAGCTAAAAATCCGCACGGAGGTCAACACGAGTGCCGTGCGCATCATGGCCGACTCTTGCCTTGAACTTATGAAAATCGAATAAAAGATGGCCGACCGCTATCTTCTGGAGAGCGGTGCGCCTGACGGCTATCTACTGGAGGATGGGACCGGCGTCCTATTGCTCGATATTCCGCCGCCCGGCCCGACGATTGACGCGACCAGTACGAGCGGCTGGGATACAAACGTCTCGACTAATTCGGTCACTTGGACGCATACGTGTAGCGGGGCGAATCGCGTTCTAGTCGTAATTGCTTTTGCTACTGACAATACACAAGCGTCCGTCACTGCTAGTACATGCACCTATAACGGGGATTCTCTATCCCTAGAAACTGCCGCAGCTTTCACATTTAGCGCTGGGGCTAGTTTCGGTCGCACTACGATATTCACGCTCGTTGCACCAGATACGGGCAGCGCTTTTGACATAACGATCACATTTGCCGGGAACTGCGATCGGAAAAAGGGCATAGCAATCTCGCTAAATGACGCGAGTCAAGGCGGCGTTTATGAGACAGCCGTAAGCGAAACAAGCGATGTCAACGAGTTTTGGCCGGTTGGCGGCCGCGATGTGACGTTAACCATCGGCAAGGATGGCAGTCTGCCCATAAGTGCAATGTTGAATGCTGGCAGCTTGAACGAACTAAACGCCGGGTCCGGACAGACGCGCATACATTCATCCGTTACGGCGAGTAGTCAATGGTCGGCCGCGTCCTACCGATCTAGGAGCTTTGCGGGATCTGTAGATTTTCAGTGGTCCGGAATAGATGACGCCGGCCCGTATGCGCTCATTGCTTTTGGTGTTCTCGCACTTAACGTTAAGCCAGTGGTTCACATGGCGCCTTACGTTACCGGTGAAATGCGCCAATGAGTGACGCTCGCTGGCCGGTTCCGTCGCATCAGCCAGCGGACCGTAAACAGACATCAAGGGTTGTAGCTCCGCTAACGACTGCGGCACCTGGGGATGTCACCGGTACCGCATCGTTCAGTTTTGACAGCGCGGCGGTACTCACCGGCGAAGGCGCATTAGCAGGCACCGCCGCGCTGACGTTTGCCAGCAATGCCGCGCTGACGGGAACGGGCGCACTTACAGGTGCGTCTGCGCTGACCTTCGCCAGTGCTGCCAGCCTGACCGGGCTTGGCGCGCTAAGCGGCACCTCGACGCTGATCTTCACCAACTCGGCGAATCTTGAGGGCACGGGAGACTTAGCAGGTAGTGCGGCGCTGACGTTTACCGGCGCGGGAACGCTCGCGAGCGATGGGCCGATCACCGGCACGTCCGCACTGCTCTTCGCCAGTTCTGCCGCGTTAACAAGCGACGGCCCGATCGCTGGCAGCGCGGCGGTCGTGTTCGATAGTGCGGCGACGCTCGACGGCACGGGTGCATTGAGCGGCACCGCTGCATTGACGTTCAGCGTGACGGGCGCGCTCAGCGGGACCGGTGATCTCGCCGGTACGAGCGCGCTGGTATTCAGTTTGACCGGTGCGATTAGCGGGACGGGAGACCTAGCCGGCACTTCGGACATTGTTTTCACTCCGGCGGGTGACCTCACCGATGCGGGCGGTGTTGGTGATCTGACCGGAACCGCAGGCGTTCAATTTGGCAGCGCAGCGACTTTAACTGGGCTTGGGCAGCTCGCTGGCTCGGCGGCATTGGTATTTGACAGTTCGGCTGCGCTGACAGGCTCGGGAGCCCTAAGCGCAAGTCAAGCGATAACGTTTGGTAGCTTGGCTACATTGACGAGCGATGGCCCGATCAGCGGAACGTCCGCGCTGATCTTTGCCAGCTCGGCGACGCTGACCAGTACTGGGCCCCTAACCGGCACGGCAGCGTTGCTGTTCGATAGCAGCGCGAACCTGAACGGCTCGGGAGACCTGACAGGCACCGCAAGCCTCGTCTTCAGTCTGACGGGCGCTTTGACTGGCGATGGTGCGCTTGCTGGCTCCAGCGCGCTGACGTTCGACGCTACGGGCGCTCTAACGGGTACTGGAGACCTCGCAGGGTCGAGCGCCGTTACGTTCACGCCAGCCGGCGCTTTGGCTGGTACCGGTTCGCTATCGGGGACTGCGCCGCTTGTCTTTACCGTCACCGGGGTTGTAACCGGAACCGGCGATCTCGCGGGAAGCTCGGACCTGGTATTCACGCCGACCGGGGATCTGACCGATGCGGGCGGCGTCGGTGATCTGACCGGCACGTCGGCGGTTGTATTTGGTAGTGCAGCGACCCTCACCGGGCTCGGAGACCTTGCCGGAACTTCGGCGCTACTGTTCACGCCAGCCGGAGATTTAAGCGGCACAGGCGACCTGGCTGGCTCCAGCACGCTGACGTTCAGTCTGACGGGCGGACTTCAGGGCATCGCATCGCTTGCGGGATCGGCGGCGGTTCAGTTTGACAGCGCAGCGGCCCTCACAGGGCTTGGGGCGCTTGCGGGCAGCTCGGACGTACTGTTCACCCCATCCGCGACATTGAGCGGCACAGGGGACGTTGCAGGCACCGCAGCGGCCACGTTTAGCACCACCGGCGATCTGACTGGTGACGGAGCTCTGACCGGAACAGTGCCGGTCGTCTTTGATGCCGACGGCACTCTGACCGGTCTCGCGCCGGGTGACATGAGCGGCCTCGCGGCGCTGACGTTCGGTGCCAGCGGGGCACTAAGCGGTGACGGCGCGTTGCTCGGTTCGGCGGTGATGTCGTTCGCAAGCATGGCGGCGCTGATGAACGCGACGCCGGCAACAGGCGGCGGAATACCGCGCGACTTCAGACTTTTCCCGCCACCTCAGCCGCGACGCGGCGAATTGTCTGGCGCGGCGAGATTCCGCTTCGGTTCGCGCGCAGCGCTAAGAGGCAAGGGCGCTCTATCCGGCTTGAGCGGCATCGGGTTCGGCAGTTCAGCGTCGCTGGTGAACTACCCGCGGCAGCAAATCGAAGAGGATCAGTGGCTTATGGGTTACATCAAACAATTGGTCGAATCCGGACAGCTTGAGCAATGATGAAAGCCGACGACCTCGAAAAGTACGCCGACCTGATGGTCGAGTCGTTCAACAAGGCACTTGAACTACGTGAGGCCGGCATTCTGAAGCGCCTCGCCGCGCTTGAGACACGCGAACCAATCGTCGGACCAGCGGGCAGCGATGGCCGTAACGGCACAGATGGCAAGGACGGCGCTATCGGTCCCGCTGGTCGCGACGGAATCGACGGTAAATCGGGCGAGCCTGGCAAGGATGGATTACACGGCAAAGACGGGCGTGACGGAGTCGACGGTGCCGATGGCGCAAACGGTCTGGCGGGCAAAGACGGTCGCGATGGGATCGACGGTAAAGACGGATCGTCCGGAGTCGACGGCAAGGACGGCGTTCCGGGACTTGCGGGTAAGGACGGTGCCGACGGTCTAAACGGAAAAGACGGTCGCGATGGCGTTGACGGCAAGGATGGCGCCCCTGGCCTCGCAGGCAAGGACGGGAAGGACGGCATCGACGGCAAGGATGGAAAGGACGGACTAACCGTCAAGGGCGACACGGGCGATCCTGGTGCCTCTGGGCGGGATGGGATTGACGGCAAAGACGGCCGCGACGGAATCGCGGGTGCCGACGGTTCGAACGGTCTGGCAGGTAAGGACGGCCGTGATGGATTCAGCCTGAAAGACTTTAGCTGCGAACCGCTCGACGACGGCCGCACGATCCGCCTGAAATTCATCGGGCAGGATTTGGAGGTCGTTGAGGAATTGACCTTGCCGATCCCGGTGTATCGCGAGGTCTATCAGCGCGAAAACCGCGAACTCTATTGCAAGCACGACTGGCTGACCTACGGTAACGAAACGTGGGCCGCCTTGGTCGACAAGCCGACCAGTGATCCGGGGATGGATCGCAGCGAGTGGCAGTTAGTGGCTCGCAAGGGGCGGGACGGACGGGATCGCGACCGCGCCAAAGAGCACAACGGCGTAGTCAAGCTCTAACCCTATGTACCTGAATCCCGGCACGCCTTGGCAGGGCGCGACGGTGGCTGTGCTCGGCTCGGGGCCGTCGATGTCGCTGAAGGTCGCCGACTCCGTCAAGCATCTGCCGCGCATCGTTTTGAACACGACCTACCAACTGGCTCCGGACGCGGACTACATCTACGCCGCGGACCCGATGTGGTGGATATGGGCGACAGAACAACTTTGGTGGGATCACTCATCGAAGGGCTGGAAAATGACAATGGAAAGCCGCTCGCGTCAGCATCCGAACGTGCCGAAAGAAATAGGCGTAATGCGTTACGGCGGACTGCACGGCTTCGACGATCGGCCAGGATATCTACGCAGCGGCGGCAATTCCGGATATCAAGCATTGCACTTGGCGGCTTCGATGGGAGCCGCGCGCATTCTGCTGTTTGGATTCGATTGTCACGGAGGGCATTGGCACGGTGACCATCCGGACAAGCTCGGGAATCCGATGGCGTCGACGTATGCCGGCTGGATTCGGAACTTCACGAGCCTGGCGCCGCTACTTCGTGAGCGTGGGATCGAGGTCGTCAACTGCACGCCCGGAAGCAAGCTTGAATGCTTTCAGCCGATGGAACTCGCAGCGTGAAGCCGGTCGTGATTCAGGGCATGCACGGGCTAGGTGACAACCTGTATCAGAGGGCAGTAGCGAAGCAGATCACGCAGCCAGTACACCTCTACACGCCGTGGCCGCAGCTGTACGCGGACATCCCGACTGTCACATGCTTGCGACCGAATACGAAGCTGCGCACGCAGAGGAAAAACGAGCATCGGCCGGAGTCGAAGTTCAGCCGTGAGCCGGGAAAGCCTTGGACGTACATACGCTGGCACTACTCGATTCAGCCGAATCAAACGATCCTCGAAAGCCTGGCGCAGCAGATGAGTGTCAGTGGTCCGTTCGACATGCGCGGGCTGGTATTCGAAGGGCCGAAGATCAAGGAGCCGTACATCGTCGTGCGGCCGGTATGCCTGAGACGCGAATGGAAGTCAGATCCTCGCAATCCGCTGCCGGAGTACATCGCTGCTGCCATCGAGCATCTGCGGTCGCGTTTCACGATCGTCAGCGTCGCCGATCTTGCAGAGGGTCACGAGTGGGCACTTGAGCCGTTACCGTACGCCGACGTCACCTATCACCGCGGCGAGCTTCACGTGGAACAACTGCTCGGCCTAGTGCGCGGTTCTGCAGGGATGGTGGGCGGGGTGGGCTGGATCGTTCCGGCGGCTCTGGCTTACGGCGTGCCGCTGTTTCTGATTTATGGCGGATGGGGAATCGCCAATGGACCGCGCCGGCTGTTTGGCGTTGATCACTCTTTCATCGATCAGGTGCTGCCCGATGCTTTCTGTCAATGCAATTCAAATCGCCACGCCTGCGACAAGAGAATTCACGACATCGATGATCGAGCGCGGGCATTCGCTGTTCGACTCATTCGCGAAACTGCGCTGGCTGCCTGAATGTGGAATCGGCTGGTATCCGGTCGAAGGACAACCGTATGACCGAACTTACTGGGAGAAATATCGGAGCTATGACGACACGCCGACCGGCGAACTCCTTACTACTTGTCGCCTCGATCTCGTCGCTCGACATCACCTCGGAAGCGTTGTCGACATCGGGATCGGTGGCGGCAAGTTCGTTGCGTCACATCACTCGGCTCGAGGCTACGACATCAATCCTGAAGCCGTCGCGTGGCTGCACTGGACCGATAAGTGGGTTGATCCTTATTCCTCGATCGTTGAAGCCGCGACGTTCTGGGATTCGCTCGAGCATATCCACGACCCGACGCAACTGCTGCGGAACATCCGGCGGTTTTGCTTCATCAGCTTGCCGATCTTCAAGGACTGCAATCACATCCTGCGATCGAAGCACTTCCGCAAGGACGAACACTGCTGGTACTTCACAAGACGTGGCATCGGTCTATTTATGCGCTCGTTTGGCTTTGAGCAGATCGACGAATGCACGATGGAGCAGACCGTGGGTCGCGAAGATATTGAATCCTTTGTATTCGAGCGCGAATGACTGACCCTTGGCTCGTCTGGTATGAGTCGCTCGCCGCGTTTCGTTACGCGACGCTGCATCGTTACCACTTGCGGGTGGTCGCTGAGCCGACGTTCGACCTTGAGCCGATCACGCTCGAGCAGGCTTACTGGCATCTGCACATCGATACTTACGGCTCACCTCTGGGCAGCGATCACGACGACTGGCTCGAAAACATCGGCATCCCCGGTGCCCGTTCATGGTGCGAGGCGTATCTCGAACACTCCATTGCACAGCAGACGCTAGAACTAACGACCGACCACTTTCCGGACACGGATTACATCGACTTACCGTTCGGACCTGTCCTGAGCATCGAGTCAGTCACGTACTTGGACGACGGCGGGACCGAGGTCGAATTTGCGGATACCGATTATTCACTCGACAACTATAGCCAGCCGCATCGCTTGTATCTCGGGTACGAAATGGAATGGCCGACGGTCGTGCGTCAGGTTAGGAACTCGGTGCGCATCCGCTACATCGCAGGCTACTCGTTACCGGGAGACAGCCCGCCGGGCGAGTTCCCGCTACCGCATAAGACGCGGATCGCAATGCTGTTGCTACTCGGTCATTTGTTTAGATTTAGAGAGCAGACGGTTGTGGGTTCAGGTGGCACGACGCTGCCGCATGAAATACCAATTGGCGTTCAGTCGTTCCTCGATTGGGATCGTGCACGCCCACACTTCGTATGAGCATCGTCACCGGGGCAGGGCGGCGCGACAAGCTCGTCACGATCCAATACGTTGTAGAGACGCGCGACGCGGACTTTTCCTCGATTGAATCGGATTGGGAGGACTTCGCGCAAGTGTGGGCGCAAGTGGAACCGATCAGCGGGCGCGAATACTTTCTGAACCGCGAGCAGCAAACCGAAGTGACGGTGCGGATTCGCATGCTTCACATGCCAGGCATCACGAACAAGATGAGAGTCTCGTACCGCGACAAGCTCTATCAAATCGTGACCGTCATTGATCCTCTCGAACAGCGCGAGGAGTTAGAACTCGTTTGCTCTGACTTCGAGCAGGTCGACGAGTCGTAATGGCAACACATGCGCGCATCGCAGATCCTAACAAGCAACGCGCGCTCCTTTTTGAGGTTGAGCTTGAGAACTTCGCGGAAACAGCCGCGCGGCTCCGGGGATATCCGAAGCAATTGCGCAAGAACTACATGCGCGGCGGCATGCGCGCGGTTGTGGCCTATCTGCGCAAGGGCGCACGGCGCAGATTGATGCAAACCACCAAGATGCGAACGGGAGCTCTACGGCGTTCCATCGGAGTTAGCACGCGAGCATTCGACGACGGAACCGTAATCGGCAAGGTATGGCCGGGAAAGATAGCGACAGCCGGAAAGTTCGCCGGCCATAGTGCGTGGTATGGGCACATCATTGAAGCCGGAGCGAAGCCGCATCGGATTCCAAGTTTGTATGTAGGGCGAGGACGCGGGCGACGCCTAAACGAAAAAGCGATTTCCTTCGGCGGTAGGGTATTTGCATCTGTCGATCATCCGGGCATAAAGGGTCGGCACTTTATGCGGGATACGAAATTGCAGGACATGGCGCACAGTCGACAACTTTTTAGCAATTACGTCGAGACACGTTCTAAGGATTACATCGAAGGCAAGGCGGTCGCCAAATGAGAGCGGAGAAGGTAGTCGCCTATCTGCTCAACAACGACGCGACCATAGATTCGATCGTCGGTGAGAAGATTTGGGGCGGCGTATCAGGCAAGGGAGCAAAGGCTCCGCTTCTGGTCTACGCGAAGCAAAGCGCGACGCGATCTCCTGATCTCGATGCAACGAAAGCAATAGTCACCGCGATCATTGATGTCCTAGTCGTGGCGCGGACCTATCCAGAATTAAAGGCACTGGCCGAGGCAGTACGCCTTGCTGTGTCTTACAAGTACGGCACGATTGCCGGCGTCGAGAATATCGAGACGCAACCCAGCGACGAAGGGCCGGACGAGTACGACTCAGACTTAGAAGAGTTCGCGCAAGTCTGGACTTTCATCGTGATTCACGTCGAGTAGTAGTTCCCCACCCCACCTAGGAGTTAGATAAATGTCACGTACCGCAGTCAATGGCGCGGTGGTCGAGATCGGGACCACTTTCGGCTCAGCGCAAACCTTTTCGTCGATCACGAATGCAAATCCCGCGGTCGCATCTTTCGCTTCTGATCCTAGCCTCGCGGATGGCGACTACTTCTACGTTGCTACCTCCGGATGGGAGGACTTAGCCGGCCGAGTTCTTCGAGCAGACAACGGCAGCGGTGCGGGTCCGTATCTCCGCGACTTTGAGGGATTCAACGCGACCGATACAAATCGCTATCCGACAGGGCAAGGTGCGGGTACGGTCATCGAAGTCACCGCATGGGCAACGATCGGCCAAATCCTCGGCGATACGTTCAACCCGAGCGGTGACGAGCAGCAATATCTCGTCTATCAATACCTTTCGTCCAATCGGCAGCAGCAGATCCCGACTACACGGACTCCTGGTGTCATCAACTTCGAAGTACACGACGACGCCGCGGATACGGGGCAGCTCGAAGTATTCGAAACGCAGGATCAAGCGACCGAGCGGCCGTTCCGTATCACGCTGCGCGACGATAAGAAAATCCTCGGCATGGCTTTCTTCTCGATCTCGAATATCCCGCTGCTGCAAGGTAACAACATCGTGCGTCGTTCCGTGTCGATGTCGTTCCAGCAAATTCCGACGACTTACGCAACCTAATGGACATAGAAACGAAACCGACCTCTCAAAAGGAGGTTATTTTGCAGGCGGCGAAAGCTGCCCGCACTTATGCGCAGGAGATCGAGGGACGCTCATTTACGTTGCAGATGCCGAGTCAGCACGATATGCGCGTCAACTATCTCCGCGCAGGAGCAGACGCCGACGATCCGGCGCTCGTCTATCTCGTCCTGCGCGAGTCGTTAGAGAAATCTCTGGTCGGATGGTCGGGCATAACCGTTGACGATTTGTTAAAGAATGGTGACAAGTCATCGGCAGACTTTAACGTCGAACTCGTCCCGGTATTGCTTGACGCTCAAGACGACTGGCGTGAAGCACTCGATAAGGAATTGACGAAGAGACTCGCCGAACGCAACGGATCAATCGAGGCCGCACAAAAAAACTGATCGAGCACCTTGACTGGGCCGGCGCGGGCGACAAGGTGCAGAAATTAGAGCGCATGGGATGGGGCGTCGTGGTTAACAAAGTCCCGCCCGCATTCAATACCGACGCTGACCGCGCTTTCCATTGCTGGCGATTCTGCGGCGGCTACCGGCCCGAATTGCTTCCTATCTACGCCGCAATCTATGGGCTTCCCGATCCCGAAACAATGGTCGAACTTCTAATCACGATCCGCGATGGCCGCTAATCCGACAATTGTCGTCAAGGGCAAGGACGAGGGCGCATCCGCAGTCGTAACGAACGTCGCGACGAAGCTCGACGGGATGCGCGCGCCGGTTAATCGGCTCGGCACTTCACTCGGCGGCGTCTCGAAGCAACTTGACGGGATGCATGGTCCGGTCAATCGGCTCGCGGCGTCGTTCGGTGGACTTGCTGGAGCGTTAGGCGTCGGGCTGATATCGCAGTCGATTCGGCGAATCATCGAGGACTTGGACGAACTCGACGAGACAGCGCAAGGGCTCGGCGTATCCGCTCTAGCTCTGTCCGAAATGCGCATCGCTGCGCAGCAGGCGGGCGTAGGGACTGAGCAGCTATCGAAAGCGATGGCTGGCCTCAATACCAAAATCAAGGAGGCCACAACCGGCAACCACGACGCCGCGGCGCTATTCGAAGAGCTCGGAATCTCGATTCGCGACGCGGCCGGCAAGATCAAGCCGACCGAAGTTCTGTTCGGTGAACTCGCGGATGCGATCAAGGGCTTTGCGAACGACGGATCGAAGGGTGCACTCCTCGCTGAAATCCTCGGGCAGAAGCTAGGACCGAAGTTCGCTGCGTATCTAAATGAAGGCTCCGAAGGGCTGCGCAAATTCTCGGGATTTACCGAGCAGTCATTCGAGCAGTCGCGCAAGCTGCACGCCGAAATCGATATCCTTTCGGCGCGCTTCTCTGCGTATCACAATTCCGTAGTCGGCGACCTTGCGACGCAGATCAACTCGTGGATCGAGTTAACCAAGCGCGTCAAGGAATACGGAGCAACCTTTTCCACGCGCGGGATTATCGACAACCTTGGCGCTCTGGATGTAGCGCTCGGCATTGCCAAATCACGGACCGATGCGCTGATCGAATCGGAACGGACCGGCGCCGCGATCGCAGGACAGAATGCCGACGCGCATAAGAAAAGCGCGGACGCCATCCTCGTCGGTGCGAAGGCGCGAGCGGAGGCAGCTAAGGCAGCCGAAGCCGCAGAGAAGGCACGCATCGCGGCAGCGCAGGCCGCAGCAAAGGCGGCAGCAGCTGCAGCAGCAGCTTTCCTCGATTCGCTCGACAAGCAGGTTCTAAAACTCAACCAAAACGAGTTCGCTGTCCTCCGTCTAGAGGCCGCTCAAAAGGGTGTTGCCAAAGCCGCCGAACCGTATATCCGCAAGCTCGAAGAGGCGAAGAATCTGCAGGAGGCGATTACCGCTTTCGTGAAGGATCAGGAGCGGATCGAGAAGGAACGAGCCGAGTCGTTCGACTTCACACGCGACCTAGAAAACCGCGTCCGCTTGCTGGCTGACGAAGCCGAAATGATCGGCCGTTCGGAGATCGAACAGCGGCAACTTACGGCGGCGCGCGAGATCGACGCGCAGGTATTGGAACGCATCCGGCGGCTCGACGATCCGGCTGAGATCTCGCGCGCCTTTGACGCAGGCGAAGCGGCGAAGCGCACGGCGGCGCTCGCCATAGAAACCGCAGCGACGAGAAAATCACAGTTAGCTTTGCAAGGCTTGCTGGTCGAACTTGAAAACGAGACAGCCGAGATCGGCCTATCTACTGCAGCAAGACAACGCTCGAACCTGCTCCGCAACTTAGAAGCGAGCGGCATTGATACGACGAGCGACGCCTATCGGGCTCAGCTTGAGATCATCGAACGAATCGCAGACGCCACGCAAAAGAACGAAGACCGGAAGCAATTGCAGGCCGATATAGAAAGCCTCTCGGCGGCTACGGCCGACCTCATTGGCGAGTTTTCGCGGACTGGCGATATCAATGCGTTCTTCAAGAATCTATCGCAACGGATTCTAGACTTCACGACCGAGCTTCTAGTTGTCAGACCTTTGATGCTTGAGTTTCAAAAGATACTGACCGGGCAGGCTAACAGCGGACAACCGGGAAGCGGATCGCTTCTCGGAATCATCGGGCAATTGATCGGTGGTGCCTTTGGTGGAGGCGCGGCGAATAGCTCAGCTTTCAGCGGCGCGTATTACGGCGGGAGCGGTGCGTCGTTCGCTGCCGGTACGGACTACGTCCCTAAGACCGGATGGGCGAAGCTGCACGAGGGCGAGGCGGTGATCCCGAAGAGCGAGAACACCGGAAAGATGCGCGGCAACGTCACGAACAATCTGCAAATCGTTATGCCACAGAACGTCACGCCGGCCACAATGAAACAGACTGGCGCAACGATCGCGCGTCAGCTTGCAGTGACCAGCCGGCGTCTTAACTAAATGGCCTTTCTCGAAAGTCCCCGCCTATCAGTAAAAATCTCATTCGGGGCGCAGGGCGGTCCCACCTTCGACACCGAGATCGTTCAGGTCCGTTCAGGCTTTGAGAAGCGCAACACGGATCGCGTGCAGGCGCTGCACAAGTACGAGATCGGCCTCACGGTTCGCAAAAAATCCGAGTTCGACCTGATCCGCGATCACTTCCTAGCAGTTCGCGGAATGCTCGACGGCTTTCGCTTCAAGGACTTCGCCGACTTTCAGGTCACGACCTCCAATGGCCGACCGATCCCGCTGCACAGCACGACTCAAGTCGGGACTGCAGGCGCAGGCTACGGCACTCCCAGTTATCAACTTGCCAAGCTCTACACGGCGGGCGCGAACACCTTCCTGCGAGACATTCAAAAGCCAGTCTCTGGCACGCTGATCCTGCGCCGCGCCACGGTGACGATGACTGTAGGTGTGGGCGCGGGCCAATATGCGATCGACACCGCGACAGGCATCGTCACGATTGTCGCCGATCAATCCAGGTCGATCAGCAGCCATACACCTGCAGCCTCCCACGTATTCACCCTCGCCAGCGCCTTCAGCCCGAACCTGGCGATCGGCGGGCGCATCTACGTCACCGGAGTCACCGGAACCGCTGCGACGCTCCTGAACGATCTCTCGCACGCCGTGACGGGTGTTTCGAGCGCGGTGATCACCACCAGCACGAACACGACGGGCCTGACGGCTAGCGGCGGGACGGCTTACTACTACCCACAACCGACCGAGGCCTTGGACTTCTCCTGCGAGTTCGACGTTCCGGTACGGTTTGACACCGACGGCTTCGATGCTGTGATCGTG
>Ga0137465_1000376_pt1 | contig 21159 bp, 20 predicted proteins | sample EasRivERMGT828_2_FD_104906 | JGI IMG/M metagenome (GOLD analysis project Ga0137465, IMG submission 104906) | Soil microbial communities from meander-bound floodplain in the East River, Colorado, USA - East River MetaG ERMGT828_2 | ecosystem: Environmental > Terrestrial > Soil > Floodplain ... | reverse complement strand
CAGCGTCACGAGCGGCGCGGTGCTGACGAAGCGCGTGGACCAGCCTGCGAGCCAGTTTCCCAGCGCGTTCGACAGGAAGAACATCCCCATCAGCAGGCTGACCAGCTTCACCGGCGCGACCTTGGTCACCAGGGAGAGGCCGACGGGGCTCAGGCACAGCTCACCGAGCTCCTGGATGAAGTAGGCAGCTACCAGCCACATCGGCGACACCTTGATGCCCTGCTGCGCGAGCGATCCCGCCGGCAGCAGGAGAATGAACGCCAGCCCCACAAACACCAGCGCGAGCGCGAACTTGGCAGGACTGGATGGCTGGCGCGAGCCAAGTCTGATCCACAGCCAGGCAAAGAACGGCGACAGCAGGATCACGAAGCCGGCCTGGATCGACGCAAACCACGACGCGTACAGCTTGAGGCCGAGGAACTCGAGGTTCACGTACCGGTCTGCGAACAGACTGAGCGTCGATCCCGCCTGCTCGTAGGCGCCCCAGAACAGCGACGCGAACAGGAACAGCACGAGCACCGCCGCGATCCGGCGCCAGTCCTCGCTCGTCAGCTTTCCGGCAGGCCCCCCACCTGGCGACGTCGTCGGTGCCTGCGCTGCTTTGGCGCGCGCGAGCCGGTCGATGCCCGGCTGCAGGCGTTGCTTGCCGAGGACGTACTGCGCCAGGCCGAAGATCATGCCGACGCCGGCGCACGCGAACCCGAGGTGCCAATCGACCTTTTCGGCGAGTCCTCCGGCGATGAACGGGCCGATGAACGCGCCGAGGTTGATTCCCATGTAGAAGATCGAGAAGCCGGCATCGCGCCGCTCATCCCCAGGCTCGTACAGCGACCCCACCAGGGCACTGATGTTGGGCTTGAGCAGGCCGGTGCCGAGGACGATGAGCGTGAGTCCCGCGTAGAAGAACGGCATGGCGGGGAACGCGAGCGAGAAATGGCCGAGCGCGATGAGGATGCCGCCGTACAACACACTGCGGTACTGGCCGAGCCAGCGGTCCGCGATCAGGCCGCCGAGAATCGGCGTGAGCCAGACCGCCGAGACGTAGTTGCCGTACGAGACGCCGGCGTCGGCATCGGTGAACCCGAGCGCTTTCGTCATGTACAAGATGAGGAACGCGCGCATGCCGTAGTAGCTGAAGCGTTCCCACATCTCGGTGAAGAACAGCGTCGACAGGCCGCGCGGATGGCCGAACCATCCGCGATCGGACTGCACAGGCACGCCGGGGGGGGGCTGCGTCATGCCAGTCCTTTCAGTCGAAGAGATCGTCCTGCTGCGCGGGATCGGGATGCGCCGCCGGTCTCAGCAGGCCCCCCAGCCGCTGCTCCCACTTCTCGACGTCGAAATGATGCTCGTTCTGCAGCGCGCGCCGCAGCACCGGTGAGAACTCGTGGAACGCCTCGAGCAGCTCGCGGGTCGCCTCGCGCAGCGCCTCGAGCTGAAAGCTGTCGTCGGTCGCCCCCATGTCTTCGAGGATGCTCTCCTCGGTGCGCGAAGCGACGATCGGCTCGTCTCGTCCCTCGATGAACACGTTGGTGCGCTGCCCCGGCCCTCGGCCCGTTTCGATCGGCATCAAGCCGAGAATGCGATCGGAGCGCCAGTACTTGCCGTACCCGAGGAATACCATTCGACCCCGCTTCACGTCCATGGATTACCTCCTCGAGCGCCGGTTTTTACGAATATCCTCGAGAGCCACGCGATCGATCTTGCCGTCCATGCGCACGCGCACGTCGTAATTCTCCCAGTACATGAAGTTCGCGAGCGCGGTGAGAAATGCCGCGTTCACTGATGGCTGCGGCGCCGCAAGCCACTTCTCGCGCTGATTCGCGGGCTCGGCCAGGAGAATCGCTTCGAGCTCCTTCTGCAACGCCGGCGAGATCGGCAGCAGATCGGCCGAATCGGTGGTGAAGAAGTACAGCTTGTGCAGCTCGTACAGCCGTTGCAGCTCTTTGATCGGATCGGGCGCATCGTACACGCGGATGTCGATGTAGCGATCGGTGGCGCCGAGGTAGCCGGCGCCCGCACGGACGACGAGCAACGCCGCCGACTGCATCCCCCGCTTGTCGCCGCCGCCCGCCTGCCCCGCGACGAGTGCCGCCAGCAGCCGGTCCGCGAGCGTGCCGCGCGTCCGCTCGAACGTGTCGGCCATGTTCCTGACGGTGGCATCCGAAACCATGATGTTCGCCTGTGCCGCGTACCCTCGCCCGACGATCAGCTCACCTTTTCCGCCTAACCGGCTAACCGCCTGACCGCCTGTTTTTCCTCCCGCCCAATCGAACGTCGAGTCACCGGTCCAGCTCGCCGAGTTGCCGCGCGCATCGACCATCCCCACCTGGCGCTGGGACGGGCGCGTGTCGCCGCGCATGATGATCCGCATCGCCTCCGGCGCGGTGGCGCCACGCGCGATGAGCTCGAGTCCCTGCTCGCCGTAGTCGGTGTTGCTGAGCGACTGGGTCGCGACCGCGCCGACGCCGGCGCGGGCCCACGGCACGAGCCCACCGACGTTGGGGAACTTCGATTGCACCGCGATCCCAAGATCCCCGGTGGCCGAGTCGTACGCGACGATGCTGTAGGTGTGAGCGCGTTTGAGAAAATCAGCTGGTGGAGGTTGTGGAGGTTGGTGGAGGTTCTGAAGTAGCAGGAGAAAAAACACGGGCTATTCCTTTCTCATTTTCTTTTTTAGCTCCTCGAGCTGGCGCGCGGCGGCGTCTTCGCGCGCGGCACGATCCATGTCCGACTTCAGCAGCTCGTCCTGAAGATCCATCCCGGGTCGCGCGCCGCCGGCTTCCTCGAGGTCACGCCACGCTCGTTCGGTACTGGGCTGCGCGGTCCCGGCGGCCCTGAGTTGTGCCTGCATGTCGTCCAGCTCCCGTTGCGCCAGCGCGAGCTCTTCACGCTGGGCCGCGAGCTTGCGCTCGAGGACGCCGATGCGCTCGCGATGCTTGGCCGTGAACCGCTCCGCGACCGTGACGGTCTCCTGATCCTGAATCTCTCCCGCGAGCCGGCCGCGGCGCTCAGCATCCGCGAGCCGCTGGCGCTCCGCGGCCAGCTCCCGCTCGGTGCGCGCGAGCGCCTCCTGGATCTCCTGGACGGCGACCCTGGCGTCGACGACCGCTTCGCGCATCTGGCGCGCGAGCGAGCGCAGATCTGGAGTGGACGCTGCATCGAGGGCAGCGCGGAACGCATCCCGCAGACGCTCGAACAGGTCAGTGACCTCGCTCAGCTCTTGCGGACAGTCTTGGCGAAGAAGTCGGAGAAGACGGGCTCCACGGCCCGCGATGCGCATTTCGGACAGGCGGGACGTGACGCGGCATGTTCGGTCATCGATTCCGTGCGGGTGAACCGCCCGTCACACGCCGTGCAGCGGTACTCGTACAATGGCATGAGTCCAACGTTATTTCGCTGCAAAACCACGGTCAAGTTGACGCACCTCTGGTCGGGCCCAAATTGCTGGCATGCGCTGGCTTTGCGTGTGCCTGGCTCCCGCCCTGCTGGCTGCGTGTGACGGCGGCCTCCAGCCCGAACCGATCTGCGCGTCCACGCTGGTCGGCGTGTGCGGCACCCTGCGATTCCGCGGCCCGATTCCCGACAGCACGGACAACGTCTTTATTGCCGCCTACGCCACCTTCCCGCAGACCTGCACCGACCTGATCAACAATCGCAGACCACTGATTCCCGGCTCGGTGCCCTACACCGATTCGGTCGCGGCGTATAGCGTCGCGCTCGATCCCGGCACGTATCAATGGGTGGTCGCGGTCTGGAAAAAGGTTGGGGCGCTCACCCTGTCGCCCGCCGATACCGCGCTGCTGCGCGTCGCGGGCTACTATCGCAACCCGGCCGACACAACCCAGCCCGGAGCCGTCACCGTCCCGGCAGGGGCAGCCGCCGGCGACGTCGATTTCACGGCCGATTTCGATAACCTGCGACCCGCGACCGATTTCGTGACGTGCTCATGACCCGGGGGACGAGGGTTTGGGGCTGGGGACCAGGGGCGCTGTTCCTGCTGTGGGCGACGCAGCTGAACGCCCAGGGAGTCGTGCGCGGCACCGTGCGCGACCGCCAGGGCGACGCGATCGTCGGGGCAAGCGTCGTCGTCCCGGGCACGACGCTCTCGACCCGCACCGACCGCGCCGGCCGTTTTCGCCTCCCCACTGTGCCCGCCGGCCGTGTGCGCATTCAAGTCGGCGCGATCGGGTACGCTCGCGTCGATACGACCGTGTCGTTGACCGGCGGCGACTCGACCAGTGTCGAGTTCACCCTTTCATTCGCCCCGCTCGCGCTGCCGCCCGTCGACATCATCAGCAACAAGGTGCCCCATTTCGGCGACCGGCCTGCGACGAGCGTCGCCCAGGTCACCGAGCAGGAACTCGACCGGCGGGCCGTCGCGACCGTCGACGAAGCCATCGAGCACACTCCCGGGATCCAGTTCGTCAACGGGCAGATCAACATCCGCGGCTCGACAGGATATGTGCAGGGCCTGAACTCGCGCGTGCTGATGACCGTGGACGGCGTCCCGATGAACCAGGGCGACCGCGGCGGCATCAACTGGGACTTGCTCGCGGTGGACGACATCCAGAGTGTCGAAATCCTCAAGGGAGCTGGATCGTCGCTGTACGGATCGGCGGCGTTCGGGGGCGTCGTGAATCTGACGACGCGCGACATCCCGAACGGCTCGCACGCCGAGTTCCGCCTGACCGGAGGACTGTACGGTGACCCGCCCCACGCGGTCTGGCAGTTCCGCGACGAGCAGGCGCTGCACGGCAGCGCGGATGTCTCGGCGTCGTACGGGAACGACCTGCTGGGCGGCAGAATGTCCGGCGGCTTCCGTCATGCGGATGGATATCGCGAGCAGGACCAGCGGGACCATGGACACGTCGCGGGCAAGGGTCGGTGGCAGCCGGCAGTGAACATGCGCGTCGATGTATCCGGGTCCTGGGCCGTCGACCGTTACGACGTGCCACTCAGCTGGTGCAACCGCGGCGAGTGTGACGATCGCGGACAGGTCTACCAGCCGTACATGATCGACACGGCGGAGGCAGGTGCGCGCACCGACTCCCGCAAAGGGTACGTCGCGGCGCAGGTCCGCCGGACGGTCTCGCCGAAATTCGCGTGGGTCGCGCGTGGGTCGTGGCTGCGCACGCATTTTACCGACGTACGCCGCAGCACGTCCGAATTCGGCGTTGGCGACCGTTTCGGCGCGGAAGTTCGGGTGGAATCCCATCCCGATTCGTCCCGGACCGCGGTGGTGGGCGCCGAGGGAACCCTTTCGGATGTCACCAGCGACATCTTCGGCAGCCATTCCCAATCCGAGTTCGCGGCCTACGGCCAGAGCGATCAGCGGGTCGGACCACTTGGTGTGAGCGGCGGCGCCCGCCTCGACTTCATGGCGGTCGATGGGGGCTCGTTGACCGCCTTCATCAGCCCGCGTATTGGTGTCACGATCCCGACGGATCACCGCGCGCGGGATGGCGGTGTGTTGCGAGCCTCCGTCGGGCGCGGATTCCGCGCCCCGACGATGGCGGAACGATTCGTCCGCACCGTCGCGCTGGGTTTCCAGATCGTCCCCAATCCGACCCTGCGACCCGAGCAGGCGTGGTCGTTCGAGCTCGGCCACATCAGCCCGCCCCTGTTTGGCTTCATGCGCATCGATGCGGCAGCCTTTTGGACCGACGCGCGGGATCTCATTGAGCCGCAGGTCTTGCTGATCCCTCCCGACACCGTCGTCATTCAGCTGCAAAACGTAGTGCGCGCCCGCCTCGCGGGGATCGATGCCAGCGTCATCGCCGCGCCGATCCCGGAGCGGCTCATTGCGACACTCGGCTACACATACCTCTCCACGAGTCGCCACCTGAGCGGCGACAGCACGTCAGGACCACTGGCATTCCGTCCTCGTCACCTGCTGACGCTCGGTGCGGACTACACCCTTGGCGCGGTCGGCGTGGGCGCCGACTTCCGGTACGCCAGCAGACCCGAGAGCGTCGAGCTGGAAGGGTTCGTCGATTCCCGCCGCGTAGCCATGAATGTCTTGGACCTCCGAGGCTCCTGGCGCCGCGGACCCGTGGAGATCCGGTTGCTGGCTGCCAATGTGCTGAACTACGTCTACAACCTCGTGCCCGAGACCCTCGCGCCAGTGCGCACCGCGACCCTGACCGCCGTTTGGTCCCATTAGCGTTAGATTGGCCGGTTATGGTCCCTCGATACTTGCTGGTCTTGGCGGCCGTCCTGATCGGCGGTGCCTGCGGCGGCGGTAGCAGGGGCTCACCGACCTGCGGCATCGCCGCGATCGCGGGTCCAGCGCTGATCACCTCGCAGCTCGCGAACGCGCGCGCGGTTGTGACCGACCCCCCGCGCGGGGTTCCGGACTCGCTCCCCACGCTCATCATCCAGCCCAAGTCGCGCGATACCGGCGTGGTGATCGTGAGTCGCGACGCCGCTGGGCGCGTGACGATGTTGTACCGGGGCGCCGGCTTCCCGCCGCGTGGCTACGGATTGTTGGTCGTGGATGATACGTCGCAGCGCGCGATGGGCGTGCTGATCCTCGACCAGGAAGAGCCGGCGCGCCACCCGGCCATCGGCACGGTCATCGGCGGCAGCACAGCCCTGAACCTCTACGGGGTTCGTGTGGACTGGGCGAGCGTCAGCAATCCTCGTTGTCCGTTGTTCGGCGGCCCGGCAGCCCAATCATCGTGACAACCGTGACGGCGGCGATCCCCGTCGCCGTGACGGCACCGCGGCGTGAGGAGCGCGTCGCTCTCAATACCGCGTACGTGCGCGCCCTCGAAGCCGCCGGACTCGTGCCGCTCGTCGTTCCCACGATGCTCGCTCCCGACCGAGCGACTGCCGCGCTGGCGTCGGTGCGCGGGCTCGTGCTCACCGGCGGTGAAGACGTGGGTCCCGACCGCTACGGAGCGAAACCCCACGAGAAGCTCGGCACGGTCGATCGCGTGCGTGATGCCGCCGAATTGGCACTGATCGCCGACGCGCGGAAACGGCGACTCCCTGTCCTCGCGATCTGTCGTGGCATCCAGATTCTCAACGTCGCGCTCGGCGGCACGCTGTACCAGGATCTGGACAGCGAACGCCCCGGACCGATCCCGCACCAGGACGAATCCGGAAAACACGCGATCCGTGTTGAACCCGGCTCCCTGCTCGAGAAAACGCTGGGCACGCGGTCGGCGATGGTGAACAGCCGGCATCATCAAGCCATTCGCGATCTGGCGCCGGGCTTGCGGGCGGTGGCCTGGGCCGAGGACGGCGTGATCGAGGCGGCCGAGCCCGTTGACGCGGCGGCACCGTGGATGGTCGCCGTGCAATGGCACCCCGAGGATCTGATCGAGCGGGCGCTGTTCGACGGATTCGCGCGAGCGGTCGCCTGACCGTGCACGACTTCCCTTCGGCCGCGTGGGTCGCGGCGTATGAAACGGCCATCAACGCGAGCGACGATTATCGCAACGCGTCGACAGAGTGGACGCACGGCTCGGTGGCGCTGGTGCTCCCCGCGCAACCGGCCATCGGTATGCCCGAAGACATCGGGATCTGGCTCGATCTCGATCGCGGCGTGTGTCGCGCGGCGAAGCTGGTCACGCGCACCGAAGCGCAGCAGGCGGCGTTCGTGTTGACCGCGGAATACCGCTACTGGAAGCAGATCATCAAGAAAGAGCTTGGCCCCATCGCGGGGATCATGCAGCGTAAAGTCGGCCTCGTCGGGTCGCTGCCGATCGTGGTGCGCTTCATCAAGTCGGCCGAAGCGCTGGTGGACGCCGCGACCCGTGTGCCGACGCGCTTCCTGGACGACGGCACGTGCTAGAGCGGCTGATCACCCTCTCGCAGGAGCTCGCGGGCGCGCTCCGCCCGACCGCGATCGTCGAGATCGTCGCGCGAACGCTCACGGATCAACTCGCCCCCGGCCGGCTGTCGGTCATGCTGCTCGACGTCGACACGAACCGTCTCATGATCGTGTACCACAGTGGACCACGTCCCGCGACCACCGACGATCCCTTGCTGCAGCTCGCCCTGCGGCGCGGCCCGCTCGTCTTTCCGGACAAGGTGGCCGCGCGCGCGGCCGAGCTCGACGTCACCGTCGAAGGACCGGTGCCGGCGAGCTGGCTGGGGGTGCCCATCCTCGCCGTGTCGCGCACCATCGGGGCCATCGCTATGGAAGGCGATGGCACCAACGCGATGAACGAGCAGGCGCTGCTGTTCACGCGCGCCGTGCTCGCCCAGGCGGGTATCGCCCTCGAGAACGCGCGCCTGGTCGAGCTGCTCTCGAGCGGCAAGCGCGAGTGGGAGCAGACGGTCGACGCGTTCAATCAGGCGATCTGCTATGTGGGTGCGCAGGGCTCGGTGCGCCGGGCCAACCGCGTCTTCGCCGATCTGATCAAACTGCCGGTCACCGCGTTGCCGGGGCGTCCCTGGGTCACGCTGTTGCCCCCGGCGTGGGTCGATCCGATCACCAAGCTGTTCACGCCGGAGGGCGTGGCCACCCCCGTCGAGGTGCGTTCGGGTGAGCGAGTTTTGCTCGTGACCGCGATTCCTACCGGTGAGGCCGGTGCCGCGATCCTGTTGTTCGAGGAGCAGACGGAGAAGCGGCGGCTCCAGGAGCAGCTGCTGCAGTCGGAGAAGATGTCGGCGATCGGCCAGCTGATTGCGGGGGTCGCCCACGATCTCAACAACCCCCTGGCCTCGGTCGTGGGATTCAGCGATTTGCTTGGCGAAGCGGCCGACGTGCCGCCGCGGCTGGCCGAGCCCCTTGCGGTGATTCGGCAGGAGGCAGAGCGCGCGTCGGCGATCGTTCGCAACTTGCTGTCGTTCGCGCGCCGTCAGGAAGGCGAACGGCAGCTCCAGTCGATTCGTCCCATCCTCGAGTCCACGCACCTGCTCCTCAAGAATCAGCTGATGGCGGCGCGGATCGAGCTCACGCTCAGCTTCGAGCCCGGATTGCCTGAGGTCGAGGTGCACGCCAATCAGATCAAGCAGGTGTTCGTCAACATCATCAACAACGCGGCGCAGGCAATCGCGAGTACCCGGGGCAAAACGGGCGTGGGTGGCGGGCGGATCGACATCGTCACGCGCTGCGAGCCGGACGGCCTGTCCGTGAACATCTCGGACAACGGACCCGGCATCCCGGACGGCGTGGCGCCACGCGTGTTCGAGCCGTTCTTCAGCACCAAGTCGGAAGGCGAAGGGACCGGCCTCGGCCTGTCGATTTGCCTGGGCATCGTGAAGGAGCACGGCGGGAACATCACCGTCGATCCCGGCGGCCCGGCGAGCGGCCGCGGCGCGACGTTCACCGTGGAGCTGCCGACCGGCATCCGCGCGGAGCTCAGCCCGCTCCCGGGCGGAACGGCATCGGTGCAGACCCCGGCCGAACGCGTCGAACACCTGCGGGTACTCGTTGTGGATGACGAACCGCATATCCTGCACTACATGCAGGCGACCCTCGAGAGCTGGGGGCATGAGGTGGTGCTCGCCCGCGACGGCAGCCAGGCGCTGAAGCTTGCGCTCATGCAGCCCTTCGATCTCATCATCTGCGACTTGCGCATGCCGCGACTCGGTGGACGCGAGATGTTCCAGACGCTGTCGCGCATGCACCCCGCGGTCGCCGATCGCATCATCTTTGCCACGGGTGACACGGTTCGCGGCGACACGCTGCGCTTCCTCGAAGAGCTGGGCCGGCCGTTTCTTCAGAAGCCCTTCAAGCTCGATGCCCTGCGCCGCGTCCTCGCCGGAGTCCAAAAGGCAGGGGCTCGGGGCTAGGGACCCGAGACCCGAGTCGATGCGAGTCCTCCAGGTCGACTCGGGCCGTGAATGGCGCGGCGGCCAGAACCAGGTGCGGCTGCTGTGCCGCGAGCTCGCGCGCGACGCGGACGTCGAGCAACTCCTCGTCACCAGGGAGGACGGCGAGCTGGCGCGGCGCGCCGCCGCCGAGGGCGTCACCGTCCGGGGCACCGCGTGGGATATCGGCCTCGACCCGCGTGCCTGGTGGCATCTGCGACGCACGATCTCCGCATTCCAGCCCGACCATCCATGCGCACGACAGTCACGGGCTCACCCTCGCCGCGACCGCGGCCATGGGCCGCACGCTCGTCGCCGCACGTCGAGTCGATTTCCATGTGGGACGGTTCGGCGCCTGGCGGCGGCCGGATCGCATCATCGCCGTGTCGGAGGCCGTCAAACAGGTGCTGATTGGCGACGGGCTCGCAGCGAACGCGATCACCGTCGTTCCGGACGGCATCGACCCCGACGAGATCCGTCGGGCGGCCGTCCCGCCGCTCGACATCCGGAGCCAGCTGCACCTGTCGCCGAAAGCGCTGCTCGCGGTGAACGCGGCGGCGCTGGTCGATCACAAAGATCAGAAGACACTGATTCGCGCCGCGCGCGCAGCCCGAACCCTCGAGCCGCAGCTGCATTGGGTCATCGCGGGCGAGGGACCACAACGGCAGGCGCTCACCGCGGAAATCACGCGCCTCGACCTCCAGGGCCGCGTGCACCTCGTCGGTTGGATTGACCGCATCGAGGCGTTGATCGCTGCGGCGAACGTTTTCGTGATGTCGTCGAAGCTGGAAGGGCTCGGTAGCGTCATTCTGAACGCGCTCGCGTTGGACCGGCCGGTGGTCGCCACCGCGGCCGGCGGCATTCCCGAAATCCTCCCCCCCGAGCTCCTGGTTCCCCCGGGTGCCGCCGAAGCGCTGGCACACAAAGTGGCGGACGTACTGCACAATCCCAGGCTTGTGCCCTTCCCGCCCCGCTTCACGGCGCGGTCCATGGCGGGTCAAGTCTTGGATGTCTATAGGACCCTTCTCTAGATTGCAGGGCCATGATCTACGTCTGCGTTCCGGCACATAACGAGGCGAGCACCGTTGGGCTCGTCCTGTGGAAGGTCCGCCAGGTCTTCACCGCGTTCGAGCGGGAGTACCAGATCCTGGCGTGTGACGATGCGTGCACGGACGGGACGGCGGACGTCCTGACCTCGTATGCGCGCGTGCTACCCCTGACGGTGATCAAGCATCACTCGCGGCAGGGATACGCGCGCAGCCTGGAGGAGCTGCTTCGGCTGGCGCTGCAGCGCACCGATCGACCCAAGCGCGACTGCGCCATCACCCTGCATGCCGATTTCGTGCATGGCCCGGAGACGATGGAAGAGATGGTGAAGCGGCTCGAATCGGGGGCCGACCTCGTCGTGGCCGAGCAGTCGCGCATTCAGGGCGTGAGCAGCTGGCAGGAGCGCTGGGCACGGCAGTGGGCGCCACGCCTGTTGCCCGTCGGGGTCGGCGTCAAGGACTCCATCTCGGGATTCCTCGCACTCCGGCTGATCGTGCTGCGGCAGGCCACCCGCGGCGGTGATGCCGCGCTGCTACGCGCCGAGGGATGGTCCGCCAACGCGGAGCTGCTCGTCCGCCTGGGCGCGCACGCGCGACGCGTCGAAGTCGTACCGTCCGCGGCGCGCTTCGATCTCAAGCAGCGCGCCTCACGCTCCAAGCCATGGCAGCAACTCTTGTCCGCGTGGCGCTCGCGCGGACTGATCAGCGCGGCGCGCAAAGGATCTACCACGGTGCTGCTGGCGTTCCTGGCAGGGTTCACCTCGCTCACGTCGCAGGACACCGTTCGCACCAGCGTGGGGCCCGAGTCCACACCCCCGCCGCCGGCGCCCCCGGTCATCCGGGTGCCTGCAGTGCCCTTCCCAGTGGGCGAACGGCTCTCCTTCAGCGCCAAGTATGGCGTCTTCAGCGTCGGCAATGCCGTCATGGAAGTGATGGGGATCGATACGGTGCACGGGGTGGAAGCCGTGCACATCCGGTTCCGCATCACGGGCGGTGCGCTCTGGTATCACCTCGACCAGACCATGGAGTCCTGGGTCGGCCGGTACGACTTCCGCTCGCGACGGTTCACAACCGTGCAGGACGAGCGCGACAAGCACCGCGAGCGTCGCTACGAGATCTATCCCGATTCCGGATTCTATAGAGAGGAAGGGCGCGACACGACATTTGCCACCGTCCTCGAGCCGCTCGACGACGGGGCGTTTCTGTACTGGATCAGAACGGTGCCGCTCGAGGTGGGCAAGAAATACGAGTACGCGCGCTATTTTCGCCCAGACCGCAACCCCGTCATCATCGAAGTACTGGGGCGCGAGCGTGTGAATGTCGCGGGCAAGAAGTGGCGCGCGCTCGTGGTACGCCCCAGAATACCGCAGGCGCGTGGCATCTTTGGGGAGAAGTCCGAGACGCGCATCTGGTTGTCGGACGATGAGCAGCGGCTCGTGCTCGCGATACAGTCCAACTTCTCGTTCGGGCAGGTGACCTTGAAGCTCAAGGACTACAAAGTCCCCCCCCCACCCCCCCTCCCCGGGGTGAATCAGCCATGACCGAATACCGGGAAGCTGACTTTTCCCGCCTCAAGACCGTGCCGGTTGCCAAACGCCCCAACAAAGTCGATGCCTCGCTCCTCGCCAAGACTCCGCTTCCTTCCGATCGATCGTTTACCGCGTTTCTCGACGCGCTCCCCTCGATCCTCGCGGCGCAGGACCTGCGCTACGTCGTCGACCAGATGGTGGCCGCGACGGGCCGGCGCGCCATCGTCGCGATGCTGGGCGGGCATGTCATCAAGGTGGGACTGGGCCCCCTGCTGATTGCGCTGCTGCGCAAACGCGCGGTGAGCGTGATTGCGATGAACGGCAGCGCGGCGATTCACGACTTCGAGCTGGCCGCGTACGGCGGCACGAGCGAGGACGTCGCGGCGGGATTGGGCGACGGGACGTTCGGGATGGCCGAGGAGACCGGCCGTGAGATGAACGCGGCCCTGGCTCGCGGCGCGAACAGCGGACAGGGCGCCGGGGAGGCTCTCGCCGAATACTTGCGGGCGCGCAAGGATCTCCCCGGGCGCGACGTGTCGGTGCTGGTGGCGTGCGCCGAGCTGGGACTACCGGTCACCGTGCACGCCACGATCGGCGCGGAGATCATCCATCAGCATCCCAGTGCCGACGGCGCGGCGATCGGCGCCACCAGCCACCGCGACTTCAAACGGCTCGCCGGAGCCTTGCCCGATCTCGACAACGGCGGGGTCGTGCTCAACCTCGGCAGCGCCGTCGTCATGCCCGAGGTGTTTCTCAAAGCGCTCACCGTAGCACGCAATCTCAACGGCGGCCGGCCCACACAGTTCACGGCCTGCGACTGCGACATGCAGCGCCACTACCGCCCGCGCGTCAACGTCGTGGAGCGGCCGACGCTGGCCGGAGGCCGCGGCATTCAGCTGACGGGACACCACGAGATACTCTTCCCTCTGCTCGCATGGTCCGTTCTCTCGCGGTTCGACGCGTAGCAGCCGTCCTGCTCACGGCCACACACGCCGCGTGTACGACCCGGACGGTCAGTCCGCCCACTGAGGTGACGGCCGTCGGCTCGGGCACGAGTGATGTGCAGAACGTCGTGCGACTGGCGCTCACGCTCGATGCCGCGGGCGACCGCAAGGCGGACACGTTGTACGCGTCGGATGCGGTGGTGGTGGGAAACGCGCGCGTGCGTCTCGCGTCACCGCGGTTCGCGGGAATCGCCGGCGGCGGCGCTGGGCGAGTGACAATCACGGCCGCAAACGCCAGCGTATCGGGCGGCGTGGCATGGGTATTGGTCGATTACCGGTGGTTCAGGCAGGCCGACCAACGCGCGGAGGCAGGTCGGGCTACCGTCATCTGCGAACTACGGGGAAGCGGCTGGAAGATCGTGCACGCGCACTCGAGCCAGCCGCTCCCGTGGGAGCCTTAGCTGGCGGGCCGGCCCTTGATCATGTCCCGGACGCGGTCGGCCGTGGACGGACTCAGGATGCGAAGTGCGAGATAGAAGAAGAAGCCGATGACGGCGAGTGTCAGCACCGTCGCCGCGATCCCGAACAGGCTGCCCACGATCCCGAACACGAGCTTCAGGCCGAGCCAGGCGACGATGGCGAGAATCGCGAACCCGATAATGCTCCGGAACATGATAGCCTCCGTGGTTTCCGGTGCGTCTGCAGCGTACGCCTAAATGTCGCACAAAGTTTCGTCGTGTGAAGTCTTGATTGCCGGCGGCGGCGTCATCGGCGCCGCTTGCGCGCGCGCCGCGGCGCTGCGCGGGCTCCGCGTGCTGATTTGTGAACCCGGCCCTGACCCGGCGGCCGCGTCGGCTGCGTCCGCGGGGATCCTCGCCCCACAGATCGAGAGCAGCGACGAGACCCTTCGGGCACTGGGGCTGCGCGCCCGCGAGGTCTACGAAAGTCTCGCGGCGACCCTCGCCGCTGACACTGGTATCGACATTGGCCTTTGGCGCGACGGTGCGGCGTCACTCGCGTTCACCGAAGCGGACGCCGAGCGGCTACGGGATGCCGTCGCACACCAGCGACAGGCCGGGCTGCGCAGCGATTGGCTGGAAGCGGAGGACGTGGCGGAGCGATTCCCGGCGGCCGCACCCTGCCTGGGTGCCCTGTTTTCTCCCGAGGACGGAGCGGTGGACGCGCCCGCCCTGACTCGCGCGCTGCGCGCGGATGCGCGGCGCCGCGGCGCGCAAACCCTCAACGCCCGCGTCACCCGTCTCAACACCATCCTCGGTCGCGCGACCGGCGTAGAAACCACGGCGGGCAAGATCAAGGCAGAGCACGTCGTCATCGCCGCCGGCGCATGGTCACCGCAGATCGACCACCTGCCACGGACACTTCCTGTCGAGCCCGTGCGCGGTCAGATGGCCGCGGCTCCCTGGCCGGCCGAAATGCCGCGAACGGTGTTGTACTACGATCATGCCTACGTATTGAAGCGGGGTGGCGAAGCGATCTTCGGCAGCACCATGGAGCACGTGGGGTTTGACGCCGGTGTCACCGACACCGGCATTGGCGAGATCGTTTCGATGGCACGACGCCTGATTCCCAGCCTCGGCGCCCCGACGCGGACGTGGGCGGGCTTGCGTCCGGTGACGCCCGACGGCCGGCCGATCGTCGGCCCCGATCCGGATGTCCGCGGATTGTGGTACGCCACGGGACACGGCCGGAACGGTGTCTTACTCGCGGCGCTCACCGGGGAGATCATCGCGGCGCTCATCACGACGCAGGGATCCGAGATAGAGATTGCTTCTCTCGCCCCGGAGCGATTTACTTCCTAGCATGTTTCGCAGTTGTGGCTTCTGTAACGCGGCGTTTGACGGTGATGGTGGGCCCTCAGGGCTCGGCGTGGGCCGGCGGCTCGCGTTCGATGAGTGGAAGGGCCGGCTCTGGGTCGTATGTCCCCGCTGCAGTCGCTGGAATCTCACCCCCTTCGATGACCGGTTGGAGCGGATCGAGGCGGTCGCGCGTGCCGCAGGTCAGGGACGCATCGCGGCGTCGACCGATCAAGTCGCGTTGGTCCGCTGGGAACGGTACGACTTCGTGCGCGTGGGAAAACCGCCGCGGGTCGAGCTGGCGACGTGGCGCTACGGAGAGCGGCTCCGCCATCGCCAGCGCGAGCGGATGAAAGTCGTCGTGCCGCTGACGATCGCGGCGATCGGCATGGGCATCGCGGCCAACGTCGCGGCCGGAGGCGGCTTCGGCGTGGTCGTCTGGAACATCCACCGCGTCGCGGACTGGATCTACTTGCGCATGGTCGGCGGGCGTAAGGTGCCCCTCGTCGAGTCCCCGATCTGCGAGCGTTGTGGCAGTCTCATGCAGCTGCGCGCCCGCCACATTCAGCACGCCCGTGTCGTCCCCGACCAACATGCCGACATGGCCGTCGTCCTGAGCTGCCCCCGTTGCCGAGGGGAAGGCGCGCAGCTCACCGGCAACGACGCGATCCAGGTACTGCGGCAGGGCCTGACCTACTTGAACCTGGCGCGCGGCGGACGGCGCAAAGCCGAGGACGCGGCGCGCGAAGTCGATGGCGTCGGCGGGCCAGACCAACTCGTCCGCGACATCGCCCGGCACGAGATCACACTACGGAGTTTGCGTCCTGAGCGCGGCCTGGCTTTGGAGATGGCCGTTGATGAACGCGCCGAGGTTCAGGAGTTGGAGCGGCAATGGAAGGAGGCTGAGGAAATCGCCGACATCGCGGACGGGACGCTCAGCACGTCGGCAGACATCGAGGAGAGGCTGCGGTCGCTGAAGAAACGGGATGGCGATCAACCATCTGGTTGAAAAATGACCTACCCGCACCCTGAGGCTCTGGCTATCTTCGACCTCCATGGCGGCGCCCCTGGTGCAGATCCTTCCCTCACGGTCCCCTGCTAGCGGGGAGGCGGCCCGCAAACCCCCCTGGCTCAAGGTCAAAGCTCCTGGTGGCCCGAACTACGTCGCGCTGAAGCACATGATGCGCGACCTCAAGCTCCACACGGTCTGCGAGGAAGCCCACTGCCCCAACATCGGGGAATGTTGGGAGCACAAGGCCGCCACGTTCATGATCCTGGGGGATGTGTGCACGCGTAACTGCGCGTACTGCGCCGTCGCGCATGGTACCCCGACCCCGCTCGACGCCGGTGAGCCGCAGCGTCTCGCAGACGCCGTCGCCCAGATGGATCTGAAGCACGTCGTGATCACGAGTGTGGATCGCGACGACTTGCCGAACGGCGGCGCGGAGATATTTGCCGAGTGTATTGCAGAGATTCGGCGACGCCTGCCCGCAACGTCGATCGAAGTGCTGATTCCCGATTTCAAAGGCAATGCTGACGCGCTCCGCATCGTGGTGGACGCCCGACCCGACATCCTCAATCACAATCTCGAAACGATCGCCCGGCTGTATCGCATTGCGCGGCCGGGAGGCCGGTATCCGCGCGCGCTGGAGCTGCTGGAGCGCGCCAAGGAGTGGAACCCCACGTTGCTCACCAAGTCGGGAATCATCTGCGGGTTGGGCGAGGATTGGGACGAGCTGCTCGTCGCGATGCGCGACCTGCGCGCCGCGCGCGTCGACATCGTCACGATCGGACAATATCTGCGGCCCTCGGACCAGCATCTGCCCATTGCGCGCTGGTACACGCCGGACGAATTCACCGAGCTGAAGCGCTACGGCATGACCCTGGGCTTCCGGCATGTGGAATCGGGCCCGCTGGTTCGTTCCAGCTATCACGCGTGGGAGCAAGTGGAGGCAGCGACGGCATGACGGCCACGGCACGATCCCCCAAGGACACGGCGCAGTCCGAGCTGCACCTCAAGATGCTGCGCCAGATGCTGCTCATCCGGCGCTTTGAAGAGAAGGCAGCGGAAGCGTACGCGCTCGGCAAGATCGGCGGGTTCTGCCATCTCTACATCGGCCAGGAAGCGGTGGGCGTCGGGGCGCTCGCCGCGTTGCGCGAAGACGACTATGTCATCTGCTCCTACCGCGAGCATGGCCAGGCCCTGGTCAAAGGCATCTCGGCCAATGCGGTGATGGCGGAGCTGTTCGGCAAGGCCACAGGCTGCTCGAAGGGCAAGGGCGGCTCGATGCATCTGTTCGACGCCAAACGCGGCTTCATGGGCGGTCATGCCATCGTGGGTGGGCACATTCCTCTCGCCGCGGGACTGGCGTTCGCCAGCAAGTACAAAGGCAGCGATCAGGTCTGCGTGTGTTTCTTCGGCGAGGCCGCGGTAAACATCGGCGCATTCCACGAAACGCTGAACATGGCGTCGGTGTGGAAGCTGCCGGTCATTTTCCTGTGCGAGAACAATCGGTACGGGATGGGCACCGCATTCGAGCGCGTCGCGGCCGTGACCGATATCGTCGAGCACGCCTGCAGCTACGACATGGCGGCCGAGCAGGTGGACGGCATGAACGTGCTGACGGTCTACGACGCCACGCGGCGCGCGGTCGAGCGGGCGCGCAAGCAGAGCCACCCGACGCTGCTCGAGGTGCGCACCTATCGCTTCATGGGCCACTCGATGTCCGACCCGTTGCACGGCGTGTATCGCACCAAGGACGAGGTCGAAGAGCAGAAAGCGCGTGATCCGATTACCCACCTGGCCGGCAAGCTCAAGGAGGAGGGGATCATCGACCAGCAGGGGCTCGACGCACTGGATGCCGAGGTCCTGGCTGAAGTCGAGGCATCGGTGAAGTTCGCGGACGAAAGCCCCGATCCCGATCCGGACGAGCTGTACACCGACGTGCTGGCCGACTGATGCCCACCCTAACCTACCGGGATGCGCTCAATCAGGCGCTACGCGAAGAAATGCAGCGTGATCCCAACGTCTTCCTGATGGGTGAGGAAGTGGGTGTCTATCAGGGTGCCTACAAGGTGAGCCGCGGCCTGCTGGAAGAGTTCGGCCCGGAGCGCGTGGTGGATACGCCGATCGCCGAGCTGGGGTTCACCGGGATCGGCGTCGGTGCGGCGATGGGTGGGCTCCGGCCGGTCGTCGAGTTCATGACTTGGAATTTTGCGCTGCTCGCGCTCGATCAGATCGTCAATTCAGCCGCAAAGATGCTGTACATGTCCGGCGGCCAGATTCCCATGCCGATCGTGTTTCGCGGCCCCAGTGGCGCCGCGCTGCAGCTGGCGTCGCAGCACTCGCAGGCGTGGGAGAGCTGGCTCGCGCACATCCCCGGTCTCAAGGTGGTCGCGCCGGCGACGCCGGCCGACGCCAAGGGCCTGCTCAAGTCGGCGATTCGCGACAACAACCCAGTGATCGTGCTCGAAGGCGAGATGCTGTACAACCTCAAGGGTGAGGTGCCGGACGGGGAGCACATCGTCCCGATCGGGCGCGCTGAGGTGAAGCGCGAGGGGACGGACGTGACGCTGGTCTGCCATTCCAAGACGCTCGTGGTCGCGCAGAAGGCCGCGGACCAGCTCGCCGAGCAGGACGTGTCGGCGGAGGTGCTCGACCTGCGCTCGCTGCGCCCGCTCGACGAGGCGGCGATTCTCGAGTCGGTGCGAAAAACCAACCGCGCGGTCGTCGTGGAAGAGGGCTGGCCGCACGTGGGGATTGGCGCACAGCTCGTGGATCTGATTCAGCGCGAGGCTTTCGACGATCTCGATGCGCCGGTCCAGCGCGTGACCCAGGCCGACGTGCCGATGCCGTACAACAAACACCTCGAGCGGGCCGCCAAGGCGTCGCCCGAAAAGGTCGTCGCCGCCGCGCGCCGTGTGCTTTACCTAGACCCTAGTCCCCAGCCCTAGTCCCGATCATGGCCACCAAAGTTCACATGGAGGCGTTGTCGCCCACGATGGAGGAAGGGCGCCTCGTGAAGTGGGCCAAGAAGGAAGGCGACGCCGTAAAATCCGGCGACACGCTCGCCGAGGTCGAGACCGATAAAGCAGTGATGGAGCTGGTCGCGCGCGCTGACGGTCAGCTCCTGAAGGTCATCGTGCCGGAAGGGACGACGGTGCCGGTCGGGAACGTCGTCGCGTGGATTGGGAAGCCGGGTGAAAAAGTCGATGGAGCAGGGAGTCAAACGGCAGGAGCTGGGAGCCAGGAGTCAGGAGCTGGGGCAGCGAAGCCGGCTCCTGCTGCTCCCGCACCGAAACCAGCTCTCGCCGCTGCCGCGGGTCCGGCTCCCAAACCCGCACCACCGGCACCAGCCCAGGCACCGGTTGCGGCTCAGGCGGACGCGACACGTGTAAAGGTTTCCCCACTCGCGAGACGAATCGCGAAGGATGCAGGCGTCGATCTCAAGTTGGTTCAGGGATCGGGTCCGGGCGGACGGGTGATCAAACGCGACGTCGAGGGCGGAGCAACCCAAGCTCAAGCGGTTGCCACACCAACTCCCAGCTCCCGGCTCCCAACTCCTGGTGTTCCGTACGAGGACGTCCCCCTCTCCCAGATCCGCAAGACGATCGCCAAGCGGTTGGCCGCTTCGATCGGACCGGTGCCGCACTTCTTCCTCACGACCGAGATCGACATGGAGCGTGCCGCGGAAGCCCGCGAAGCGCTCAACAAGCAGCTCGGCGAAGCAGGCGGCAAGATCTCGTTCAACGACATCATCATCAAAGCGGTGGCGCTGGCGCTGGTGCAGCACCGCGCCTGCAACGCCTGGTTCCAGGAAGACCACATCCGCTACTGGAACGAGGTGCACATCGGCATGGCGGTGGCGATCGAAGACGGCCTGATCACGCCCGTGATCCGGAACGCCGATCAGAAGAGCCTGCGCGCGATCGGCGCGGAGTCACGGGAGCTGGCCGGCCGGGCCCGCAGCCGCCGCCTCAAGCCTGAGGAGTACACCGGCGCCACGTTCAGCGTCTCGAACCTGGGCATGTTCGACATCGACGACTTCACCGCCGTGATCAATCCGCCCGAGGCCGGCATCGTCGCGATCGGCAGCATCGTCGCAAAGGCCGTTCCCGACGGCGATCGGGTGGTGGTGAGGAGGCGGCTCCGGCTCACCATGAGCTGCGATCACCGGGTGATCGATGGAGCGACCGGTGCCGTGTACCTGAGAACGCTCAAACAGATGCTCGAAAACCCTCTGGCCATGCTTCTGTAAGGGGTATCAGTGGCAAACTCGTTCGACGTAATCGTCCTCGGCGGCGGCCCCGCCGGCTACGTCTGCGCGATCCGCTGCGCGCAGCTCGGCCTGCAGACGGCGGTGGTCGAGCAGGACAAGCTCGGCGGGGTGTGCGTGAACATCGGCTGCATTCCGACCAAAGCGCTGCTCCATTCCGCCTACATCGCGCATCTCCTGAAGGAGTCGAAGGACTTCGGCGTCGAGGCTGGCGAAGTGAAGACGGACTACGGCGTCGCCATGAAGCGCTCGCGCCGTGTGGCCGATCAGAACTCCAAGGGCGTCGAGTTCCTCATGAAGAAGCACAAGATCACCGTCGTGAGGGGCACGGGCGTCCTGCAGCCCGGGAAGAAGGTCAAGGTCGGCAGCGACGTTTACGAGGCCAAAAAGGCCGTCGTGATCGCCACCGGCTCTCGCGTGAAGGGCATTCCCCAGATCGGGCTCGAGATCAACAAGACGACCGTGATTTCGTCCGATGAGGCGCTGCTGATGGAGAAGATCCCCGCTACGCTGGCGATCATCGGCGCCGGCGCGGTCGGGATGGAATTCGCCGACATCTTCAATGCCTTCGGCGTGAAAGTCACGATCATCGAAGCCCTGCCCCGGATTCTCCCCCTCGAGGACGCGGAAGCCTCGGATGCGGTCGGCAAGAGCTATCGCAAGCGCGGCATCGAAGTGATCGCGGGGGCGAAAGTCACGAAGGCGACCGTCGCCAAGGACAAGGTCACGCTCGACGTCGAGGCCGGCGGGGAGAAGAAACAGATCGTCGCGGCAGCGGT
>Ga0137465_1000374_pt1 | contig 21188 bp, 19 predicted proteins | sample EasRivERMGT828_2_FD_104906 | JGI IMG/M metagenome (GOLD analysis project Ga0137465, IMG submission 104906) | Soil microbial communities from meander-bound floodplain in the East River, Colorado, USA - East River MetaG ERMGT828_2 | ecosystem: Environmental > Terrestrial > Soil > Floodplain ... | reverse complement strand
CGGGGGGCGAGTTCAACATCAACTCGACGCCACAGCTCCGCACGGTGCTGTTCGAGCGCCTGAAGCTTCCGGTGCAAAAACGAACCAAGACCGGCGCCTCGACCGACGTGGAGGTGCTCGAGCAGCTCGCCGCGCTGGGGCACGAAGTCCCGCGGCTCCTCATCGAATACCGCGAGCTGACCAAATTGAAGTCCACCTACGTCGACGCGCTGCCCGGATACATCGATGCGGCCACCGGGCGTGTCCACACAAGCTTCAATCAGACGGGCGCGGCTACGGGCCGGCTCTCGTCGTCTGATCCGAATCTCCAGAATATTCCGGTGCGCACCAAGCGCGGAGGGGAAATCCGGCGCGCGTTCATCGCGCCTCCGGGACATCTGCTGCTGATCGCCGACTACTCGCAGATCGAGCTCCGCCTGCTCGCCCACCTCTCCGGCGATCCCTCCTTTGTCGCCGCATTCCAGCGCGGGGGCGACATCCATCGGCAGACGGCGGCAGTGGTTTTTGGGGTGCCCGAGGAGAAAGTGACCGGCGAGATGCGGGCGCGCGCCAAGACGATCAACTTCGCCACGATCTACGGGCAGGGCGCACTCGCGCTGTCCCGCCAGCTTGGGATCACGCTCGAGGAAGCGAAAGCATTCATCAAACACTACTTCGAGCGGTTTTCGGGTGTCCGGGCGTGGCTGGATAAGACCGTTGAGGAAGCGCGCCAGCGGGGTTTCGTCGAGACGTTGTTCGGCCGCCGCCGCTATATCCCCGAGCTGCGCGACCGCAACTTCAGCATCAGGGCGTTCGGCGAACGCACGGCGACCAACTCACCATTGCAGGGATCGGCCGCCGATCTCATCAAAATCGCGATGATCCGCATTCATGCGGCCTTGAAGCGGGAGCGACTCGGAACGCGAATGCTCCTCCAAGTCCATGATGAGCTTGTGTTTGAGATGCCCGAGCCTGAGCGGGGGGCTGCCCAGGCTCTTGTAAAACGCGAGATGGAAGGGGTCGCCAGCTTGGCCGTGCCGCTCGTCGTAAGTGTAGGTGCTGGAAAGAATTGGATCGACGCGAAAGGTTAAGCACGCCTCTTGCAGGAATCGGGGGTGTATCCCACAATAGGGGCGTCGATTTCGGGGTGATCCCGAGCTCGACGCCCTTTGGCGCCCGGAGGGTAATGCCGTGAAGGCACGAGGTTTTACACTGATCGAGCTGCTGATCGTGGTGGTGATCATCGGGATCCTGGCTGCGTTTGCGATCCCGAAGTTCGTCAACACGAAGCAGAAGGCCTACGTCGCCCAGATGAAGTCCGACCTCAAGAATCTGGCGACGGCGGAGGAGGCCTTCTTCTATGACAGCACCTTCTATACGACCAGCCTGGCGGCGCTGAACAACTTTCGCTCGTCCTCGGGTGTGACGCTCACGGTCGGTGAAGCGTCCCCCATGGGATGGTCGGCCCTGGCGGTTCACGCCCAGACCGCACGGCAGTGTGCCCTCTTCCAGGGGAACGCCGCGCCGGTCGCGCCCGCTACCGTCGAGGGCCGGATTACCTGCACCTAGAATCGCCCTATCGGGAATTCAAACGCCGCCGTGAGGGGATGCGCTTCGCCCTCCACGGCGGCGTTTGGCTGCACCGCCACAAGATCAACGACGAGCCGATGGTCCATCTGGTGAGCGCTGATAAGGAAAGACTGCTCGCGTTGGGGCGCTCGCTCGGGTTTCACCCAAGCTGGCTCCAGTACAAGCCGCTGAAAGACCCGGACACGGGCGTCCGGGTGCCGGCGTGGCACTGGGACGTGCTGGGTGAACGGTTGAAGCTCTTGAAGGCGAGCGAGCCTAGGTAGTCTCTTCGACGTCGCGCCGCGGCGCGCGTACTCCCGGCCACCAATTCCAGCGTCCCGCGATGTGCATGATCGCCGGGACGAGCACCATGCGGATCAGCGTCGCGTCCAGCAGCACCGCCACCGCCAGCCCGAACCCGATGAACTGCACGGCGAGCACGCGGGTGAACGCGAAGTTTCCAAACACGATGATCATGATGAGGGCCGCAAACGAGATCGTCGACGCCGTGGCGGACAGGCCTTCCATTGTTGCGTGGTCGTTGCGCCCGGTCTTGTCGAACACTTCCTTCACGCGCGTGAGCAGGAACACCTCATAGTCCATCGATAGCCCGAATACCGTCGCGAACACGAGCACCGGGACCACGACGAAGATCGCCTCGGTGGGCCCCTCGAGGCCAAACAGCTGGGCCCCGTAGCCGTGCTGGAACACGAGCACGGTGATGCCGAACGCGGCGCCCACCGAGAGACAATTCAGCACCACCGCCTTCAGCGGCACCAGCACCGATCGGAACGCCCAGAGCAGCATGACCGCGGTGACGCCCAGGATCATCGCGATGATCCCGGGAAAGCGTGCCAGCAAACGCTCCTGCAGGTCGAGACTCGAAGCCGCGAACCCACCCACCACGATCTCCGACCCGCGCAGCCGCGTTCCGCGACTGATCACGCCGCGCACGTTGCGCGCCAGCTCCATCATCCCCGTGTACATGACGGTATCCGCGGCAATGACGTCCATGAGCGTCGTGCGCCGGTCGCCGCTCAGGTAGGCGTTGAAGAACTCCGGGTAGCGCGCGCGCACCGAATCGGGATTGCCGTAGAAGATCGCGAGCTGAAGGGTGGAGAGTCCGGGACGGAGCGTCGCGACGCCGCGCACCTCGCGCACGCGCGGGTCTTTGCGAATCGAGTCGCTGAGGGCCTTGAGACCGGACAGCCGCCGGCCCGACAGCGCGGACTCGCCGGTGGGGAACTGCACCAGAACCCGGAGCGGCTGAATCACGCCGCTCGCGCCCATGTCGCGGAGCGCCTCGAGGCCCTGGGCCGATTCCGCTTCGGGCGGAAACCAGTTGCGCACCGGCAGCCCGATCTTGATCTGCGTCAACGGAAATGTGAGCAGCGCGATCGCGAGCCCACCCCCGATAATCGCGCGCCACGGCCGGTGGCCGAGGTAGCGGGCCCAGCGCTCCCATCCCTGCGGGGCGTGAATCCGGGCGAGCGGCCGTGCGAGCCACTTGGGCCGGTCGATGTTGCGGCCCAGCAGCGCGAGCACGGCGGGCAGGAATGTGGTCGCGAGCAACACGGCGGTCGCGACGACGATGAGGCCGCCGATGCCGACCGAGCGCGTCTCCTCGAGTGGCGTCAGGATCAGCGCGGCGAATCCGACCACCACGGTCAAGCCGGACGTCACGACGGCCGATCCCGCCGTCTGAATCGTGCGCACGGCGGCGTCGCCGGGCGACAGCCCGCGATTCAGCTCTTCTCGGAACCGGGTGACGATGAGCAGGGAGTAGTCGATTCCCACCCCGAGCCCCACCATCGTCGTGATGTTGAGCACGAACACCGACATCGTCTGGAACTGCGCGGCGACCGCGACGACGCCAAGCGCGATCGTGATGGCGAGAATGGCCACGATGATCGGGAGCGTCGCGGCGACGAGCGCGCCGAACGCGAGCACCAGCACGACGAGCGTCAGCGGCACCGCGCGCCGTTCCGCGGTGCGGGTGTCGGCCGTGCTGATCATGCGGACGTCATAATCGAGGGCGGGATTCCCGGTCACCTTGACATCGAAGCCGTCCGCGCGGGGCAGCCGTCGCAGTGTGCCGTTCACCGTCTCGCGCAGCTCGGGGACGACGATGCGATTGACGTCGTTCATGCTCGACGATGTGATCGCCGCGATGAGAAAGGTCGTACGGCGATCGGCGCTGACGAAGGTGGATTCGCCGAGCGTGCGTACCGACACGACCTGGCTGATGTAGGTCTGACGGGACAGCGCGGCGGAGATCGAATCCAGCACGGTCTCAAAACGCGGATGGGTGTAACGCACCGGCCCGTGCACCACGACCGCCACGTAGTCGGCGATGGGATTGGGAAACGCCTCGCGCAGCAGCTGCGAGGCCCGGGCGGATTCCGATGCTTCGACGGCGGTGCCGCGGACGGCCAGCACGCGCTGCACATGGGTAGCTTTCGGCGCGAACAGCAGCGCCAGCACCGCCCAGGCGGCAATAACCCACCCGCGCCAGCGCACGACCAGCTTCGCGGGTAACCGGATCACTTATCATCCAAACACATGCGGGCCACAATCATAGAGACGTGCAGAGTGCAATGCTAGCGGCGCAACGGCGCCTCTTCGCATATTGCGCGCATGGTCGAACGCCGACTCACCGGAATGATCGCCGTGGCCGCGGTGCTGATCCTGCTCATCATCTTCTGGGATGCATTTCGACCCACGGGGCGCGTCACCAACCAGCCCGCACCGGCGGTGACGATGCCCGAACCGGAACCGCCCGCGGCGATTCCCCCGCCGGCGGCACCGCCAGCGATGCCCGGCACCGTAACGCAGGGCACCGATGTGCCCGCCGCGCCCGAGGCCCGCGAGCCGTCGTATATCGAGCTGCTCGCGCGTTCGGAAATGCGACGGCGCATCCGTGCGAGCGGCGCGAGCACATACCTCGGCGAGATGATCGCCGAGAGCGGCGATTCGATGCTGCGCCGCTGGGAGAATCGACAGGCCAGCCCGATCCGCGTGTGGTTCGCGCCGACGGCCGCGGCGAACTTCAAGCCCGTGTTTCTGGACGCGATCCAGACCGCGTTCGGCGCGTGGACCAGCGTTGGCGTCCCCGTCCGCTTCGACTTCAACGCCGACTCGACCAGTGCCGAGGTCACGGTGCGCTGGCGCGTTCAGTTCGAGATCGAGCGGACCGGCCAAACCGACGTCACCTGGGACCAGAACGGCCAGATTCAGTCCGCGGTCGTCACGCTCGCGACGTTCGATCCCAAGGGCCGCCCCATGGAATCGGACGACATCCGCGTCGTCGCCGCCCATGAGGTGGGACACCTGCTCGGCCTCGATCACTCGAAGGATTCGACCGACATCATGTTTCCGACCGCGAAAGTGCGGGAGTTGTCGAACCGCGACGCGCGCACGGTCGTGCTGCTCTACCAGCTGACACCCGGGAGTCTGCGCTGACGCCACGCAGCATCATGTCCTTCCTGACGCACGTCGCTCCGCAGGCCCCGTTGGCGGAAGCGCTCGACACCCGCGTGCGCGAAGCCGAGTTGATCGAAAAGCTGGACGGGGGAGCGGTGCGCTGTTTCGCTTGCGGCCACCGGTGTCTCGTAAAGCCGGGACGGCGCGGCATTTGCAAAGTGCGCTTCAATAAGGAAGGGACGCTGTTCGTCCCGGCCGGATACGTCGCGGCCCTGCAATGCGACCCGACTGAGAAGAAGCCGTTCTTCCATTGCCTGCCGGGCAGCGACACCCTGACCTTCGGCATGCTCGGCTGCGACTTCCACTGCGGCTACTGCCAGAACTGGCTCACGTCGCAGGCGCTGCGCGACGCGACGGCGGGCGTGATGCCGACCGACGTCACGCCGGACGAATTGGTGGCGCTGGCACAGCGCCAGGGGGCGCGCATGGTCGGCTCGTCGTACAACGAGCCCCTGATCACGGCCGAATGGGCCGTGGACGTCTTCAAGGTCGCGCGCCCGCGGGGACTCAAGACCGCGTTCATCTCGAACGGGAACGCCACCCCGGAGGTCCTGGACTACATCCGGCCCTGGACCGATTGCTACAAGATCGATCTCAAGGCGATGGACGATAAGCGCTATCGCGAGCTCGGCGGCGTGCTCCAACATGTCCTCGACGCGATTCGCCTGGTGCACGAGCGCGGCTTCTGGCTCGAAATCGTCACCCTGATCGTCCCTGGGTTCAACGACGACGACGCGCAGCTCACCCGCGCCGCCGAGGCCATTGCCGCCGTGTCACCGGAGATCCCGTGGCACGTCACGGCGTTTCACAAGGACTACAAGATGACCGACCCCGACAACACGCCGGCCGCCACGCTGCTGCGCGCGTGCGAGATCGGATCACGCACGGGGCTGAAATTTGTCTACGCGGGGAACCTCCCCGGCCGGGTGGGCCGCTGGGAGCACACCTATTGCCCCGACTGCGGCGACCTGCTCATCGAGCGGCACGGGTACGTGATCAAGCAACAGCGCATCGGCGCCGATGGTCGCTGCCCCTCCTGTAGCCGGCGGATTCCGGGCATTTGGTCGTAGCTCTTCTCTCCCTGCTGGCCGTGGTGCAAGGATTCGGTGGGGTCTTCGATCCCATCGTGCAAGCCGGCATTCGGGACGGCGTGTATCCGGGGGCGGCGCTGATCGTCGGCCGGCGCGACACGATTCTGTTCGCCAGGGGCTACGGGCGATTCACCTGGTCGCCCTCCAGCGCGGCCGTGAATGTCGACAGCACGTTCTGGGATCTGGCTTCGCTGACGAAGGTGGTGGCGACGACGCCCGCCCTCATGCTCCTGGTGCAGCGAGGACGCGTCGACCTCGACGCCCCCGTCGTCCGCTACGTTCCCGAGTTCAGCAGCCCGGGAACCGGCGCGATCACGGTGCGCCAGCTCCTTACGCATACGTCGGGGTTACGCGGCACGCTGCCGTTGAAGGACGCCCCCGACAGCGCGACCGCTTTGATGATGGTGCTCACGACGGTACCGGTCGCGACGCCGGGATCCCGCATGGTGTACTCGGACCTGAATGCGATTCTGCTGGGCGAGATCGTGCGTCGCGCCGGGGGGCTGCCGCTCGACGCGTTCGTAGCGCGCGAGGTGTATGCACCGCTCGGCCTCGAGCAGCAGATGCTGTTTCGCCCGCCGAAGCGCCTCGAGAAGCGGACCGCGCCCACGGGCCTGTGGCACGGATACGCCATCGCCGGGATCGTCAACGATCCCAACGCCGCGAAGCTTGGCGGCGTCGCGGGCCACGCAGGACTGTTCTCGACCGCGAGCGCGCTCGCGCGCTTCGCGCAATTCATGCTGCGCGAGGGCACACCGGTGCTCAAACCCGAGACCGTACGCCAGTTCACGAGGGTCGCGGTTCCGGCGCGGCGCAACAGCAGCGCGCGCACACTCGGCTGGGAAGCCCTGCCCACCGGCGAAGACGTCTCGAGCGCGGGGACCCTGCTCGGCCCGCGCAGCTACGGGCACACGGGGTGGACCGGGACGTCGCTGTGGATCGATCCGGATCGCGACTTGTTCGTGTTATTGCTCACCAACCGGGCGTTCAATCCGAAAGTGCGCGGCTCGTTCACGAAGCTCAAGGAGGTACGCGGGCGCCTGGCCGACGCCGCGGTGCGTGCCGTCGATGCCCGCGACCCCTGACATCGGTGCGCCCCCCACCCCCGCCCCCGCCCCCGCCCCCGCCCGCTCCAACGCTGATCTACGATGGCGAGTGCGGGATCTGCCGGTCGTCGGTCGCGCTCCTGCAGCGGTGGGATCGGGAACAGGTGCTCCGGTTCGTGCCGTTCCAGGACACGGCCGCGGTTGCGCGGTTCGAAATCGCATTGCCCAAACTCGCTGCTGCGATGCATTTGATTCTTCCTGACGGCCGCGTCTATCCCGGAGCAGACGCGATGCCGCGGCTGCTCGAGCTGTTCCCCGGCAAGCGCTGGCTCGCGCCGCTGTTCAGCGTCCCGGGTGTGCTGCCGCTCGCGCGTCGGATCTACGCCTGGATCGCGATCCGGCGGCACTGTCTGGTGCGTGGTTTGGAGGGTCGCTAGGTTGCCTCACATGACGACCGCTGTGCTCAGCGCGGACGCCGTCCGCCAGGCCTTGCGTCAGGTCAAGGATCCCGAGCTCGACATGAACATCGTCGATCTGGGTCTGGTCTACGACGTGGAGGTGGATGACGGCCAGGTGCGCATCAACATGACGCTGACATCGCCCGGTTGCCCGGCGGGGCCCATGATCACGAACGACATCTACAAGGTCGTGCGCGCCCTCGACGGCGTGAAGGACGTCGACATCGACATCGTGTGGGAGCCGTACTGGACGCCGGAGCGCATCGATCCGAAGATCCGCGCGATGATGGGCTTCTAGCGCAGCGCATCGAGCAGCGCCGCCCCCAGCACGTCGACCTGCCAGCGCCGCAGCTCGGCCACGTGATCCAGCCCCGCGCGATCTGACGGCCGGGCGCGCGCCACCGCCTCCAGCGTCGTCCGGCCGCACAACACACCCGCCTCGATTCCCAGCTCTGTTGCGACGCGATTGCGCGCCGCTTTCAGCTTTTCCAGCCGAGCGTCGAACCCGGCGTCCTTCTGCGGCCGGGCCCGCCGTTCGAGCCGTGGCAGCTCGCTCTCGGGGAGCGTCCTGGCTCGGGCCACCGCCTCCAGCAGGGCAGGGCCATGACGGCGTGCCAGCGAGGCGGGCAGCTCGCGAATGCGGCTGAGATCGGGCATGGCTCCGGGCAACGCCCGGGACAGGCCGAGGAGCGCGTCGTTGCCGATGATGCGGAACGGGGCCTTGTCCTCCCGCTCAGCGACAGTTTCCCGCCAGCGATGCAACAGTCGCAGCGCAGCGAGGCTGCGCGGCTGGAGTCCTTTCGCCCCTTTGAGCCGCAAATAGGTCTCTTCGTCCCCTTCAGCCGGGCCGGTCCAGCGCAGCGACTCCAGCTGCTTGAACTCCTCCTGCGCCCAGGTAAGACGACCCAGCTGCGTGAGCCGCTGCTCCAGCGCGTCGCGCAAGTCAAGCAGATGCTGGGTGTCGGCGGCGGCATAGGCCAGCATCGGCGGCGTCAGGGGCCGGAGCGACCAGTCCGCTTTCTGATGCTCCTTATCGAGCTTGATCCCGGCGTATTTATCGAGCAGCGCGGCCAGCCCAATGGCGGGCTCGCCGGCGAACTGTGCGGCGATGCGGGTGTCGAACAGGTGGGCCGCGCGGAACCCGTAATCGCGGTCGAGTACGCGCAGATCGTAGTCGGCATCGTGGAAGGTCTTTTCGACGGCTGGATCGGCGAGCAGGGCGCCGAACGGGGCCAGATCGGCCACGGCGAGCGGGTCGATCAGGGCGGTGTGGGTCCGACTCGAGACCTGTACGAGGTAGATACGATCGCGGTAGCGGTGGAAGCTCGCGGCCTCCGTATCGACGCCGACTCGCGACTCCCGACGCATGGAAGCGATGAACGCCGCCAGGTCCTGCGGCGTGTCGACGTATTTCACTCCTGCTTCCCTAGCGCCTCCATCCCGGCGGCGATTTGTTCGAGCGCCTTGGCTAACGTCTTGTAGAATTCCGGATCTGGAGCCTGAGGGGCACCGCCCAGTGGATCGCCCGCACATTTGCGGGCGGCTCGCGCCGCATGACGGATGTAATCGGTGGTTACTTGCATGGATCGCTCCGCTGTGTTGGCCACAAAGATACGCACCGCCTTCGCGCCGTGCAGTCTCGGGGAGTGGCCGACGCCCCTCGAGGAGCAGCCGGCGCTCGCCCGCGCGCTCGGGCTGCACGCGCTGTGGCTCAAGCGCGAGGACCTGGCGGGGGGCAACAAGATTCGCGGGCTCGAGTTCCTGCTCGCAGGGGCGCCGCCGCGTTCGGTGTTTGTGACGCTCGGTGGCGAGGGATCGAGTCATGCGCTCGCGACGGCGCGGGCGGCACGAGCGCAGGGCTATCGCACGGCGGTCGCGCTGTTCGCGCAGCCGGAGACCGAAGCCAGCAAGAGTGTGTTCGCGGCGACCGCGAGCAGCGCGAATGTCGTCGTGCGCGCAGCCAGCGTCCTGACCCTGCCGTGGGCGGTGTTGCGCGCGTGGCGCGCGGCGCATCAACTGGGGCGTGGGACGCCGCGCTGGATTCCGGGCGGCGGTGCCGAGCCGCGCGCGGTGCTCGGCCATTTCATGGCAACGCTCGAGTTGAGCGAACAGCTCGACGCCCCGCCCGATTCGATCGTCGTGCCGCTCGGTACGGGTGGGACCGCGGCGGGCATCGCGCTGGGCGTCGCGTGGTTAGGTTGGTCGACGCGCGTCATCGCGGTGCGGGTGGCGCCACGCATCGTCGCGAATCGTTGGCGGACGCTGCGCCTCGCGCGCAAGGCGGCGTCGCTGATCCAGCAGGCTGGGATCGAGTTCACCGTGCCGCGATCGTCAATTCGTGTCGACGTCGTCGATGGGATGGGACCGGGCTACGGTCATCCCACGCCGGAGGGAGAGTTGGCTCGGTCGCTGGCGCTGGAACACGGAGTGCGGCTCGATCCCACGTACGGAGCTAAGGCCTTCAGTTTTTTCTTGCAGCGTACAACCGGCAACCTGCAACGTTCAGTATTCTGGCATACATTCGCGTGGCCATGACCGCCGTTCTCTTCATTCACGGATTCCCGTTCGATCATCAGATGTGGCGACATCAAATCGCGGCGCTCACGGGGTGGCGCTGCGTCGCGCCCGACTTGCTGGGTGCCGGCTCGCGACCAGGGCCCGCCGCGCCGGGCGCCTTCTCGATGAGCGCGTACGCCGATGATTTGATCGGCAGGCTCGACCAGTTCGAGATCGACGCGACGGTCGTGTGCGGGTTGTCCATGGGCGGCTATATCGTCTTCGAGCTGCTGCGGCGTTTTCCAAACCGCATTCGGGCGGCGGTGCTCTGTCACACGAAAGCGACCGCCGATACCCCCGAGGCTCGACACGCTCGTGATGCGCTCGCCGCGCGGGCAAAGAAGGAAGGGGCGGGCGCCGTCACCCGGGAGTTGATCCCCAAGCTGCTCGCGCCCACCACGGGAGCCGAGATCGCGCGCGAGGTTACGACCATGATCCAGCGCCAACCGATCGCGGGGATTGTCGGTGCGCTGCGAGCGCTACGCGACCGGCCTGACTCGAGGCCGCTACTCAGTCAGATCCGAGTTCCGGTCCTGGTGGTTGCGGGCGACGCTGATCAGATCGCGCCAGCGACTGGAATGGAGGAAATGGCGGGTGCAATTCCGGGAGCGCGGTTCGTGGTGATTCCCGGATCGGGACATCTCTCGCCGTTGGAGCAGCCGGGCGCCTTCAACGACGCCCTCAGCGCTTTTCTATGAGCCCTTGCGCTGCGGCTTGCCGGGCGGGTTCTCGCTCTGGAAAACGTCCCGGTTCTTCGCGATGTAATCCTTCCACTGCGGCGGCGTGTCTTCCTCGGGGAAAATCGCGGTTACGGGGCATTCAGGCTCGCAAGCGCCGCAATCGATGCACTCGTCCGGGTGGATGTAGAGCATGTCCGGACCTTCGTAGATGCAGTCGACCGGGCAAACGTCAACGCAGGAGCGGTCTTTGACGTTGATGCACGGCTCGGCAATGATGTACGGCATTCCTTCTCCTGAGCGCGTTTTTCGCGAGGCTTAGAGGAAGCGAAAGGCAAACCTAGACGGGCGCTTACCTCAGTCAAGGGACCGCATAGTATCCCAGATACTCACTGGTATCTACTGTACCCGAGCAAACGCCCGCACCGGGAAGCTTCCCATCCCGTTCACTCTGGGTGGCACGGCGAAGAACGTAAAGCCGCGGTCCGGGAGCGCGCCCAGGTTGGTCATGTGCTCCACGATTGCCACGCCAGCGCCCAGCAGAATCGTGTGAGCAGGTCGTTCGCCGTCCTTGCCGTCGTCGATGTTGAGGGAGTCGATCCCGACCAGAGCCGCACGCGACGTCGCGAGATGCTCCGCCGCGGCTCGAGTCAGAAAAGGATGCTCCCCGCCCGAGTACTTGTCGGTGCGCCAATGAACGTCCCATCCAGTGTGCACCACGACGGCCTTCCCTTTCACGTCCAGCCCTGCGAACGCCGCGGTATCGATGGCCCTACCGGTTCGCGCCTCCGCGCGCACGACCAGTCCCGGGAGATCCGCCACGGCCTCCAGCCGGTATCCGGCGATGTCGGCACCCGTGTCATACCGGTGGAAAGGAGCGTCAATGTAGGTCCCGGTGTTGGCGAGCAGATCGATCTTGCCGATCTGAAAAGTGGTCCCAGCCGTGTAACGGGCCTTGGAGGCGTCGCGCGAGAGCCAGTCGCTTATGACCGGCGCCGGCATGCCGCCGTAGGTGACCATCCCGTGTTCGATCTCGTGACTGACGTCGACTAAGCGGGCCATAGGCGAGCGAGCGCTTTCAAGAGTTGGCCTTCGGGGTTTGGTCCCTCCGGAGCCTCGGAGAGGACGGTCGCCAGACGCCTGCGCAGTAGCGGATCGCGCCCGGCTTGAGCCGCGAATTGGAGCGTGAGCGGTATGAACCAGGGAGCGTGCCGGGCGCCCGAGCCCGCGCGGGCGACCGCGGCGTACTGCTCGAACAAAGCCAACAGGAATGCACCCTTCGACGGGAAATGCCGGTAGATCGCGCCTTTGGTGAAGCCCGCGGCGAGCGCGACTTCGTCCAGCGTGGCGAGCTCAAAGCCGCGCTCGGCGAATAGCTCGAGGCCGGCCGCGACCAGGAGACTCCGTGTTTCGACCTTGCGCCGTTGGTGAATGATTCCCACGGGTATCTACGATACTCATGGGCACCTATTGCGCAAGCCATCAGTTCGCGATTGAACGAACGACGTGCGTAAGGCCGTGGACCACGCGCGCCATCCGATCATAGTCGAGCTTGTCCGCGGTGTCCTGTGGCGTGTGGTAGAACGGGTTTCGGTACGGGGCCGTGTCGGTGATCATGATTGCCGGGTATCCCTCTCGCCAGAATGCCCAGTGATCCGACCACCACACCCCCGGCACCCAGGACGGAGCGGCCGCGCCCTGCGTGGGAATCGCGGCGTGCGCGCGAAACGCGCTGATGGCCTGATGGAGCAGCGAGCGCGATCTGAGGTTCGAGACGAAGCCGATGAAATTGCCGACGTCGGGATACGCCAGGTTCAGCGGAAACGGATAGCGCTGGCTGCCTTTCTCGGTGTCGTAGTAGCCGATCGATTCGATCGAGAGCATCGCCGTGATCTGATCGTTCTGCGCTCGCGCCGCTGTCGCATAATGGCGGCTGCCCATGTTCGCCGTTGGAAACGAGGGTGGTTCTTCATTAGGGAAGAAGACAAACCGGACCGTACGTGATTGGCGTTCGCCGGCAAACACACGCGCCAGCTCGAGCACGCCCGCGACGCCGCTCGCGTTGTCGTCCGCGCCGGGGGCCTCCTCCGCGCTGTCGTAGTGCGCGCCGAGGATCACGACTTCCTGCGGGCGATTCATGCCAGGAAGCGTCGCCTCGATGTTGCGATAGCTGCGATCGTAGGCCGAGAACTCGTGCGAGACGACTTGGTAGCCCAGCCCCTTGAGTGTGCGTTCGATGTACGCGGCCGCGCGGTACACGTTGGTCCAGTTTCGGTCTCCCCGGACACCGATCGTATGCGCGAGAAACCGTACGTGCTGCTCGAGCGCGGTGCGCATGTGTTCCTGATTGGGCGTGAGCGGCGGAAGCGGGCCGGTGAAGGCGGGACCGGGCATCTTGACGGTAAGGACCCAGATCGCCAGAAATAGGAGCGGCAGGACACTCGCCAGGACGATCAAGCGCATTCGCCCGCCGGGGGTCCGAGGAACGAGAGCCAGTCGCATCGAGGTAACATACGCTCTCAAGAGTGTGATGACCTTCAGGCGCATCCGGTACTTACTCATTGTTGGGGCCTTGCTGGCTTGTGGTGAGTCAGCAACGGCGCCGCCGCCACCCCCTCCGCCGCCGCCCCCGCCACCGCCGGGGCCACCCATCACGCGCGTTTCCGCCGGCGACACAGTGCGCGGATCCGTCTTCACACTCGAACACGTTACGTACGCGTTCGCGCCACAGGCCGGCGCGGAGTACGCTGTGTTATTCGAGGCCAGTTCCGGGGGGGGAACGCTGTTTGTTAAGGACTCGGCGAATGGATTCCCGGTCGGCAATGTTTCTGATCTGGCCGGCGGGCCGGGGCTCGGCACGCAGCTGACGGTCAACTCTTCCCGTAACGCCACGCTGCTGCTCGAAGTCAACGGAGTGACGCCGGACACCACGCGCTTTCGCTTCCTCATACACACGGTCAATCGCGCGCCGGAATCGCGCTCCGCACGATTCGCGCTGGGCGACACGGTCACCGGCGAGTCGATCGATGACATTCCCGACGTGGACGATTTCTTCGCGGGCGGTATGGCGGGCAAGTACATCACGGGATGGGTCGAACCGCTCGGCCCGGTGACCGGCAATTCTTTGCTTTCGATACAGATCTCGGACCCCACGTCGACTCTCTTTTCCTCCACTTACGGCGTTGTCGGGCAGACCGTGCGCCAGCTGTTCGCCTTCGGGCGCCTGGCCTTCAATATCGACTACCGATTTACGATTCCGGCGCCGCGCACCTCGAACCTGCAGTACACCGGTCCCTATCGGTTCCATGTGTATGAGATCAATCCCGCCCCCGAGTCAGCCGGCGCCGCGATCAGTGCCAATTCCATCGTGAGCGAGGCGATAGACATTGGCGGAGACTTTGATGACTTCCAATTCCCCGCAAACGCGGGTGATGAGTTCAACGTTTTTCTGCAGTCGAGCGCCGCGCGCCCTACAAGTGCTTCTATTGTAGGATCGATTCAGGGCGGCACGACGGCCTCCACCATGGCGGTGGACACCGGGATGTTCCAGCATGCCACGGGCCGGTTCAAGGTGCTCAAGGACACCACGTACGGAATCCATGTCAGCAGTCAGTACGTCTCCGATGCGGTAGGCCCCTATCGCTTGTACCTCTATCGCGTCAATCGCGCACCGGAATCGATCCCGGCGGCGGTCACGCCCGGTGACACTATCTCCGGTGAATCGATTGATCTGCCCGGCGATGTCGACGAATTCACCGTGTCGGGGACCGCCGGACAACAGTTCAACATTTTCGTGCAGACAACGATCCAGGGGGGGCAGGCCCTGACGATGGCGGTGCGCACCCCCGGCAATCAGGTTCTGGTCGGCGCGGAGAGTTACGGTCCAGGCCTGGATTTGCTGCTTCAGTCCACCGGGCGCTTCACGCTTCCTGAGACAGGTACGTATCGATTGACGTTCGATGGCGCGGCTGGCCCGTACCGGTTCTTCGTCTATCCAATCAACCCGCAGCCTGAAACACACGCCGCTGCGATCGCCTTCCGGGACAGCATTGAGGACGAGTCGTTAGATGTTCCCGGGGACATCGATCAGTTCACGTTCTCGGCTCCTGACAGCAACGGCGTGACGCTGTTCTTGGAGGGAGCAGGGCTTGGCAGTGTCGAGATGTCGGTGTTCCGCGCCGGCACCGGTCAGCAAATACCAATTGACGGCTATTACAACCGATTCGCAGTCGGCACGGGGTCATACGTCTTGCGTGTACAGAGTCCAGGCTATCCCGGCGTTGGCGCTGGACCGTACCGACTGTGGATGTATCCATCGAAACCAACCCCCGAGACTGCGAACGCGAACCTTGCGATCGGCGATACGATCGAAAGTGAGCAGCTCGACCCACCGGCCGACGTCGACGTCTTCCATTTCGACGGCGTCAAAGGTCAGCACGTCAACGTCGCGTTCCAGGGTACGTCAGCGCCAACCTCCAATGGTGGCTACACGGCGCTTCTGTATGAGCCGAGCAACATCATGGGATGGGTCTCGACACCGACGTCCAGCCCGAGCCTTGGAGCACAGCAGACGACGCGACTCGATCTTCCTGCTACCGGTCGGTACACGATTGGAATCCAGGGTGGGAGCTCGCCCACGCAACGAATCGAGCATGGCCCCTATCGCCTGGCGCTAACTGCGGTTGATACGATGCCTGAACAGGTGGGGGCCGCGCTTGTTCCCGGCGATTCCGTCACCACGGAGCAGATCGACACCCCGGGAGATTGGGACCAGTTCACCGTCACGGCGCTGCCCGGCGAAGACCTGGGCCTCGTCTTCCAATCGTCGGGCAGTGTCAATTTTCCGATGATCAGGGCTTCCAATCCCGTGACGGGTGATAGTCTTGCGCGGACGGTGGGCCAGTTCGTGCGGTTCGCGGGCCCCTTCCGCGTGCCGAGTGGAGGCCAAGTAAATGTGGCCGTTTACGAGCTGGCGCGACACTTCTACGAGTGCTACGACGCGACCTGCGGCGGTGTTTTTGGATTTACAGGGAGTTACCAGTTCAAAGTCATTCGCGTCAATCGTGCGCCGGAAACTGCTTCCCCGACTTACACGCTCGGAGATACGGCGCGAGATGCGATCGACGTTGGCGACATCGACGAGTTCAATGCCAGCGCGACGCCCGGGGGGGTCCTCACCGCATACCTTCGCGTCACTGCGCCGCCGGTTCCGTCTGGAAGCGGCCTCACGCTGGAGATCATCGACCCGGCGACAGGCGACATCCTGGCGGGGCAAGGCGTGCAGGTCTTCGGCCAGTCGCAGCTCTATCCGGTGGGATCGTTCTCGGTCCCCGCGGGCGGTCAATTTCTTATTCGCGTCCGTGGCAGTTGCACCTTCGGCGACGATATTATCACAGCCCCATACGAGATACAGGTGAAGCCCTAATCCCTGGGAGCCTCCATGGCCGTCCGCAAGTTCGTGATGTTCGCGCTCATTCTGGTATCTACGTCGCTCTCGGCACAGCGCACTCAGAAGCCGCCCCTGTACGGCCGGCATTGGGTCGCCATCACCGGGAAACCGTTAGGGGCGACCGCCGGCGCCATGATGTTCCAGAAGGGCGGCAACGCCGTCGACGCGGCCTGCGCCATGCTCGCGGCGGTCACGACGATGTGGGACGTGCTGTCGTGGGGTGGTGAGACGCAGGCGCTGATCTACAATCCCCAGACCAAGAAAGTCATTGCGATCAACGCCCTCGGCGTGGCGCCGACCGGCGCTACCGCGGACTTCTATCGGTCCAAGGGCATGCGCTTTCCGCCCGAGTACGGGCCGCTGTCGGCCATTACACCCGGCACTCCCGGCGGGCTCATGATCATGCTCGCCGACTACGGCACGCTGAGCCTGCGCGAGGTGCTCGAGCCGGCGATCCGGATGGCGGACGGCTATCCCATCGATGCGGAGACCGCGAACTCGATCGAGCGCCAGAAGCGCTGGCTCAAGCAATGGCGCTATTCGCGCGCGGTCATGCTGCCGCACGCCGGGGAAAAGCGCGAAGCCCCGGAGGCGGGCGAGATCTTCCGCCAGGCCGATCTCGCGGCGAAGCTGCGCAAGCTGGTCGAGTCCGAGCAGCAGGCATTGCGCCGCGGCAAGAGCCGCCGCGACGCGATCATGGCGGCGTACGAGCGGTTCTATCGCGGGGACATCGCGCAGGAGTTTGTGCGCGGCGTGCAAGAGGAGGGTGGGCTCATTACGCTGCCGGATCTGGCCAACTGGCGCGTCAAAATAGAAGAGCCAGTAATGACACAGTATCGCGGCATCGACGTGTACAAGCTCCAGCCGTGGACCCAGGGACCCGCCATGCTGCAGGCGCTCAATATCCTCGAGGGCTTCGATCTGAAGGCGATGGGCTACAACAGCACGCGCTACATCCACACGCTGTACCAGACGATGAACCTCGCGTTCGCGGACCGCGACTTCTATTACGGCGATCCGGCGTTCGCACCCGAGGAGCCGATCCGCGGCCTCTTGTCAAAGGACTACGCGCGTCAGCGCGCGCGGCTGATCAACCCGGAGCGGAACGATCCCGACATCAAGCCCGGCGATCCATATCCCTTCCAGGGCGGCACGAATCCGTACCTGCCGCTGCTGCAACGCTGGTCTTCGCAACCCGCGACGACCACTTCGCTGGAAGACGAGGAAGCATTCGACGCAGCGTTCACCCGCGGTACCACGTCGATCGAGGCGGCGGACAGCTCGGGTTGGGTCGTGTCGATTACGCCGTCGGGCGGTTGGATTCCCGCGGTCATCGCGGGACATACGGGGATTGGCGTGAGCCAGCGGGCGCAGCAATTCGTCGTAGATTCGACCGACAACCCGTTCAATGTGATCCGCCCCGGGCAGCGCCCGCGCGTCACGCTGACGCCAAGCCTCGCGCTGAAGGACGGCAAGCCATTCCTCGCGTTCGCGGTGCAGGGCGGTGACACGCAGGATCAGAACCTGCTGCAGTTCTTCCTCAACGTCGTCGAGTTCGGAATGGACGTGCAGGAGGCGGTCGAGGCGGCGAACATCACGAGCTACCAGATGCGCAACTCATTCGGCGACCATAAGACCGAGCCGGGCCGGCTGACGCTGCGGGACGACACGCCAACCTGGATCCGGCACGAGCTGCGCTCGATGGGCTACCGGCTCGAGTTCGACGATCGGACCTCAGGGCCGATCAACGCGATCTTCTTCGACTGGAAGCACGGCTCGTTCTGGGGCGGGTCGAGCAATCACGGGGAGGATTACGGCATCGCCTGGTAGTCTCGGCGCGGCGGTGCGCTGGACATCTTCGCGGCTGCTGCAGGGACTGATCTTGACGGTCGTCCTGTCGTGCAACGGCGACTCATCTGGCCCCATCGTGGTCGCGCACCCGCCGGAGACGCTGGCGGTGCAGATCGTCCCGGGCGACACGATCTCAGGGGAGGCGCTCGACGCCGGGGACGACATCGACGAGTTCGCGTTCCAGGCGACCGCAGGATCCGAGTTCAATCTGTTTTTTCAGTCGCGAAACAGGGTACCGGACTCCTACATGCACGCGGCTGTCGTCGACCCCGAGGGCACTGTGGTGGCGGCCGTGGAGAGCGCGGGGACGGATTCGAGTCTCAACCAGATCACGGGCCGTTTCGCCGCCGCGGCGGATGGTATTTATCTGGTCCGCATTTACGGCGTCTCCGCCGTCCGCGACCGCAACATCGGCGCTTACCGTTTCTTCCTGTATCCCGTCAATCGCGCGCCGGAGTTTGTATCGAGCACGTTGACGTTCGGCGACAGCATACAAGGCGAAAGCATTGAAGAAACCGGCGATGTGGACGAGTTCCGGGTCACCGTACCTAGTGAGAGCGGAGCGAATCTCGTGCTACAGTTCGGTCCGCAATCTGTGGGTCACCTATTGACTGCCGAGTTGGTGAACAGCGCTGGAACAGTGATTGCCTCGGTACAAACCCCCGGGAGCGGCTCAGTCGATCAGACCGCAGCCTTTCATGTGCCGGCGGGGACCTACACGCTGCGCGTGGACGGAAGCGCCATACCGCCGTTTCGCGGCCCGTACAAGATCTGGTTGTACAAGTTCAGCTTCGGCCCTGAAACCGTTGCCGATACGCTCATCATCGGCGACACGGTCAGCACAGAAGCGATAGGCCCACCGGGTGATGTAGACGTCTTCCGTTTCTTCGGTGTGCGGCGACAGCATGTCAACATCTCGATTCAGGGACTTGCTCCTCAAACGGTTGGCGGTGTCGCAGCGTTGTTGGCCGGTGCGACACCACCCAATTTCTTCCCAATCGCATGGATTGCTGCTCCGACGCCCGGGCCCGTGTCGCAGAGCATGCGAATTGATCTCCCCAGCACCGGCCGCTACGAGTTGCACGTGGGTGGTGCCATCGGTCCCTATAGGCTATCGCTGACTCCGTGGAACACGGCGACGGAAGTCGCCCCCAGCGCCGTGGCTCCCGGCGACTCGGTCACGGAAGAGGCGATCGACACGCCGGGAGATTGGGACCAATTCATCGTTACGGGTACGCCGCAAGAGGAGTTGGGGCTGTTGTTCGAGTCGGCCGGGACGGATCCGATCTACCCATGGATTCTCGCATTCAATCCCGTCTCCGGAGACAGTCTCGGCGCCACCGTCGGGCAGGGACTCCGGTTTTTGGGCCCTTTGCGTGTGCCACTGAGCGGCCAGATCGGTCTCGGCGTCTACGAAGCACCGATGCCGTTCTTCCGCGAGTGCTACGACACTACATGTGGAAATGTCTACCGTTACACTGGCGCTTACGCATTCCGTGTCGTTCGGATCAACCGGGGTCCGGAGTCGGTTCCGGCCGTGTACACGGTTGGCGACACGGTCAGGGGTGAGGCGATCGCTCAGCCCGGCGACCTCGACGAGTTCACGGGCACCGGGACGCCGTCAGAGGGTCTCATACCTTCCTTCCGACTGACTGCGCCGCCGCAGGGCTCCGGGTTCGGGCTCTCGCTGGAGGTCGTCGATCCCGCGACTGGCGCCGTCCTCACGGGGCAGGCCACGTTTGTCTTTGGACAGGAGTTCGTCGAGTATCCTGGGTTCGGCGTTCCCGTAAGCGGGAACTTCCTCGTCCGCATTCGAGGGACTGGGCTGTCCGGCGATGAGACGACGACTGCCCCCTACGAGTTCTTCGTGAGGCGCCCCTAGCACCGTTGTTTGTCAAACGCCAACGCAACGAAATCCCAGACTCGCGCGTCACTAGAGAAAACGCCCTCGAGGAGCTCTCGCCGTGCGCAGCACACTCACGTTCGCAGCGCTGATCATCGCGCTTCCCCTCGCTGCTCAAGACCAACCCGATCGCCCCATCGACGCGGCCGAGCGTCGCACCGTGATCGACGGCGTGATCGAGCGACTGAATGAGGCATACGTCTTTCCCGATACCGCCAAAGCCATGGAGCGGGCGATTCGCGCGCGCCAGCGCCGCGGCGAGTACGACGGCATCACCAGCTCGCGCACGTTCGCCGATTCCCTGACGGCTCACCTGCAGGCGGTCAGTCACGACAAACACTTGCGCGTGCGCTTCGTCGCTCGTGGCGTTCCAGCCGGGCCCGGCGGCGACGGCCCGAGCCCCGATGATCGGGCGGAGGCCAAGCTGTTTGGTCAGCGGATGAATTTTGGATTCGAGCGCGTCGAACGCCTGCCCGGCAATGTTGGCTACCTGGAGATCTGCAGCTTTGGCTTCGACACCGCGGACGTGGCGAGTGTCGCGGCCACGGCTTTCACGTTCCTCGGCAACACCGATGCGCTGATTATCGATGTGCGCCGCAATGGTGGCGGCTCCCCGCATATGGTCGCGCAGGTCTCGAGTTATCTGTTCGGTCCGACTCCCGTGCACCTGAACTCGCTCTACTGGCGGCCGGAGAATCGCACGGACGATTTCTACACGAGCGCCAAGGTCCCGGGCACCCGCTACGGTCCCGACAAGTCGCTGTACGTCCTCACCAGCCGGAACACGTTCTCGGGCGCCGAGGAATTCGCGTACAACCTGCAGTCCCGCAAGCGCGCGACGATCGTAGGCGACACAACCGGCGGTGGGGCTCATCCGGGCGGTCCGCGCCGAGTTACGAACTACTTCGCCGTGTGGGTGCCGAGCGGGCGCGCGATCAACCCGATCACGAAGACCAACTGGGAGCGCGTGGGGGTGCGGCCGGACATCGCGGTCGCCTCGGACCAGGCGCTGCGCACCGCTCCACGTCGGCAATCGCCCGATCGAGCGCCTGCTGGCGCTCCGGATCCGTGGCCTGCTGCCGGAGCCCGCGCAGTGCCGCCAGATGAGCCGTGCGCAGCGCCTGGT
>Ga0137465_1000372_pt1 | contig 21320 bp, 24 predicted proteins | sample EasRivERMGT828_2_FD_104906 | JGI IMG/M metagenome (GOLD analysis project Ga0137465, IMG submission 104906) | Soil microbial communities from meander-bound floodplain in the East River, Colorado, USA - East River MetaG ERMGT828_2 | ecosystem: Environmental > Terrestrial > Soil > Floodplain ... | reverse complement strand
TCAATAATAGGCGCGTGATGCGTTGTGGCCAGGACGGGATGGATGTGAGGCGCACGGCGCAGGCCCTATGTCGATAGGGTCAAGCCGGGCAACGAAGCAGACGCCCGTCCTGGCCGCAACCCGAAGGGACGGGGCGATCTGGGCGCATTTTGTTGTCGGGAACTCTTGCAATATCGATATATTGCTGCGAGTTCTCCTCCTAAAACCGCATCCCACATCGCCGCCGTCGCACACGTGCCTATTATTGAGATAGGCTCTAGTCAGTAGCCAAGAGCCGCTTCAGCCGCGCTGCCAATCCGCTTCAAGCGGGCGCGCTAGCCTTCGGCATGGTGGCGCGCACCGGATGCGACCGCGCGCAACTGGTTCCTGACGTCCTTGACACCGGGCACCCTGGAGGCGACCTCGGCCGCGTCCCTGGGTTCCTGGCCCGGATCAACCAATCCCGCGAGGGTCACGATGCCGTCTTCGCAGGTGATTGAAAACATCATCTTGCTGGTCCGTGCATCCTCGCGCAGCGCCGCCCGGATGTGCGCGGTCAGCGCGAGATTGCCGAAACTGCGCTTCGATTTCGGCGTTTCCTGGAACGTCGGGTCGTCAAGCAGCGCCATCACCTCGTCCGCGCATTCCTCGACCGTCAGCCGCTCGGTATTGAGCGCCAGATCGTAGTTCTCGGAATCCTGCCAGTTGACGCCGAAGTGGCGGCGCGTGATCGCACCGTGCGCTTCTTCGGACAGCTTGATCTCGTTTTCCACGAAAGCGCGGTCGTCGGTGTTGAGCCGTTCCATCATGCGCTTGACGCGCACCTCGAACGGCGCACAGACCCGGACCGAGACGACGTGCGCTACCGGGCGCAGCAGGTGGGTGGCTCCCCAGCCCCGTATCACCGCAACCTGGCCGCTTTCGGCCAGCGCGAAAGTCTCGTCGGCGGTGTAGATGGAGAGGCTGGTCTTGTCCGTCGACAGGCGCTCCAGGATGCCGCTCTTCCCTTCGAGAAAGCGGATGACATGACTTTTCCTCAGGCGCATCTTGCTCGCGAGACTGTCAATGATCTCGTGATGCACCACCTGCTTGCCCAGGCGGTCGGCGATTGTCGCCGCGACATCCTTGCCGAGCGATCCCATTTCACGGGTCATCGCGATGAGTGGCATGGTTTCTCCCCCCAGCCAAAGTTTGAGCGCACGAGGATAGCACGGCGGCTCTGCATGTGAACCGACAGCTGGATGTACACCGAAACCAGATATGATGGCCGGACCAATTCGTGGAATTTCTGGTGGCGGACGATGGCGAAGTGGCTGATAACCCTCGGAATCATTCTGGTGGTGTTGGGGCTGGCCTGGCCGTTGTTCGCCAGGCTCGGCCTGGGGAGCCTGCCCGGCGACATGACACTGAAGCGCAAGAGATTTACATTTTATTTCCCTGTCACCACCAGCCTGATCGTCTCGGCGCTGGTCACGCTGCTGCTGTGGATCTTCCGGCGCTAACACGATCGGGCGAGACGGTGACAGGGCAAGTTACCCATCCCCAAGCCGGGCATAACCGCGGCGAGCCCTCATCTGCACGTCCATGATCTTTCGCGCGTCGTCATTTTCGCTTATTGACGATACAACGATTCAACGGCTGCGACGGGCCAGCCGCACGTAGGCGATTGCGCTGACGAAAAATACGGCTGCGAGCACGATCTCGATCTGAGCGAGCCATGCGGCCGCACCGGTTTCACTCCAGGCGCGCACCACTCCCTCGATGAAATAGCCGAGCACGAGCAACAGCGACCACTGATAGGTGTAAACCCGCCCACGCAGCACGCCGACGAGAGGCGCGAGCAGTGGCAGCGCCTTCAGCACCAGCCATGATCCACCGTCCCGCAGCGGCGCGAGCCAAAGCTCCCAGGCCAGGCACAGGAAGATGAGCGCGATCAGGCTCGCGCAAGCCGCGAGGTAGACGGCCCGGACGGTCATGCCCGCCGATTCTGACGAATAGCAGTTGATCCGGGCTCGTCGCGTCGGCGGCAGCGAGCGCTCTCCGGGGACGCATGCCCGGAATCCGGGATGCGTCGGAGCGCGGAGGAGGGGCCTCCGCTCAATGTTTGACTATCCTTGCTCTTTGGCTCATTTCGCCAACTTTATTGAAACCTCTGCGAGCCGGCGTCCGAGCGCTATGCAGAGCTTGCGCTCGTGCTCGGTGACCGATCGCTCGCCGGCGCTGCCGGCGTGGTGGCTTGCGCCGTACGGCGTGCCGCCGGCGGTTGTGGTGTTGAGCTCCGGCTCGGTATAAGGCAGCCCTACGATCACCATGCCATGATGCAGCAAGGGCAGCATCATGGAGACCAACGTGGTTTCCTGGCCGCCATGAAGGCTCGCGGTAGAGGTGAATACCGCGGCAGGCTTGCCCGCGAGCCTGCCTTTCAGCCACAACTCGCCGGTCGAGTCCCAAAAGTGCTTCATCGGCGCCGCCATGTTGCCGAAGCGCGTAGGCGAGCCCAGGGCAAGTCCGGCGCATTCCTCCAGATCCTTCAATTCCGCGTACGGCGCGCCGGCCTCGGGTATCACGGCTGACGCCACGGGGGCAGCTCCTTCGTGAGCCGCGGCGACCCTGGGCACAGTACGCACGCGCGCCGCGCAACCGGCGATGCTCTCCACACCGCGCGCGACGAGTTGCGCCATCTCCTTCACCGCGCCGGTGTGGCTGTAGTAGAGGACGAGGATGTCCTTCATCGTGATCACCGGAGTTCGAGAGTATTATAGGGTTACTGTCTGTCGCCGGGGACGGCATCGTGCCCAAGCTCAGGAAAACCCCGCCGCTCATCGATTTCGTGCTCGTGGCGTCGCGGCGTTTCCACGAAGAACGCTGCCTCCAGATCGCCTCCAGCCTGACGTTCACGGCGCTATTCGCCATCGTGCCAATCATCACCGTCGCGCTGACGATGATCTCGGCGTTCCCGGTGTTCGGCGAGTTGATGCTGCATGTACAGCAGTTCCTGGTCTCGAACATGCTGCCGGAATCGGCCGAGTCCATAGCGGCCTACACCGGGATATTCGCCGAGAACGTGACCCGGCTCACCGCCATCGGCATCCTGTTCCTGTTCGTCACCGCCATGATCATGCTCCAGACGATAGACCGCGCCCTCAACCAGATCTGGCGCGTGCCCCGTCCGCGGACCACGGTGCAGCGCGTCTTCATCTATGGGGCGCTGCTTACCGTGGGACCGTTGCTGATCGGGGCAAGCCTTTCGCTTACTTCGTGGCTGGTCAGCCAGTCCCTGGGGCTGGTGAAGGATGTGCCCTTGGCTGGCGAGGTGTTGCTCAGGGTGGTACCGATACTGCTCACCGGCAGCGCGTTCGCGCTGCTCTACATTACTCTGCCGAACCGGCGCGTACTCGTGCGCGACGCGCTCTCCGGCGGGTTTCTCGCGGCGCTCGCGTTCGAGGGAATGAAGCATGCTTTCGCGCTCTACATCACGCATTTTCCGACCCACAAGGTGGTCTACGGCGCGTTCGCCAGCGTTCCCATTTTTCTCCTGTGGATTTATCTCTCGTGGCTGGTGGTGCTGTTCGGTGCGGTGGTGGCGGCGGTATTGCCCGAATGGCGCGAGCGCGCTTCGCAAGTCGAATCCGTTCCCGGCACGCAGTTTCTCGATGCGCTGCAGATCCTGCGAGTATTGTGGGAGGCACATCGCAGCGGGGAAATCATCACCGTGCTGCGCCTGCATGCAATCGTGAAACTCCCGATAGACCGGGTCGAGACGATGCTCGCCGCGATGAACGCCGCGCACTGGGTGGGCAAGTTGGAACGTGGCTGGACGCTCACGAAGGATGCGTCCGAAATTAGCGCGGCCGACGTCTACAATCAGTTCGTGTTTCGCGCCGGCGTCAGGCTGCCGGCACGCCAGTCAGGACAGGAACTCGACCGCCTCGCGCTCGAATTGGCCGTTGGCATCGAGGACGGTCTCAGGCTACAGCTCGACGAGTTGTTTCGCAGGGCTGCCGCCGGTGGCGCGTCATCAGACTTCGGCGACCTGCGCCCGGCCGCCAACGTTCATCGCCTGGCATGAAAGTGGATTGTTGAAAATCCGGAGCACTCAACCGCGGCTGTCGGTGCGCGCGGCATCCGCGGTGTGCGTGGCGTAATTCCAGTCGCGCTGCCAGACGCGCACCACCAGGCTGGGGTAATCGGGCTTTCCCAGGCTGCCGTTGTAGCGCCCGAGCGCGCGGTAGAGGTCGCCGCGCTCGATGTCCAGGTAATGGCGCAGGATCACGCAGCCGTAGCGCAGATTGATGCGCAGATGGAACAGGTTGTGGTCCCTGTCGCCGATCAGCTTGACCCAGAATGGCATGACCTGCATGTAGCCGCGCGCACCGGCGCGTGAAACCGCGTACTTGCGGAAATTGCTCTCAACCTGGATCAGTGCCAGCACCATCTGGGGGTCGAGGCCGGCGCGCTTGGCTTCGTAATGCACCGTGACCAGGAATTCCTCGCGCTGCAGGCGGTCGGGCATGCGTTGCGCCAGGCGCTTCGACATCGCGGTAAGCCAGTGCCTTGCTTCCAACTCGGTATCGAAGGCGAGGAACGGCGTGGCCAGATCGGAAACCGACTTGTGCAGCGCCGCCTGCACGCTCGCCGAGAGGGGCTCGTAAGCCTGCGCGCCGGCGTATACCGCTGATGGCGACGCTGCGGCGAGCGCCCATCCCAGCCCGAGCATGGCGCGAGTCAGGCTCCGCACACCCTGGATTTCAACGATGGCACTGCGTTCTGCAGGTCGATGGGCTGGGCCCGGGCGTCGCGCCGTCCCTGGTATTCTATTTTTCCGTCCTTGAGTCCTCGTTCGCCGACCACGATGCGGTGGGGTATGCCAATCAGCTCCATGTCGGCGAACATGACGCCCGGGCGCTCGTTGCGGTCGTCGAGCAACACGTCGATACCGGCGGCGGCGAGGTCGCGGTATAGCTGGCCGGCGGTCTCGCGCACCTGCGCGCTCTTGCCCATCCCGATCGGTACGATCGCCAGATCGAACGGCGCCATTGCCCGAGGAAAGACGATGCCGCGCTCGTCGTGGTTCTGCTCGATCGCAGCGGCGACGATGCGGGATACTCCAATGCCGTAGCAGCCCATTTCCATGATCTTCGGCTTCCCGCCCTCGTCGAGGAAGGAGAGGTTCATAACCTTGGAATACTGGTCCCTCAGCTGGAAGATGTGGCCGACTTCGATGCCGCGGAGTATCTCGAGCCGACCGCGCCCGTCGGGGCTGGCGTCTCCCGCCATCGCGTTGCGGATATCGGCCACCACGGGTTCTGGGAAATCGCGAGCGAAATTAGCGCCGGTGTAATGATGGTCGTTCTGGTTGGCACCGACGACGAAATCCGCCATCGCTGCAACGGTGCGGTCAGCGATGACGACGCCCTTGAAACCGACCGGCCCCAGTGAACCGGGGTCGGCCCCGAACAGCGCGCGGATCGATTCCACGGAGGAAAACGCGACCGGCGATTTCACCTGTTCGAGCTTGGCGGCCTTGATGAGATTCAATTCGTGGTCTCCGCGCACCAGCAGCAGCACGGGAATACCGTCGGCACCGTCCACCACCACCGCCTTCGCCGTGCGGCTAGCGGGGAGCTTGAGGAACGCGCACAGTTCGGCGATGGTTTTCACGCCCGGTGTGTGCACTTTCTGGAGCGCTTCCTTCGCGGCGGGCCGTGGTAGCGCGGGGGCCACCGCTTCCGCAAGGTCGACGTTGGCGGCGTAGTCGGAAGCTGGACAGTATGCGATCGCGTCCTCGCCGGAGTCCGCCAGCACGTGGAACTCGTGGGAGCCGGTGCCGCCGATCGAACCGGTGTCGGCCGCGACCGCACGGAACTTGAGCCCCAGCCGCGTGAAGATGCGCGAGTAGCAGTCATACATGTCGCGGTACGTCTTGTCGAGGCTCGCCTTGTCGGCGTGAAAGGAATAGGCGTCCTTCATCACGAATTCGCGCGCCCGCATCACACCGAAGCGCGGCCGGATCTCGTCGCGGAACTTGGTCTGGATCTGGTAGAGGTTGAGCGGTAGCTGCCGGTAACTCTTCACCTCCTGGCGCACGACGTCGCTCACCACCTCCTCGTGCGTCGGGCCGAAGCAGAACTCGCGCTGGTGGCGGTCCTTGAAGCGCAGCAGCTCGGGCCCGTACTGCTCCCACCGTCGCGACTCCCGCCACAACTCCGCAGGCTGCACCGCGGGCATCGCGAGCTCAATCGCGCCGGCAGCGTTCATTTCCTCGCGCACGACCGACTCCGCCTTGCGCAGCACGCGCAGGCCCAGGGGCATCCAGGTGTAGATGCCGCGAGCGAGCTGCTTGATCATGCCGGCGCGCAGCATGAGCCGGTGGCTCGCAACCTCCGCATCGGAGGGCGTCTGCTTGAGGGTGGAGAGCAGGAATTGCGTGACGCGCATGGTTGAGATAGGTTCTAAAATCTTTGAAAACGCTATTCTACCAACCCGCTCTCCTTGTTACGGCGTCTGCTTAGGACGGCATGAGTCTATTTTCCCGATGGCGATGGGGCCGCTCGGTGGCGGACGCCGGGTCGGTGTACGTTTCGGAGAAGTTCGGGGTGCGGTCTCTGCACATCGCCAGCGACACCATCCAGAGCTCGATGCGGATTGCGCGCCCGAACGATCTTGAGCTGGCCTACACGCGCAGCATGATGGGGTTTCTGCTGTTCCATCCCGGACCGCGGCGCGTGCTGCTGGTGGGCCTGGGCGGTGGCTCGCTCGCCAAGTTCATCTACCACCGCATGCCGGAGGCGGTGGCGGAGGCGCTGGAGATCAACCCGGACGTGGTGTCGATCGCGCGGCGCTACTTCCAAGTGCCCGCGTCCGACGAGCGCTTCACGATCCGGGTGTGCAACGCCGCGGAATTCATCGCGCGCGAGGGAGCGGGCTACGATGCAATCCTGGTAGACGGTTATGACGGCGATTCCCTGGTCGAGGAACTCTCGTCCCGCGTGTTTTTCGCGGGCTGCTTGCGCAGACTCGAAGCCCGCGGCGTGCTGGTGGTGAACCTGTGGGGGTCCGATCGCAGGTTCAATGAGTATGTAGAGCGTATCGAAGCGGTGTATTCCGCTGGCACGCTGTGCCTGCCGGCCGAGAAACCGGGCAACATTGCCATGTTTGCGTTCCGCGATCCGCCGGGCGATCCGTTCTGGGACGCACTCGCGGCCAAGGCGCGCGAGCTCGAAGCGCGTTACGGGCTCGAATTCGGCAAGTTCTTGAAGGGGTTGCGCAAGATGAACCGCTGTGATGACGAGCGCCTCTACATATCGGGTAAGGCGTGACTCGCGTCTGCAGCGGCGATTCCCGAGGCTTTTGTTTGGGTCCGATATGTGAAAAAATCGACTCAACTGGACGAACTTGCGGGGGCTCTGCATGATCGATCGCGATGGCTATCGCCCCAATGTCGGCATAGTTCTATGTAATTGTAAAAATGACGTTTTTTGGGGAAAACGGGTGAGGGAGCATGCTTGGCAGTTCCCGCAGGGCGGCATCAAGCAGGGCGAGACCCCGGAGGCCGCCATGTTCCGCGAGTTGAAGGAAGAGGTCGGGCTCGAATCACAGCACGTGCACATCCTTGGCCGCACGCGCGACTGGTTGCGTTACGACGTGCCCGACCAGTGGATCCGGCGGGAATGGCGCGGCAACTACCGCGGCCAGAAGCAGATCTGGTACCTGCTACGGTTGGTCGGCCGCGACAGCGACGTGCGGCTGCGCGGTTCCAGCAAGCCCGAGTTCGACGCCTGGCGCTGGAGCGATTACTGGGTGCCAATGGAGTCAGTGATCGAGTTCAAGCGCGAGGTTTACCAGCGGGCGCTTGAGGAACTCGCGCCTTATCTCAAGCGCCGCACCGAGCGACGGCCGCGCGCGCAGCGCGCGGCAGCGGACGCTCTGGAAAGGGGATGACGCCGTGCTCCGGGACTATTCCGCTCTGCCTTCCACCCTGCTGCAACCCGGCGTGGGCTATGCCCAACCGACCCAGGTCGTACCCGAGAAGGTCACACTCGATAACGCGGCGGCGAACGTCATGACTGATCTTACCCGCGTGACTGCCGTCATCATTCTGCCCGGCGATACCGCGGATGAGGCGCAGCGGCGCATGATCCAGCGCGGGGTTCGGTTGCTGCTGGTCGTGGACCAGGACCGCAAGGTAGTGGGGCTGATCACCGCCACCGACATTTTGGGCGAGAAGCCGGTTCTGGCCGCTAAGGAACGCGGGCTGCGTCGAGGAGAAGTGCTGGTGCGCGACATCATGACGCCGCAAGAGCGCCTGGAAGTGCTCAGCATGGCGGATGTGCAGGCTGCGAAAGTCGGTCACATCGTCGCCACGCTTCAGAAGGCGGGGCGCCAGCATGCCATCGTCGTGGATCATGATGCCAAAGGCCGGCAAGTCGTCAGGGGCCTGTACTCCGCCACCCAGATTGCGCGCCAGCTCGGCGCGACGATCCAGACCAGCGAGATCGCGCGCACTTTCTCAGAAATCGAATCCATGCTGTCACGCTGAGTCTGTCACCGCCTATTGACAGCGTTTCACCAGCCTTCCTATACTTGATTCACGGATTAGACTTAGTCTAATACTTGCGCTAGCATAGCGGTTCGCGCAAGCTTTTCCGGGGCATAACAAGTTAGTATATGGTTGATTATTAGGAGGTATTCATGCAACTCAAAGGATCCAAGACCCACGCCAATTTGAAGGCTGCCTTCGGTGGCGAGTCGATGGCGAATCGACGCTATCTCTATTTCGCCGCGAAAGCCGATGTCGAAGGCCAGAACGACGTTTCCGCAGTGTTCCGCTCCACCGCGGAAGGGGAAACCGGCCACGCCCACGGGCATCTCGAATACCTGGAAACCTGTGGTGACCCGGCGACCGACCTGCCGTTCGGCAAGACGCGCGACAACCTGAAGGCCGCGATTGCCGGCGAGACGCACGAGTACACCGACATGTACCCCGGCATGGCCAAGGCGGCGCGCACGGAAGGCTTTGGCGAGATCGCCGACTGGTTCGAGACCCTGGCCAAGGCGGAACGCTCGCACGCCAACCGCTTCCAGAAGGCCTTGGACGCTTTGGCCGACTAACTGCCGGAGCGGCGCGAGGCGGGGGGAGTGAGGCGTCAAACCTCACTCCTCTCTTGATTCATGCGACAGTACGCCGCCTCGCGCCCATCTTTTCACACCTCTCCCGACTATGACTTTTCGTGAAGGGAGCCTGGAGGCGCCCACCCGGCATCCGCTTGACTGGCAGTCGTCGAATTTTCACGACGAGGCCAAGCTCGAGAAAGAGCTCGAGCGGGTTTTCGACATCTGCCACGGCTGCCGCCGCTGCGTGAACCTGTGCACGGCGTTCCCCACCCTGTTTGATCTGGTGGACGGGAGCCCGACGATGGAAGTCGACGGGGTCAGAAAAGCCGATTTCGGCAAGGTCGTGGACCAGTGCTATCTGTGCGACATGTGCTACATGACCAAGTGCCCGTACGTTCCGCCCCACGCGTGGAACGTGGATTTCCCGCACCTTATGTTGCGTGCCAAGGCGGTCAAGTTCCGCAAAGGCGGGATCAATTTCCGCGACAAGCTGCTCTCGAGCACCGACGCCATGGGCAAGCTCGCGACGATTCCGGTCGTGGTGCAGTTCGTCAATGCCATGAACAAGACCGGTCTCGCACGGGGCCTCATGCAACGGACGCTCGGCGTGCACAAGGATCGCGTGCTTCCCGAATACGCGAGTTCGACATTCCGCAGCAGCGCCCGGACCAACTCCGCGTTCCCGGTGCGCGACGGCAAGAACACGCCGGGCAAGGTTGCGATCTTTTCGACCTGCTACATAAACTTCAACGAGCCCGGCATCGGGCACGACCTGCTGAGCGTGCTGGAGCACAATCAGGTCCCTGCGATCCTCGTCGAGAAGGAGGCGTGTTGCGGCATGCCCAAGCTCGAGCTGGGCGATCTCGAGGCTGTGGCCAGAAACAAGGCAATCAACATTCCCGTGCTGGCCAGGCTGGCACGCATGGGATACGCCATCCTCACCGCGGTGCCTTCCTGCACGCTGATGTTCAAGCAGGAGCTGCCGTTGATGTTCCCGGACGACGCGGAGGTGAGTGCGGTGGCGGAGGCGATGTTCGACCCCTTCGAGTATCTGGTGCTGCGCCACAAGGACGGACTGCTCAAGACCGATTTCAGGAAGCCCCTGGGCAAGGTTTCCTACCACGTGCCGTGCCACCTGCGGGTGCAGAACATGGGGCAAAAAACGCGCGAGCTGCTCGAGTTGGTGCCCGATACCCGGGTCACCACCGTCGAGCGCTGCGCCGGGCACGACGGCACCTGGGGCGTGAAGGCCGAGTACTACGAGAACTCGATGAAAATCGGCCGCCCGGTGTTCCGCCAGATGGCGGATGCCGCCCCCGATTACGTGAGCTCGGACTGCGCCATCGCCGGCCGCCACATCCTGCAGGGAATCGGCGATAGCCGGGCGGAAAAGCAGCACCCCATTTCATTGGTCCGCATGGCGTACGGGCTGTAAGTGAACGCTCGCACTCGGTTAACTCACGGTACGACCATGACCCGAATCACTCGCGACAGCCTGATGACGCTGGAGGTCTATGCCAGGGCGCGGCCGGATTTCCGTGCGCGCGTGATGACGCACAAGAAGAACCGCGCGCTCGGACTCGGCGACCATGTCACGTTGCTGTTCGAGGACGAGCTCACCATCCGCTACCAGATCCAGGAAATGCTGCGCGCCGAGCGCATCTTCGAAGAGGCGGCTATCCAGGGCGAACTCGACGCTTACAACCCGCTTGTTCCCGACGGAGGCAACTGGAAGGCGACGATGCTGATCGAGTACACCGAGGTCGCGGAGCGGCAGCAGATGCTTGCGCGCTTGATCGGCGTCGAGGACCGGGTCTGGGTGCAGGTCGAAGGCCACCCCCGGGTCTATGCCGTCGCCGACGAGGACCTCGAACGCGAAAACGCCGACAAGACGTCCTCGGTGCATTTCCTGCGTTTCGAGCTCGACCGCACCATGACGCGGGCGCTGAAAAAAGAGGCTGAGCTCGCCGCGGGCATCGATCACCCTGAATACACTGTCGCCGTCGCCAGCGTGCCCCCCGCCGTGCGAGCCTCTCTTGTTTCCGACCTCTCGGCTTAGGCGCCGCGCGGTTGTCAGTGTTGTGCGCTGCTTGCTATGCTGCCAGGAGAAATTTCCGGCAACGCGATGGCGATGAATTTCCCCCGCTCTCTTTCTACTGCAGGGCGCCGCATCCGGGGCGTTTTGGGCATCCTTGCGGCGTTCGCGGCGTTTGGCGCCCCGGCGCAGGAGCAGTGGAGCAAATGGGACGTCGATTTCGACGAGGACAAGAAGCCGTGGAAGGAGATCGAAGCGAGAATCCCTTCCTACCCCAAGCCCGAGAATCTCCTTTCATTTGAGGCGGGCAAGACAGGCAGCCACCGCTATTTCATCGATGCCGAGTCGTTGTCACTGGGCGAAGACGGCGTGGTGCGCTACGTTCTCGTCGTTAAGGCCGCGGGCGGGGCCACCAACGTCACATTCGAGGGCATACGGTGCGAAATGCGCCAGCAGAAGTTCTACGCCATCGGGCAGGTGAACGGCAATTGGACACGGGCGCGCAATCCGCAATGGCGGCAAATCGGAGCGCAGGAAGCCAGCCAGCACGGAACGTTGTTCAACGAATACTTCTGCGCCGACCGGTCGCAACCCGCCACGCCCAGCCAGGCAATACAGCGGCTCAAGTACAGCGGCAGTGCGCGCTTCGGCGGCCCCCAGCCCGAATAGGGCGTACGCCTACTTCTTGCAATCCCCGAGGTGTTTGCCGCTGAACCGCATGGTCATGGCCTGGACATTGCTGCCGTGTTTCATCGACATCTTGTTGGTGCCCGTATATGACGTGCCGCTGTAGGTGGCGGTGCCGCTGCCCGTCATTGCGTTCTCGCCTTTGCAGGCCATGTTCCAGGACGCGGTGTTGCCCTGCATTTTGTAGTCCGTCATCTGGCAGCGGTTATCCTTCGGGTCACCACCCGAAGGCGCCGTCTTGCGCGGGTCATCGAGGTCCTTCTTGGTGTAGCACTGTTGCGTGACCTGGGGTTTCATGCCGCCCGGCATACCCGGCATTTCCATCGTCGTGGTGATTTCCCACAGGCCTTCCTTCATGTTGGGCGCCGCAGCCTGGGCTGGGAGCGAGACAAGGATGGCGGCGAGGAGCGAGAGAGTGGCAAAGCGCATTGGAATCCCCTTGTTAATAAGGCCTATGCTGGATCATACCAGCGGCAATCCTGTTCTGCTCAAAGCAGAACCAGATTGTCCCGGTGGATCAGTTCGGGCTCGTCCACGTAGCCGAGCTTCGCCTCAATCTCGCCGGACGGGGTGCGCAGGATACGGCGCGTCTCGGCTGCGCTATAGTTAACGAGGCCGCGCGCGACCTCGCGCCGCAACTCGTCGAGGCAGCTCACCACTTCCCCGCGCTCGAATTCCCCGGCGACCTCGAATACGCCGATTGGGAGCAGGCTCTTGCCCTGGGTCGTGAGCGCTTTCACGGCGCCTGCATCCAGCATCAAGCTGCCGCGGACCTGGAGGTGATCGGCGAGCCACTGCTTGCGTGCCGCGAGCGTTGCCCGCTCGGCGACGAGCTGCGTGCCAATCCGCTCGCCACGCGCGAGCCGCGGCAGCACGTTGTCTTCGTGCCCCGACGCGATCACGGTGTGAGCGCCGCTGTGTGCGGCGCGCTTCGCGGCAAGCACCTTGGTCAGCATTCCGCCGAGCGCAATAGGGCTGCCGGTGCCGCCCGCCATCCCTTCCAGCGCCGGGTCGCCCGCGCGGGCATCCGCGATCAGGGTCGCGGCGCCGTCCATGCGCGGGTCACGGTCGTAGAGGCCGGCCTGGTCGGTGAGGATCACCAGCGCGTCGGCCTCGATCAAGTTGGTGACCAGCGCCGCGAGCGTGTCGTTATCACCGAAGCGGATCTCGTCGATGGCGACCGTGTCGTTTTCGTTGATGATGGGGACCACGCCCAGGTCGAGTAGCGTGCGCAGCGTGGAGCGGGCATTGAGGTAGCGCTTGCGGTCCGCCAGGTCCTCGTGCGTGAGCAGGATCTGCGAAGTCAGCAACTGGTGCTTGCGGAAGCAGGTCTCGTATGCCTGGATCAGGCCCATCTGGCCCACAGCCGCCGCCGCCTGAAGCTGGTGCAGCGCGCTAGGGCGCTTGTCCCAGCCAAGGCGCTGCATACCCGCGGCAATGGCGCCGCTCGAGACCAGCACGACCTGGCGGCCGGCCTGCCGCAATTGCGCGATCTGCTCCGCCCAGCGCGAGAGCGCGGCAAGGTCGAGCCCCCGGCCCTGGTCGGTGACCAGGCTCGAGCCCACTTTGACGACAAGGCGCTTGGCGCCGGCGAGCAGGGATGCCATGGGGAGTCAGGATTCAGGGGTCGGGATCTTCGTCCTGCGCCGGGGTTTTGCCGAAATCTCGCTCGCGGATCCTGTATTGCGCTCCAAGTGCTCCATGACCGCGAAGCTGAGTTCCCGGCAGCCCTCGCCAGTGAGCGCGGAAATGATAAAGCTTTTGCCTTTCCATCCCAAATCCTTGAGGAAGCGCTTGACCGTGCGGGCGCGCTCTTCGGCGGGAATCATGTCGATCTTGTTGACCACCACCCAGCGCGGTTTGCGGTAGAGCGTCTCGTCGTATTTCCGGAGCTCGTTGGCGATCGCTTTCGCCTCGCGCACGGTGTCGGTGCCGGTGTCGAGCGGGGCGATATCCACCAGGTGCAGCAGCAGCCGCGTGCGCGCGAGGTGGCGCAGGAACTGGTGGCCCAGTCCCGCGCCTTCGGCTGCGCCCTCGATCAGGCCTGGAATATCGGCGAGAACGAAGCTGCGGTTCATGTCCGCCCGCACTACGCCGAGGCTGGGCGCGAGCGTGGTGAACGGATAGTCGGCAACCCTGGGGCGCGCGGCCGAGAGCGCCCGGATCAGGGTGGACTTGCCGGCGTTGGGCATGCCGAGCAGGCCCACGTCGGCGAGCAGCTTGAGCTCGAGTTTGAGACGGCGGTGCTCGCCTTCGCCGCCGCGCGTGAACTGGCGCGGTGCGCGGTTGGTGCTCGACTTGAAGTGCAGGTTGCCGATGCCGCCGGCGCCGCCCGCGGCCAGCAGCGCGCGCTCACCATCGCGGTTGAGGTCGGCGACCACCTGCCCGGTCTCGCTGTCGCTCACCACAGTCCCCACTGGCACGCGCAGCACGACGTCGGAGGCTGATTTGCCGTACTGGTCGGCGCCGCGGCCATTCTCGCCGTCCCGGGCGCGATGAATGCGCGCGAAGCGGTAATCGATCAGTGTGTTAATGTTGCGGTCGGCCACGGCATAAATGCCACCGCCACGCCCGCCGTCGCCGCCGTCGGGGCCGCCGCGCGGCACGAACTTCTCGCGCCGAAAGCTGGCCGCGCCATCACCGCCCTTGCCGGCATGGACTTCGATGATGGCTTCGTCGACGAATTTCACTGGTTTTCCGTTATGAAAACAAAAAAGCCCTGTCACCTGACAGGGCTTGGGGTGGGCGGCGTGTCCGCTCAGGCGGGAACGACGCTCACCCGCTTGTGATTGTCCGGCCCTTTTTGCGCGAACAGCACGCGCCCGGTCACCTTCGCGAACAGCGTGTGGTCGCGCCCCATGCCGACGTTCGCGCCGGGGTGCACCTGGGTGCCGCGCTGGCGCACGATGATGGCGCCCGCGCTCACCAGCTCGCCGCCGTAGCGCTTCACGCCGAGGCGTTTCGACTGCGAGTCGCGGCCGTTCCTCGAGCTGCCGCCTGCTTTCTTATGTGCCATTGCTGAATCCTTCTGTTCGTGCTTTTGGGGGTGTATGAGGGAAGTATCCCCTCGTTTCTCACTTATGCGATGCCGAGAATCTCGATCTCGGTATAGTTCTGGCGGTGCCCCTGGCTCTTGCGGTAGTGCTTGCGGCGCCTCATCTTGAAGATGTGCACCTTGTCGCCGCGGCCATGCTCCAGCACCTTGGCCTTGACCTGGGCGCCCGCCAGGAACGGAGTGCCCATCTTGAGCGCATCGCCATCGGCGATTACCAGCACCTGATCCAGCACGATCTCCTGGCCGACTTCGGCCGGTATCTGCTCGATCCGGAGTTTTTCGCCGGCACTGACCCGGTACTGCTTGCCGCCGGTCTTGACCACTGCGTACATATTGCCGCCCGCCTGTTGATTACCCAGCCTGGATTGAAGAGCCGCGCATTCTACAAAAACCGCGCTGTTTAGTCAAAAAAATCTTGCCGGCGGTTTCCGGGGTCTGCTTTTCACATCAACTGGTTAATGCTCCCGGGGAAGTCGGGGTCCGGCACGATTTATTACTGGTATCATCCACCCTCTTTTCACAAGGCGAAACGGTGGCGCTGGAGGCAATACGCGGGTTCATGGAGGCGGACATGCACGCCGTGGACGGCGTGATCCGCGCCCGCCTCGGTTCCGACGTGCCGCTGATTCGCCAAGTGGCGGACCATATCGTCGGCGGTGGTGGCAAGCGCCTGCGACCGATGTTGCTATTGCTCTCTGCTGGCGCCTTCGGCTACCGGGGCCCGCACCGCCATGAACTTGCTGCGGCGGTCGAATTCATCCATACCGCGACGTTGCTGCACGACGACGTCGTGGACGAATCCGGACTGCGGCGCGGACAGGTCACGGCCAACGCGCTGTTCGGCAACGCCACCGCCGTACTGGTCGGTGATTTTGTTTATTCGCGCGCGTTCCAGATGATGGTGGAAACTGACAACCTGCGCGTGCTGCAGGTGCTGGCGGATGCGACCAATGTGATCGCCGAAGGCGAGGTGATGCAGCTGATGAGCTGCCACAACCCCGACATCGAGGAGGGCGGCTATCTCGAGGTGATCCGCTGCAAGACGGCGAAATTGTTCGAGGCCGCCACGCGTCTCGGTGCAATCCTTGGTGCCGCGCCGCGAGACCAGGAAGACGCGGTCGCCAAATATGGCACTTGCCTCGGCACGGCGTTTCAATTGATTGACGATGTGCTCGATTACTCCGGGGAGCAGAGTGTGATCGGAAAAAATGTGGGTGACGATCTCGCGGAAGGCAAGCCCACGCTGCCGATCATCTACGCCATCCGGCATGGCACATCGCAGCAGGCGCGTCTGGTCCGGCATGCGATCGAGCATGGCGGTCGCGGCGATCTGGCTGCGGTAGTCGAGGCGATTCACTCCACCGGCGCGCTCGAATACTCGCGCGAGTTGGCGCGGGGGGAGTCACTCGCCGCTCGCGAGTCCCTGGCTCGCCTGCCGAATTCAAGGGAGCGCGATTATTTGTTACAATTGGCTGACTTCGCGGTAACGCGGAGTTATTGACGGGGTTGATTTAATCGATAAATGAGGGCACGGAGCAGCGTGCCCTTGTTGTTTCTCCCACTCGGGGTGTAGCGCAGCCTGGTAGCGCACTGCGTTCGGGACGCAGGTGTCGGAGGTTCAAATCCTCTCACCCCGACCATTTCCTTCTGGCGCCGCTCAGTAGCGGAGGTTTGATTGGCCAAGATCATCCTGCTGGTGCTCGGGCTACTCGCCGTCTACTGGATCCTGAAGAGCTTCCGCCGCCGCGTTGACCGCGGCGAGCCGAAGCCGCCCGCCGCGGGCGGCGAGGATATGGTCCAGTGCGCCCAATGCGGCGTGCACCTGCCGCGTAGCGAGAGCATTACCACGCAGGGCAGCTTTTTCTGCTCGGCCGAGCATCAGCGGGCGCATCACGCGGGGCGGCGTTCCTGATGAGCCCGACAGGGGCCGAGCGGCCCGCGTTCTGGGAAGCTGACACTTCTACGCCCACCGGCGAGCACGTCGAGCCGTTCTGGCGCTCGCTGTTCTATTTCAACGTCTACCGCCTGCTGGTCGCGTTGCTGCTGCTCATGACCATGGCAATCTGGGGGACGCATCTCTGGTTCGGTTCGCGCGACCCGACCCTGTTCGTCGTGGCCAACGTCGCCTACCTGGTGTTCAGCGTCGCTTGCTTCGTGCTGATCAGCGCGCGCCGGCGTTTCAACCTGCAGTTAACACTGCAGGTGGCCGCCGACGTCGGCTTCATCGTGCTCTTGCTCTACGCGAGCAGCGGCATCTCCAGCGGTCTGGGCCTGCTGCTGCTCACCACGCTCGCCGGCGCGGGTCTGATCAGCCGCGGCCGGTTGACACTGTTCTACGCCGCGCTTGCGAGCATCGGGGTCTTGCTCGAGCAAACCTACGAGGTGTTGAAGCTCGACGGCGCCGAGACCCAGTTCGTGCAGGCGGGGTTGCTGTCGGCGGCTTACTTCGCGATCGCGTGGCTTGCGCATGCGCTCGCGCGCTACACGGTGGCGAGCGAGCAGCTCGCCGCGCAGCGCGAGATCGATCTCGCCAACATGGAGCAGGTGAACCAGCTCGTAATCCGCGACATGCACGACGGCGTGCTGGTGGTGGACGAAAGAGGGGTGATCCGCCAAAGCAACGCGCGGGCCGAGCGCCTGCTGGGACCGTTGCCGCGCGGGCGCGGCGAGGTCACACTTACCGAGTACGCGCCGGCACTCGCGGCGCAATTCGAGGAATGGAGCAAGCACATGGGGGTGGATGCCGGCCCGCGCACAACGTTCCGGAACAACGTCAGCGCACGCTTCGTACCAATCGGCGGGAACCGGCAACTCGGCGCGGTCATCTTCCTCGAGGACCAGAGCCGCATCCAGGCCGAGGCGCGCCAGTTGAAACTGGCCGCGCTGGGACGACTCACGGCCAACATCGCGCACGAAGTGAGGAACCCGCTCGGCGCGATCAGCCATGCCGCGCAACTGTTGCAGGAGGAGCCCGGCGTGAGCGAGACCTCGGCGCGGCTCATCACCATCATCAACGAGAACAGCCGTCGCCTCGACCGCATGGTGAACGACGTGCTGCGGCTAAATCGTGGCGAGCGCGCGCACCGCGAGCGCTTCGGGCTGGCCGAATTTCTCGCCGGGTTTGTCGAGCAGTTCGCGCAGATTGAGAAAATCGATCCCGGCATCTTCCGCGTCGAGCAGGCCGCCGAGCCGGAATTCCTGTTCGATCGCAGCCATCTCAACCAGGTCATGTGGAACCTGTGCCGAAATGCGCTGCGCCACAGCCGGCGCGGCCCCGCGAGCATCGCGATCCGAGTTTCGATGGATCGTGCCGGCAGTACTGTAAAATTGGACGTGGTGGACGACGGGCCGGGCGTGGCCCCGGAGATGCGGGCTCGCCTGTTCGAGCCGTTTTTCACCACTGCCGCCGGCGGCACCGGCCTGGGTCTCTACATCGCGCGCGAGGTGTGCGAGGCGAACGGCGCCACGCTCGACTACGTCGAGACCGCGCGCGGCGCGCAGTTCACAGTGCAGTGCTGGGCCGGCTGAGTGCCGGTGACTTGTGACTAGTGGCCAGTGACTGGAAAACCGGGAAAACCGCGGGTCGGACCGGATTTTCGGCACGGGTCAGCAGTCACCAGTCACGAGCCACGCTTTCTTGCAGATGAGTCCGAAGTCACAAGTACTGGTCGTCGACGACGAAGCCGACATCCGCGAGCTCCTCGGGATGACGCTGGCGCGCATGGGGCTGGATGCGCACTGCGCTTCCAGCACGACCGAAGCCTACGCGCTTCTCGCCAAGCACAGCTACGACCTCTGTCTCACCGATATGCGGCTGTCCGATGGCGATGGAATCGCTATCGTGGAGTATGTTGCCAAGCGTCATCCGAATATTCCCGTCGCGGTCATAACTGCCCATGGCAGTGCCGAAAATGCGGTGGCGGCGCTTAAGGCGGGGGCATTTGATTATGTATCGAAACCGCTTCAGCTACATCAGCTGCGAACTCTGGTGCAGCAAGCTCTGAAACTCAGTATCGTTGAAAAGCCGCGAAAGGCGGCAAAACCCCAAACTCAAGCTCCGCGAGAACTGCTCGGAAACAGTGACTCGATCCAGCAGGTCAAGGAGATGATCGGAAAAGTGGCGCGAAGCCAGGCCCCTGTTTACATATCCGGCGAATCCGGAAGCGGGAAGGAACTCGCGGCAAGACTAATTCATCAGCAGGGAGTCAGGGGCGACGGCCCATTTTTTCCGGTGAATTGCGGCGCCATTCCCGAGAACCTGATGGAAAGTGAGTTCTTTGGGTATAAGAAAGGCGCGTTTACGGGGGCTGCTCAAGATAAACAGGGGTTCTTTCAGGCGGCGCATGGGGGAACTCTTTTTCTCGACGAGGTCGCGGAATTGCCTCTCGCAATGCAGGTGAAGTTGTTGAGAGTCATTCAGGAGAAAAGTGTTCGCCAGGTCGGCTCTAACGAAGAGGCCCCCATAGACGTGCGTATTGTCAGTGCCACGCACCAAGATTTGCAGCAATTAGTCGCTTCTGGTGATTTTCGTCAGGACTTGTTCTACCGGCTTGCCGTCATAGAACTCAAGATGCCTCCATTGCGCGATATGCATGACGACATTCCATTAGTGGCGTCAGCGATTCTGGCTCGATTGACGAAGCCCATGCAGGTATCTTCCCCCAAACTCAGTTTGGGCGCGCTGCAGGCACTTCAATCCTATTCTTTTCCCGGTAATGTCCGCGAGCTTGAAAACATTCTGGAGCGCGCGCTGGCCCTTGCCTCGCGAGACGAGATTCTTGCCGAGGAACTCCAGCTGGGAGCGCACGAAGCCGCGCAGACTATCACCAAGCAGGACCTGGCGGGATTAAGGGCGTCGACTCCGTTACCCGATTATCTGGAGCGTATCGAGAAGCAGGCCATACTGGAGGCGCTCGAGAAAACACGGTTCAATCGCACCGCCGCGGCGAAGCTACTCGGCATTACGTTCCGCGCGTTGCGCTACCGGATGGAAAAGCTCGGGATCAATGACGAGATCGACTCAAAGGGCTGAGCTTCATGGTGTTGAGTGATGAGTTTGACCAGGCACCAGTCACGCAGTTCGAAGCGCCGCACCCCGCCCTCGAAACTACGCCTCGATTCTGAGGGCCTGGTAAAGGGCGTTCGCTACGTCGCCTCGCCCAACTGCGACGAGCGGCCTGCCGGCTGCGCGATCGGCCTCCTCGTCATTCACTACATCAGTCTGCCGCCGGGCGAGTTCGGCGGTAACGGCATCGTCGAGCTCTTTACCAACCACCTCGATCCCGCCGCGCACCCGTTCTACGCAACCATCGCGGGGACGAAAGTGTCCGCTCACTTCCTGGTCCGCCGCGACGGCGCGCTGATCCAGTTTGTTCCGTGTTCGAAGCGCGCCTGGCACGCGGGCGAATCGAGCTGGAAGGGCAGGCGCTTCTGCAACGACTATTCGATCGGAATCGAGTTGGAAGGGAGTGGCGAGGTGCCGTTCACGGACTTGCAATACGAGCGGCTGGCGCAGCTCACGCGCACGCTGCAGGCGCGTCACCCGATTGCCGGCATCGCCGGGCACTCTGATTTGGCGCCGGGACGAAAGAACGATCCGGGGCCGCACTTCGACTGGGCGCGCTATCGCGCGATGGTGAAAAGCAAAGCGGCACGACAAAGGACACGAGGGAAAATCAGGAATCGAACCGCCGAGCCGACAAGAAAAAGCAAATTGAAATGAATATTGGCAAAGGTGAACCACTTGGGTATGCGTCGTAAATGGCGGAAAAGATGGATCTGGCTTGATATACCTCCGGACCGAATAGACCCACTTTTGATGCGACATGAATCAGGCGCATCGTAGCTTTTTCCTCTGAGAATCCGCATGCCCGCGCGTTGAGCGGCGAGTCCTTCGTCCGTTCGAACGCGGGTTTCAAGAACGGCGCTGTAAGTCCGTTTTAACCCTACTTATCCACAGCCCAGAAGCAGGCCCAGGCCCGTCTTTCCTAGTGGGGCAGGGAACTGCTCAATTCGTACGCAGTTTCGCCTGCTTTTTCATCACCTTGCCGTACGTTTTTCCAGTAAAAACGAGTATTTAAGAAAAAGTTCAGAAAGGCTATTGCTTTAGGAAAATCAGACTACTATCATTAGTTCCAAAGTCGCATGCAACCACAACATGTTGTGGTCGTATCGGGAGCAGAGGATTTAGGAGGGGGAGGCCCAGTTCCCCCTGGTTAAAAAAACTCGAAAATCAAGGAGTTAACAAATGCAGCTTGCCACTGAATCGGCCCTCGTATCCCCGGCCGTTGGCCTTACACCGAATGAAGCCACTGCTGCACGAGAACTCCGCTTCGTCAATTACAAGGTGATCCGCCGCAATGGCTCCGTCGTCGGCTTCGAGCCATCCAAGATCTCGATCGCGATGACCAAGGCGTTCATCGCGGTGAACGGCGGCCAGGGCGCCGCTTC
>Ga0137465_1000371_pt1 | contig 21380 bp, 22 predicted proteins | sample EasRivERMGT828_2_FD_104906 | JGI IMG/M metagenome (GOLD analysis project Ga0137465, IMG submission 104906) | Soil microbial communities from meander-bound floodplain in the East River, Colorado, USA - East River MetaG ERMGT828_2 | ecosystem: Environmental > Terrestrial > Soil > Floodplain ... | reverse complement strand
TATCAAAAGCTCACACACCCTCGCCATCAGCAAAAAGACCGACCCTCTCGCAGCGACCGCAGGAGCATTGCACAAAAACGTCATGCTAATTAAGCGCCATTCGCCCCGTAGGGGCGGCATGTTCCAGCCGATGTTCGCTCCTACGGAGCTTTGGGGCTCTCTTGGTCTCGGAACTACAAAGATGTCGCCCCTCCGGGGCTGGACGACGTCTTCTTCGCCCTGAAAGGGCCTAACCAAAGTCGCCACGTGGCGTTTGGCCCGCCCCTGCAGGGCGAAAGGACTATTGTGAGGATAACGTTCCGAGGGCGTTGCCCTCGGCTACGATGGTTCAGGCCTTCGGCCTGGAGACATCACTGCGAACCTTCTTGGTGGTTACTGCCACGATGCGCCCGGGACCAATGGCATCCCCGTAACCCAAACGCGCGCTACTTTGGCGCATCTTCACCAAACCTCAACGGGACCTTTTGGAACCGGAATCTGTTGGCGGCTTGCTGTGGAGGGGTCCTGCATGAAGGAAGCGACCAACGGTGGCGGACGATAGTTCGGCTTCAGCTGGCCTTGCTCGTCAAGGAACTGGCCGCGCCATTTTTGATAATTATCCAAAATGTCGTAAAACTCTGCCTTGCTGGAAACCAGCACGACGCGCCGGGTGAATTCATTGGCAGGGCCAAACCGCTTGGCATACCAAGGCGCCACTTTGCGGAACATCCGGCAACCGTGAATCTCGCCGAAGGTGCCAATCATCAAATCCAAGTGACGGCACATTACCCGCACGCGTTCCTCAAAACCCGGTTCGGGCGGCAACTGGCCCGTCTGCAGATAATGCAGCGTGTGCAGAAAAATCCATGGATTATAAAACGCTCCGCGTCCGATGCTCACTCCGGCGCAGCCCGTCCGATCGAACATCACCTTGGCAGCTTCAGGCGTGGTCACATCGCCATTGCCAATCACCGGAATGCATTTGACCGCCTGCACGACGGAGCGAATGCCGGAGAGATTGACGGCGCCTCCAAAACCTTGCTCGCGCGTGCGACCGTGCACGAAGATGGCCGCCACACCCGCATCCTCCAAGGCGCGGGCCAGGTCCGGCGCGGTGATATTCTGGTCGTCCCAACCCAGGCGCATCTTGGCGGTCACGGGAATTCTCACTGCCTGGACCATGCCTTTGACCAGTTTGGCGGTTTTGTCCAGCTCCGTCATCATAGCGGAGCCGCCACCGACTTTGCAGACTTTGCGGACCGGGCAGCCCATGTTGATGTCCACGGCTGCCATGCCCATCGATTCGAGATAGAGAACCGCATCACGCATTTCCTCCGGCACAGAGCCGAACAACTGCACGGCCAAAGGCTGGTCCGCCGGCGACGTTTCGATTAGCTTGAGTGCTTTCGGATTCTTTTCCAGAAGTGAGCGGGCGTTGACCAAATCGGTGGTGGCTAAGTCCAGCCCGCCGAGTTCGCGCAAAGCCAGCCGGAAGGGGAGGTTCGTGTAACCCGCCAGCGGAGACAGGAACAGATTCGACTGCAAGGTCAATGGCCCAATGCGAAACATGCTCAAAGAATTTACCAGAGATGCAAAAGGGAAGATAGAGTTCAGATTTAAGAATTTCGCTTGCGCAATCTCCAGCCAGCCCAATCATCCCCTGACCTTGTATGCGCCCGCGCCTGCTGATAGATTGCGACAATGGCTGACCCATCTGCCCGACAATACGCTGTTCCATCTCCGCTCGCGCTTTTGCTCCGGGCCAACGGGCTTTCCATCTGGCGTCGGCTCAAATCGCTGCGAGAACAATCCCGCCTGCTGACTGCGGTCATCTTGCTCTTTATCTCCAGCTATCTGGTTCTGGCCTTCTGGCTGTTTTATATCGGGTTGAAGTTCATTTCACGCTTTCCCGGACTTGGCACGGTGCTGATGGAGCGGCTCTTGTTTTTGCTCTTTGCTTTCCTGTTCGTGCTGCTGTTGCTCAGCAATCTGGTCATTGGCTACACGAACCTTTTCCGAAACCGGGAAACCAGCTTCCTGTTGACTCTGCCAGTGCCGACGAGCGCAATCTTTCAATGGAAATTCATTGAATCAGCCCTGCTCGCCTCATGGGCATTTGTATTTTTGATCGCACCGCTGCTGGCCGCTTACGGGCTCACGCGTGATGTGGCGTGGCATTTTTATTTGGTGACGCTGTTGCTGGTCGGGCTTTTCATCGTATTGCCAGCGGTGGCTGGTTCCTTTTTGGCCGTCAATGTGGCTCGCTACCTGGATCGCCGGCTGTTCCAGGTGCTGGCGCTGATTGTTCTGGTGGGAGTAATCGTCGGCGCGGCCTTCTGGTTTCGACCGGAAGCCATATCACCGGACTCAACCGAGACGCGCGTCTATGCCGTGCTGGATAAGATGCTCTTCCGGACGAGCTTTGCCGAATATGCGGCCTTGCCGAGCTATTGGCTCTCGGCCAGCGTGCTGCACTGGGCCGATGGCGCTTTGTTAGGCGCTGGATTTTTCGTGCTGGTCCTGCTGAGTCATGTGCTGTTTTTCGGGTGCCTCGCCTTCACCCGCATGGGAAATCTCTTTTATGACGCCGCCTCAGCGATGCAAAGCCGTGGCAGCGTCTTTGCGCGTTGGCAGTGGTTCCAGGTCCGTTCGCGGCGCAAGGAGGAAAGGGCCTACGCGCTGGGGTTAGCCGAACGTCTGGCGAATCATCTGCGCTGGCTGCGCCCCGAGGTGCGCGCGTTGATCGTGAAGGACACACGCATGTTCTGGCGCGATACCACGCAGTGGGCGCAATCGCTGATGCTGTTCGGGCTGCTGGCCGTTTACATCTTTAACCTGCGCCATTTCTCTCAGCAACTGACTAATCCGTTCTGGGTGCACCTGGTTTCGTACTTAAACCTGGGAGCCTGCTCGCTAAATCTTGCGACGCTGACGACGCGCTTTGTTTATCCGCAATTCTCTTTGGAAGGCAAGCGGCTGTGGATCGTGGGCATGGCGCCGTTGGGCATGCAACGGATCGTCAAGACCAAGTTCTGGCTGGCGGCGTGCACCTCGCTGGTCGTAACTCTGGGGTTGATCACCCTCTCGTGTTATATGCTCGGCATGCCCTGGCAACGAACCATCTATTTCGCCATCGCCGTGACGATGATGACGTTCACGCTGACGGGGCTGGCGGTGGGCCTGGGAGTGCTCTATCCAAATTTCAAGGAGGAGAATCCGAGCAAGATCGTGAGCGGCTTCGGCGGGACATTTTGCCTGGTGCTGAGCTTTCTTTACATTTTGGGTTCTGTGGTCCTGCTTGCACTTGCGTCCCCGTGGAGCAGCACAAGTTTTCCGCCGCAACGGCAAGTCCTGGGCTGCCTGGGGGGTTTTGCCGTGCTGTCGATGGGACTGGGATGGATACCGTTGCACGTGGGGTTGCGCCGGGTGCGCACGTTTGAGCTGTAAGAGGGGCGCGGCGTGAAATCGATCAGGAGCATTGACCTCCATCACATGGCGCGTTTCACATCTCTCATCAACCCCTCCAGCGCTTCGAACAACGCTTCAGCCGTCTTCAGATGTTCGCACTTTCCTGCCGACACCAGGCCGAAACCGTCTCCATAAGCAGGGCCATTGGCCGCGCAAGCGTTGGTCTGGTTCTCCACAATTTGCTTTTGGGCCAGGGCAATGACGCTGGCGCGATCGCCTTCCACCTCATACTTCCAGCCGACTAAACAGGCAAGGGGAAACCACTCGCGCAAATCGGAAATGATTTTGGCCGTTGGAACCAGCTCAACCAACAGCGTCCCGGCTCGCGTGGAAATTTTACCCGATTTGATTGCTTTCAAATCGCCTCGCCCAGAGCGCTGCCAGACTTTGCCGAACGCAAAGTCGCTCACCGCCGCGGCATGAAACAGCGCATCCACTCTCCCGTTCGAGAGCACGTGCAGCCGGCGGTGGAGATCGCTTGTGGTGGTGAAGGTCTCCACCTTGCTGGCCCGCCGTTCGCCCCGGAAAGTTGCCTGCTGTCCGATCAAGAGCGTGACCGCATGTCCCCGATCCGTCAGGAAGTTCACCAACTCCGAACCCAGGCGGCCCGTGGAAAAATTTGTCAACCGTCGGACCTCGTCCAACGGTTCGTAGGTTGGGCCGGCTGTGACCACACAATTCATAAGCCGAGGATAGAGGATGAGGGACAGAGGATGGAAGGGGATTGTGGTTAGTCAAAGCGTTAAATCGTTGAATGGTTAAATCGGATCTTCGAAACTGGCCGCAGTTGACGGCCTAAACAATTTAACCATTTTAACCATTTAACGAATTCAACGGCCACGCTCATGACCATCATCCACGCCGCAGGCGAACTGAACCCCGGCCACCATAAAGCGTGTGTGGCCATCGGCGTCTTCGATGGCGTGCACTTGGGGCATCAACAGGTCATCCGCCAGACTGTTTCCGACGCCGAGCAGCAAGAGGGTCTGGCGGTCGTGATCACCTTCGATCGTCATCCAAACAGCGTCGTCGCTCCGGACCGCGTCCCGCCGTTGATTTACTCCTTGCCGCAAAAGCTCCGCGCGATCGGCGCTTTGGGCGCCGATACCACGCTGGTAATTCGCTTCGATCCGTCGTTCAGCCGGCAAAGCGGGGAGGACTTCATTCGAGGGCTGGTCCGGGACTTTCATCACATCCACAGTATTTGCGTGGGCAGCAGCTTCACTTTCGGCCACAAGCGCAGCGGTAACGTCGCCTTGCTCAAGAAACTCGGGGAAGAATTGCATTTCATCGTGCACGGTCTGTCGGCTGTTTCGCTCGATGGCCAGGTGGTCAGCAGCACGCGCATCCGCGAAGCCATCGGAGGGGGCCAGCTCGATGCCGCCAGCCAGATGTTGGGACGCGCCTATTCGCTGGCGGGACAAGTCGTGCGTGGCGATCAACTCGGGCGAAAACTTGGTTTCCCGACCGCCAACATCGACACCGCCGGTCTTGTCATTCCGCCGAATGGCGTTTATGCCGTACACGCGCATGTCCAGGGCAAATCCTATCGCGCCGCTCTGAATATCGGCCATCGTCCCACGCTCGAAAATCTCCGGCCCCAACTCCGCGTGGAAGCGCACCTGCTCGATTTCGACGGCGATCTTTACGGGCAGGAAATGGAAATCACCTTTGTGGAGAAGCTGCGGGAAGAAAGGAAATTTCCTTCGTTGGACACGTTGAAAGAGCAAATCGCCCGCGATATCGAAGCGGCACGGCGGCTGTTTGGCGCAAAGTAAGACAACTTCCACGCTGTGCGCGAAATAGCCTGCCGAAATGCTGCCTCGCTCACCCACATGCTTGTTCCGTCGCCAGGCGAGATAAGATAACGGGACGGCCCTCCTGCGTTGAACGCATTTTCTGGTTTTCATGTCGATTGAGCATTATGATGGGCGAACATGAATACGGGAATTACTGCGATTAACGACGAAGTCCAAAGGGCCAGCGCTTTCGTGCGGCCGCTGTTCAATGAAATCGGCAAGGTCGTTATTGGCCAGGCCTATCTCGTGGAACGGCTGGTGATCGGGTTGCTGGCCAATGGGCACGTGCTGCTCGAAGGGGTGCCCGGGCTGGCCAAGACGCTTTCCGTGAAAAGTCTGGCGGCGTGCATCCATGTGAAGTTCGCCCGGCTGCAATTCACTCCCGATATGCTGCCCGCGGATGTGATCGGAACACAAATCTATAATCCGCAATCCGGCGGTTTCACCACCCGCAAAGGCCCGATCTTCGGCCATCTCATTCTCGCGGACGAGATCAACCGCGCTCCGGCTAAAGTTCAAAGCGCCCTGCTCGAAGCGATGCAGGAAAAGCAGGTCACCATCGGCGAGCAAACCTTTAAATTGGAAGAGCCATTTCTGGTCCTGGCCACGCAAAACCCGATCGAGCAGGAAGGCACCTATCCATTACCGGAAGCACAAGTGGATCGCTTCATGTTGAAGCTGAAGATCGGTTATCCCAGTCGCGAGGAAGAGCGTCAAATCCTCGACTTGATGGCACGCACTACCGATCTGCCCGTCACGCAGGCGGTGGTCGAATCGAAACACATTCTGGGGGCGCGCCAGGCTATCAATGACATCTACGTGGACGACAAAGTGAAGGATTACATCGTCGATTTGGTCTGCGCGACGCGCTCCCCTGACACTTACAAAATCCAGGTCAAGGACTTCATTCAACTTGGCGCCTCGCCACGCGCCACCATCGCCCTGACCCTGGCGGCCAAAGCTTTTGCTTTCCTGCGCGGGCGCGGCTACGTCACGCCGCAAGATGTCAAGAGCATCGGCATGGATGTCCTCCGGCACCGCGTCACGATTACTTACGAAGCCGAAGCGGAGGACAAGACCAGTGAGACGATCATTCAGAAGATTTTTGATGAACTGCCCGTTCCATAATCATATCGATCCTGCCTCGACGTGGAACAATCGTCTCAGAAATGATCCCCCGCGAAATTCTCAAAAAAATCCGCCAGATCGAGTTGCGCACGAACCGTCTCGTGAGCGAGACGCTTGCCGGTCAGTATCATAGTGTCTTCAAAGGCCAGGGCATGAACTTCGAAGAGGTCCGCGAGTATCAACCGGGTGATGAAGTCCGTGCCATCGATTGGAACGTGACCGCCCGGATGAACCATCCCTTTGTCAAAAAATTCGTCGAGGAGCGTGAATTGACCGTCATGCTGATTGTGGATTTGAGCGGCTCGGGTTTGTTCGGCTCCGGCGAGCAATCGAAGCGGGAGTTGGCCGCCGAGATTGCCTCCGTTCTCGCTTTCTCCGCCATCCGTAATAACGACAAGGTGGGTCTGATTCTGTTTACGGATGAAGTCGAGAAGTTCATGCCGCCTCGCAAGGGACGGCGTCACGTGCTGCGCGTCATTCGCGAAATTCTTTTTTTCGAGCCGAAACGTCGCGGCACGGACTTGAACACCGCGCTCGAGTTCCTCAGTCGCGTCACGGCTCACCGGGCTATTGCGGTGATTCTGTCTGACTTTCTCGAACCTCACAACGCGACACGTCTGACTCGTCTTAACCGCAGCGGGCTTGGACTTCCCCAAAGCCTTGCCCAGGCGTCCTACACTGCGCTGCGCCAGGCCAATCGTCGCCACGACGTCGTCGCCGTGCAAATTACGGACCGCTACGAAACGACGTTGCCTGCGCTTGGCCGGCTGGTATTGAAAGATGCGGAAACGGGTGAAGTCTTGGAGATCAACACCAACGACGCTCGCAAACGTGCTGCCTTCGCGCATCGACAATCCGAGGCCCAAGCCGAATTGGAGCGGCTCTTTCGTTCTGCCCGCATCGATTCCATCCAGTTGCGCACCGATCGGCCCTACGCCGCGGCGCTGGGCCGGTTCTTTGAAACGCGTGAGAAACGCAGACTTCATGGTTGATTTGCATGGCTGCCACAAATGACGCTGCTCTCATCGTCCCCCCGCCGTCGCCCGTCGCGATCACGAATGACATTCGCGCCATAAAACCGCCGGTGGAAATTCCCAATGAGTGGGCATGGGTCTGGTGGGTGCTGGCCGCCGTGCTCGTGGGCGCAGCGCTCGCAGTCGCGCTGCATTGGTGGCGCAAACAAAAAGCGCGCGTTCCACTCATACCGATCGTACCGGCACATGTGCGCGCGAAGCAAAGACTGCACGCGGCCCTGGCTCTGATTCACGATCCACGGCTTTTCTGCATCGAAGTGTCGGGTGTGATTCGAGTTTACCTCGAAGAGCGGTTCAACTTTCACGCCCCGGAGCGAACGACGGAGGAATTTCTTCTGGAGTTGCAAGCCACAAGATTATTGACGCCCGATCAGAAACAGAGCCTGGGCGAATTCCTGCAAAGCTGCGATCTGGTGAAGTTCGCCCGTTATGAGCCAACCGAATCGGCTTTGCGGCAATTGCAGGATTCGGCTTTGAGGCTGGTGGACGAAACACAGTTCGAACCCAGCGGAGTCGTTGCGGCCTCAACGAGGGTTCCGCCCGCTGTCCGGCTTGAGCCTGCGGAGAACGACGCTCAGCGCCCATCACGTATCACGTCTTAGCATGACCTTTGCACATCCCTATTTTCTGCTCTTGTTACTGCTGCTTCCCGTGCTGGCGTGGTGGAAGGGCAAGCGCGGACAGCAGTCGGCTTTCCTCTATTCCTCGGTCCAGTTGGTGAAAGCAGTGGCCAACATCAGTCGCTGGAATGCCGGCAGAATGCTGCTGCTGATGCGGTGGCTGGCCGTGGCTGCTTTTATCATTGGCCTGGCGCGTCCTCAGTGGGTGGAAAGCGAGACGACCGTGAGCGCGAGCGGCGTGGATATTGTGGTGGCGCTGGACCTCTCTGGCAGCATGGCGGCTGAAGACCAGGGTTTCGTCCTGAAAGGCCAGCAAGTGAATCGCCTGGTCATCGCCAAGGATGTTCTGAAAAGGTTCATTGAAAAACGTCCGAGCGATCGCATTGGGCTGGTCGCCTTTGCGGGGAAGGCGTACATCGCATCGCCGCTGACGCTCGACCATGATTTCCTGTTGCAAAATCTGGAGCGGCTGAATCTCGGTACCATCGAAGACGGCACGGCCATTGGTTCCGGACTCTCCGCGTCCGTCAACCGGCTGCGCGAACTCAAGTCCAAAAGCAAGATCGTGATTCTCATGACGGACGGGCAAAACAACGCCGGCAAGGTGCCGCCGTTGACGGCGGCTGAAGCGGCGCAGGCGCTGAGCATGAAAGTGTACACCATCGGTGTGGGCACTCGCGGGGAAGCGAGGATGCCCTTTACGGATCCCTTCGGTCGAAAAGGCTACCAGCGCGTGAAGGTGGATATCGATGAAGAGACCCTTCAGGCCATCGCCAGGAAGACGGGCGGAAAATACTTTCGGGCCGATAGCGCCGACACGCTGCGCAAAATCTACGACGAGATTGATAAACTGGAAAAGACCGAGGTGGAAATGAAGAAATACGTGCAGGTTGAAGAGTTGTTTCCATGGGCCGTGAACTTCGGACTGCTGTTATTGCTGATGGAGATTCTATTGAGCCATACGGTATGGAGGAGATTGCCGTGACGGCGATGTCAGTTGTTAGTTGTCAGTTGTCAGTGGACAAAGCCACCTGTTGCGAAGGTTCGTTGCCAGGCCTTCTGACGACAACTAACGAACAACTGACAACTGACAACTGACAACCATGCGTTTCGAACATCCGCATCTTCTCTGGCTGTTACTGCTGGCTGTGCCGGCCCTGAGCGGATTTCTCTGGTGGGCGTGGCGCACGAAGCGCCGGCTCGTCTCCCAGTTCGTGCAATCCCGCTTGCTGGCCAACCTCACCGTGGGCGTTTCGGCCAGGCGTCAGAAGGCGCGCATCGTCCTTCTGGTCGTCAGCATCGCATTGCTGATCGTCGTCTTGGCGCGGCCACAGTGGGGATTTGCTTGGGAAGAGGCCAAACAACGCGGCCTCGATATCGTTGTGGCCATTGATACTTCGCGGAGCATGCTGGCGGAAGATGTCACACCCAATCGTCTCGCTCGCGCCAAACTGGCCGCGCTGGACCTGAAGAAGCTGGCCCGAACGGATCGGGTCGGTCTGGTGGCGTTTGCCGGCACCGCATTTTTGCAGTGCCCCCTGTCGTTCGATGAAGAGGCCTTCCGTCAAAGCTTAAACGCCCTGGATGTTAACATCATCCCGCAGGGCGGTTCCGTTCTGGCGGAGGCCATTCTCACGGCAAAGGCAGCCTTCAAGGAAAAGAATGACAATCATAAGATCCTCGTGCTCTTTACGGACGGCGAAGATCATGATGGCAGCGCGGTCGAGGCCGCGAGGGGAGCAGGCAAGGACGGGATGCGCATTTTCACTGTGGGGGTGGGCACAGCGAGCGGAGAACTGCTCAGCGTAACGGACGGCAAGGGACGCAGCGATTTCATCCGCGACGCGCAAGGCAACGTCGTGAAATCGCGACTGAACGAGCAACTGCTGCGGCAAGTCGCGCAAGGGGCAGACGGCTTTTACGTGCTGCTGAGCGGCGCCAACACCATCGAGCTGCTTTACGAGCGAGGCCTGGCGCCTTTGCCGAAGACGGAATTATCGTCGCGGCGCATCAAGCGATTTCACGAGCGCTACCAATGGCTGCTGGGTTTGACGGTTGTGCTATTATTGGTGGAGATGTTTTTGCCGGAACGAAAGCGGGTGCAGCGGACCGAGGGCATTCGGGCTTCAAGCAACCTACAACTGGGAAAAGGAGTCGCTGCATTGTTGATTTTTTTGCTGCCTATCGCAGGATGGCCCTCCCCGTCGAAGGCATTGAGACATTACAAATCGGGCCGTTACGAATCGTCGCTGCGCGAGTATGAGCATTCATTGAAGGCCAAACCGGACGATGCTCGCCTGCACTACAACGCCGGAGTGGCTGCCTTCGAAGCGCAACGATATGAGGATGCCTTGAAGCATTTGCGTTCAGCGCTCACCGCTCCCGATTTGCAGCTTCAGCAGCGTGCCTATTACAATCTTGGCAATACCGAATACCGCTTGGGCGCCGTTAAGGAAAACGACTTAGATAGGAAACTGCAGCATTGGCAACAAGCCATCCATCATTATGAAATCGCTTGTAGTCTGGATCCCAAGGATGAAGACGCCAAATTCAATCTGGATTTGGTCAAGCAACAGCTCGTCTTGGACCTGACCGCATCCGAGGAGGCAGTGCTGCAGCGCAAGTACGAGCTGGCTTTGAAAAGAATCCTGGATGAACTCAAAGCTAAAAACCTACCCCCAGAGAAGCAGAAGGATTACATCAGCAAGCTTAATGACATCATCGAAATTCAAAAAGCTGATCAGCCTTAGTTTCGTCTTCGGACTGTTCGGGATTGGGGCTGCGACAGCTCAAGTAATAGGCCCGGAGGAATTTTTCCACAGGGGCGCGACAAACTACATTTTTGGCCAAATGCAACAGGCCAAGGCCATTGTGGAGGCCGGCCTTCGGGAATATACCAATGATTTTAAGCTCAAGAGCTTGTACGAAAAGCTCAAGCAAAAAGAGCAGCAGAATCAGCAGCAGCAGTCCAAAGACGAGCAGTCGAAGAACGACAAGAAGGAGGAGCAAAAGTCCGAGTCAAAGCCGGAGTCCAAAGACGAGAGCAAGCAGGATGAGCAACAGCAACAGGACCAGGCTAAGAAAGAGCGATCCGAACCGCAGGACCAAAGGCAATCGGAAAAGAAAGATGCTGGTCAGGCCCAGCAGAAGGATCAACAAGAGCAGCCGGAGGATCAAGATTCGACCGCCAGCAAACCGCGCGTGATCCAAATGACTCCACAGGAAGCCCAGCGGCTCCTGGACGCGCTCAAGAGCGAAGAGAAAGCGATGATTTTCATTCCGCCCCGGACCAACCGCGCGAATCCTATTCTCAAAGATTGGTGAGGCGGGTCGTTTGGAGTTGAAGCTTCAGCCGCCAAGCTGAAACCGGAACTCAAAAGAAAACAGGCTGCAGAAGCCTGCCCCGAATGCTGCCCTTACTTCGATTCCCCGGCCTTATCGCCTTTTTCGGGTTTAGCAGGTTTTTCCGCTCTCGGGCCACGCGGTCTTTGAGGTCTCTCCGTTCTGGCTGCCTTCTCCGTTCTGGCAGGTTTGGCTTCGATCTCCGCTTTGGTTTCAGCGCCGGGTTTGCCCTCGGGTCTGCGTCCGCGTTTTTCTGTTCGCCAGGGCTCGCCTTCTCTCCGGCCCGGTCGGGCACCTTCCTTCGTTCTGGCTTCGGGTGCTTCGACAGGCTGGGGCAATGGCGTAGTGCTTTCGACGTGCACTTTCAACGTGGCCGCGACTTCCGGGTGCAAGCGAAGTTCCACGTCGAATTCACCCAGATGGCGGATCGGGTGTTCGAGATGGATCTTTTTCTTGTCCAGGGTGATCTCGAACTGGTGCTTGAGTTCATCGGTAATCGTTCCAGCCGTCACGGAACCAAACATCTTGCCGTCGTCTCCCGTTTTAACTTTCACGATGCACGTGAGCCTGGTGATGCTCTTGGCCAATTCGCTCATGGTGTTGAACTCATGAGCTTCGCGTTCGGCGCGGCGCTGCCGTAAGACCTCGATGCGGCGTTTGTTCGCGCCCGTCAGCGGAATGGCCAGTCCTTGCGGAAAAAGATAGTTGCGCGCATAGCCGGGCGCGACTTTGACATGATCGGACTCGGCGCCCAGGCCGACGATGTTGTGGGTGAGAATGACTTCGGTTTTTGGCATGGTGGAAAAGGGTAAATCGTTGAAACGTCAGGTCGTGGAACTCAATCGCGAACAGACAGCCGGATTTTCACAGGTGCGATCAGAATGGAACATCGTCTTCAGGTGGCGGCGGACCTTCCGGTTCAGGGACCGGAGCTGACTCGGTTGGCTTGCGCGGGGCTGGCGCGGTTCCCCCTTCGTTAACGCGCTGAGAGTCCATGAACTGAAACCCCTCCAGGACCACGCCCAGCTTGCTCTTTTTTTGATTGGTTTGCTTGTCTTCCCAGCTGTCATACTTCAAGCGGCCTTCGATGAGGATGGGACGACCTTTTTTGAAGTATTGCCCGATCACCTCGGCTTGACGGCCAAAAGCGTCCACGTCCACAAAGGTCACTTCCTCTTTGGTTTCGCCAGTCTCCGTTTTCCAGCTGCGATTGATAGCCACTCCGATGCGAGCTACAGCCGTGCCTTTGGGCGTGTAGCGCAACTCCGGATCGCGCGTGAGATTGCCTGCCAGGATAACCTTGTTGAAGTTGGCCATAACCGAATCTATTTCGCGGCCGCCATTTCTTCCTTGGGAGGAGGCGCGACGGTGAACAGGACGCGGAAAACATCGCTGTTCATGACCAGGTGCTTCCGCAGCACCGCAAGCGCTTCGGGCTTGCTTTGGAAAATGACGTTCACATAAAAGCCAGAAGGATATTTCTTGTTGGCCACGCGCATAAAATTCTTTTTGTCCATCTTCTGCACGGTTTCCACGCGGCCACCGGCGGAAGCGATCTCGGCGGAGATTTTGTCGATCGCCTCCTTGATGCCTTCTTCTTTGGCCGTCGTGTTTAAGATGAACAGACCTTCGTATCGTTTCACGTTTCTATTGCTGTTAATTGATCGTTCGGTTCAAAGGTTAAACGGCAACCTTTCCATTAAATTCATTCATTGCCTGCAAAATGCCCTTGCTCAGCCAGCATTCAATCTGCTCGCACGCCCGTGTCAAAACTTTTTCCAGCAACTCGGCTTCGGCGGCGCCGAACTGGGCCAGCACGTAATCGGTAATCTCTCGCGCCCCGTCCTCCCGCCCGATGCCAATCCGCAGGCGAGGATATTCCTGCGTGGCCAGATGCTGCTCAATCGATTCCAGCCCATGATGGCCGCCACTACTGCCACGCGCCCGGAGCCGTATTTCGCCCAACGCCAGATCCGCGTCGTCCAGGACCACCAGCATTTGCTCCGGCGGGACCTGATAGTAGGCCGCAATCGGCCCCACCGCCTCACCACTGGCATTCATGAACGTCTCCGGTTGACAGAGAATCAGCCGGCACTCATCCCGTTCTAATCGAGCCAGTCTTGCCCTGAATTTTTTCTCCGTCGCCCAGTTTGCCTGCCACGTCTCGGCCAACCGATTCAAGACCATAAAACCGGCATTATGCCGGGTGCGGGCATACTGGCGGCCCGGGTTGCCCAATCCCGCAATGAGATACAGATTCTCCATACGGGCCCTGTCCAAAAAGTTTCGTGTCCTCCTGCAATCTCAATCCCAAGCGCATAACTCTCTGCCCAACCAGGCAAGGGAAAGGACCACAGGAACCGAACTTACTTTTTCTTCTCCGCCTTTTTCTCGGCGCCTTTCTCAGCAGGGGCGGCCTTTTCAGCGGTTTTCTCCGGCGCCGGTGCCTTCTCGCCCGCTTTGGCCGCCGGAGCTTTCTCGCCTGCCTTGCCTGCCGGAGCTGCAGCCGCCTCGCCCTCTTCTTTCTTCTCCTTGATCATTTCCACTTCGCCGGGTGCGGCAGCTGCCGCGGCTTCCAGCACCGCTGCTTCCTGAGCTTCGGTAATCGGAGCGGCGACGGAAATGACCGAGATATTCTTGTCGCCTAAAATCTCGACGCCCGGAGTTGCCTGGATGTCGCCGATGTGCATGGATTGCCCAATTTCCAAATGGCTCACGTCCACTTCGATGACTTCCGGCAAATCTTTGGGCAGGCAGCGCACTTTGATTTTGAACAGCACATGTTCCAACACGCCCCCGCCGGTTTTGACGCCGAGAGCCTCGCCCGTGGTCTCGACCGGCACCATAACCGTGACCTTTTCCGTCTCGGAGACTTCGTGCAAATCGACGTGGAGCAACTGGCCGCTCAAGGGGTGATGCTGGATTTCCTGCACCAGCGCGAGCCGTTTCGGCTTGGAATCTTCAGCGATGGACAGATCGACCAGCAGATTTTCCGAAGCGGAATGGTGAATCAAATCCGCCAGGTCCTTGCTTTTCAGTTCGAGGTTTTGCGGTTTGGTCTGGCGTCCGTAGATCACCGCGGGCACGCGGCCGGTGGCCCGGAGTTTCTTGGCGCCGGCGCGCCGGCCCAGTGAACGCGGATAGGCAGTTAATGGCACACTTTTCATCTTTAAATCTTCTCTTTCGCAGGGGCCGACGCTAACTGGTGCGCCCGCCCTTAAATTCAAATAGCGATGTAACCGACGAATTGCTGTGAATCCGTTTGATGGCTTCGCCCAATAATCCCGCCACCGACAGGGTGGTAATGTTCACCCCGTTGATTGGCGGGCGAAGCACGGTATCAGTCGTCATCAGTTCGTCAATCCTCGATTTTCGCAATCTTTGGATGCCGATGTCGTTCAAAACGGCATGGGACACGCACGCGTAAATGGACTTGGCTCCCTTCTTTCGCAGCAATTCAGCCGCAGCGGCCAAGGTGCCCGCCGTTTCGGTCAAGTCGTCCACCATGAGGACCGTTTTGCCTCGGATTTCACCGATGAGGGCCAGGGATTCGACCTCTTCGGCGCTCTTGCGACGCTTGGCAACGATGGCAAGTCCGGCTTCCAACACCTGGGAGTAGGCATGAGCCATTTTTAAACCCCCTACGTCCGGGCTCACCACCACGAGGTCTGGCAGGCTTTTCTTCTTGAGATACTCGTACATCACTGGCGCCGCATAGAGATGATCCACCGGGATATCGAAGAAACCCTGGATCTGCTGGGCATGGAGATCCATAGTCAAGATGCGATTGGCCCCCGCCGCCACAAGCAGGTTCGCCACGAGCTTCGCCGTGATAGGCACGCGCGGCTGGTCTTTTCGGTCCTGCCGGGCATAACCGTAAAAAGGCAACACCGCCGTGATGCGTGATGCACTGGCCCGCCGCAGCGCGTCCATCAAAATGAACATCTCCATGAGATTATGGTTGGTGGGCGGACACGTGGACTGAACCAGGAAAACGTCCTCACCTCGCACATTCTCTTCGATTTTGACGAATGTTTCCCCATCGGGAAACGAACTGACCGTGCTTTTGCCCAACTCCACTCCAATGGAAGCAGCGATGGCCTTGGCCAAAGGTGGATTCGATCTTCCGCTAAAGATTTTCACAGACAATCTGCCAGCTCAAACAGTTTAAAAGCAAAAAGACCCCCGCAAAGGTGGTGCATTCAAGAAAACGTGGGAGGACTGTACCAAGCACTCTTGATCGCGCAAGAGGAATTTTGAACTCGAAGATGTGATGCGGAAAATCGGTGTTTGTTTTCCATGACGCCGGGCAGAGTACAAGTGTCGTGTAAAGCGTCATTAGAGCGCGCGTTCTGCCACTGGTTACACGTGCGGCTAACCGGTTGCAAAGCCGCCGAGCATCCAAACGAGATTCCGATCCGATGCCACGCCAGGTCGGGCGTGATCGCTCGATATCCAGAGTGAGGTCTTTGTGCTTGTGATTTAGATTTACTTTGGAAATGGATTTGACAAGTCAGGGCGGCGACTTAAGATATGTAACTTAAGTAAAAAACTTATGATTGCAAGTGAAGCGCCTGTAAAATTGACTCATAACGAACTCATTAAGGAGGCCAATCCGACTTTGGCAGGAACCATTCGCCAAACACTTGATGACGGGAATGCCGCCCGCTTTTCGGAGGACGACTCCCAGTTTCTCAAGTTTCACGGCATTTACCAACAGGATGATCGTGACCTGCGCAAGGTCGCCAAGAAGTTCATTTTCATGGTGCGTGGGCGGGTCCCCGGGGGTGTTGTGGCTCCGGATCTGTATTGTGTTTTCGATCGCCTCTCGCACGACTACGCCAACAACACGCTGCGGATTACCTCCCGGCAGGGCTTTCAATTTCACGGTCTTGTAAAAAGCGGTTTGGGCCCGCTGATGAGAGGCATCAATGATGCGTTGGCCACCACATTAGCGGCTTGCGGCGATGTGAACCGAAATGTGATGGCCCCCTCCACGCCCGCCACCAGCCCGCTGGTGGAACGTGTGCATGAGGACGCCCGCTTGTTATCCAAGGCGCTTCTGCCTCGCACCAGGGCTTATCACCAAATCTGGGTGAACGGGGAAGAGCTGAACCTCGCTGATGATAACGAAACGTTTGTCGATCCGCTCTATGGAAAGACTTATCTCCCGCGGAAATTCAAGACGGCTTTCGTCATACCGCCGCTTAATGACATCGATATTCTTACGAACTGCCTTGGGTTCATCGCCATTGGCGATGGCAACAATTTGCTCGGCTACAATCTGACAGCAGGAGGCGGTCAGGGCATGAGTCACGGCAATGCGGAAACGTTTCCACGCCTGGCGGACGTTGTTGGATTTTTCGCCCCGCAGCACATCGAAGCTGTCGCCAAGGCTGTGGTGACGATTCATCGGGATTTTGGGGACCGCACGAACCGCAAACATGCGCGCTTGAAATACGTGCTGGAGGACCGTGGTGTCCCCTGGTTCCGCGCGGAGGTGGAACGCCGCGCTGGCATCCAACTGGACGAGCCGCGGCCGTTTCAGTTCACCCAACAAGGTGATCTTTTTGGCTGGCACAAACAATTGGATGGAAATCACTTCCTTGGTCTGTATGTGGAAACCGGGCGGATTAAAGACACGCAGACCTGCCAGCTCAAGACCGCGTTGCGCAAGATCGTCGAGCAATTTCGCACGGAGGTGCGGCTGACGCCTTCGCAGAATCTGATTCTGGCCAATGTGTCACCAGCCGATCGAGATGCCATTACCGCCATCCTGAGCGAGCACAATATTCCTGTAGAAAATCAGGCGACTCGGATTCGCCGGGCTTCGATGGCCTGCCCGGCATTGCCTACGTGCGGGTTGGCGCTGGCCGAATCAGAACGCGCGCTGCCGGATATCCTTACCCGCATCGAAAACTTGTTGGGCGAACTGGGGCTCCAGGAACAGGAAATCATTATCCGCATAACGGGTTGTCCCAATGGCTGCGCCCGTCCCTTCATGGCTGAGATTGGCTTTGTCGGCAAGGCCCCAAATAAATATCAGATTTACCTGGGGGGCAACGAATCGTCCACGCGCCTCAATCGGCTGTTCAAAGACAACGTGACTCTGGCGACGCTGGTCGAGGAGCTGCGCCCTGTTTTGACACGCTATGCCAGAGAACGGACGGGAGGCGAACGCCTCGGCGACTGGTGTGAACGGGTTTTGTGGAAGGAAACGGCGACGGCGCAGAATTGAGACGCTGGCCCGCCCTCCAATTCAACGTTGAGATTTTGATTGCAACCCCCGAAATGCTTACGTCCCTCGAACTCAAATCGCTGAACCAGCGATTTCAGTCACAGTCCACCGAAGAGATCCTGCGGTGGGCCTGGGAGCGGTTTGGTGCGCGGGCGGCCATTGGCACGAGCTTTCAAGGCGCTGGACTCGTCATGATCGATTTGGCGCAAAAGAGCAATTTATCGTTTCCGGTCTTCACGCTTGATACCGGTTTGCTTTTTCCAGAGACCCTCCAGCTCAAGAAACAGTTGGAAGACTATTTTGGTTTGGCCATCGAAGGACTTCAACCGGACGTGAGCGTGGCAGAGCAAGCGGAAGCCCAGGGACCCGAACTGTGGAAGCGCGACCCGGACCTTTGCTGCACCATTCGCAAGGTGCTGCCTCTGCAAAGCAAGCTTGCCGAACTGGATTGCTGGATCACCGGCCTTCGTCGCGAACAATCCGACACTCGCGCCGGCATTGGCATCATCGACGTCTATATCTTTGATGAAACGACCGGGCACGAGATCGTGAAGTTGAATCCCATGGCCAACTGGTCGCGCGATGCCGTCTGGAAGTACATCCGCGAGCATAGAATTCCCTACAATCCGCTCCACGATCAGGGCTATCGCTCCATTGGCTGCTGGCCGTGCACGCGCAGGACCGGCAATGGGGAGAACGAGCGCGCGGGCCGTTGGACCGGTTTCAACAAAGTTGAATGCGGTATCCACACGTTCATGTCCAAGAAGATCGATTTTCAGATTTAGCATTTGCCTATGGATTACCTTTCGAAGCTGGAAAACCAGAGCATCTATATCCTGCGTGAGGCGTTCAACAAGTTCGACCATCTGGCCATGCTGTGGAGTATTGGCAAAGATTCCACCGTGCTGCTTTGGCTGGCGCGCAAGGCTTTCTTCGGGCACGTCCCTTTTCCCCTCGTGCATGTCGATACGACCTACAAAATTCCCTCCATGATCGAGTATCGCGATCGGCTGGTGAAGGAATGGAAGCTCGAATTGGTGGTGGGAAAAAACGAGGAAGTCCTCAAGAGTCAAGTCACCTATCCAAACGGCAAAGCCACTCGCGTCGAATGCTGCGGAACGCTCAAGAAAGATGGCCTCAAAGCGGTGCTCGAAAAACATCGTTTCACCGGCGTCATTGTGGGCGTGCGTCGCGATGAGGAGCCGACGCGCGCCAAGGAGCGTTATTTCAGTCCGCGCGACAAAAATATGGAGTGGAATGTCGAAGATCAGCCCCCTGAGCTGTGGGACCAGTTTAAGACCGACTTTGAGAAGGGCACGCATATCCGCATTCATCCGTTGCTGCACTGGACGGAGCTGAACATCTGGGAATACATCGAACGCGAGAGCATCCCGGTCATTCCCCTCTATTTCGCCAACGGCAAGGGCGAACGCTATCGAAGTCTTGGCTGCGCGCCATGCACCTTCCCGATCAAATCCAACGCCAGGACCGTGCGCGACATCGTCGAAGAATTGCGCCACACCAGGACGACCGAACGCTCCGGCCGCGCTCAGGACAAGGAGAGTGAAGACGCGTTCGAGAAATTGCGGCGGGACGGCTATATGTGAACAACAGGCAGATGCAGAGGCCCGGAGTGGTATGATTCTCTCCACGCCTTCTGCGGCTGACACATGGATATGATCGCTTCGACTCCAACCGAACAACTGAAGATTGTCATCGTCGGCCACGTGGACCACGGCAAATCAACCTTCGTCGGGCGGCTGTTCAACGATACCGGTTCGCTGCCCGAAGGAAAGTTGGAGCAACTCCAAAAGGTTGCCGAGCGGCGCGGCGTGCCCTTCGAGTGGGCCAACCTGATGGACGCTCTCCAAGCCGAGCGCGACCAGAACATCACCATCGATACCGCCCAGATCTGGTTTCACACCCGGAAGCGCCAGTACGTGATCATCGACGCGCCGGGGCACAAGGAGTTTTTGAAAAACATGATCACGGGCGCGGCCAATGCCGAAGCAGCCCTCTTGCTCATCGACGCGCACGAGGGCGTGCAGGAAAATTCCAGGCGCCACGGCTATTTGCTCAACCTTCTCGGCATCCGCCAGATCGCAGTGCTCGTCAACAAGATGGACCTGGAAGATCACAGCGAGGCGAAATTTCAGCAGATCGAGTCTGAGTACCGCGCGTGGCTCAAGACCATCGGCGTGGAACCCAAGCTGTTCGTCCCTATCGCGGCCAAACACGGCGACAACATAGCCTCACTGAGCCAAAACATGCCGTGGTGGCATGGGCCAACCGTGCTCCAGGCGCTGGATGAATTCCGAGTTTCTGAGTTGCCCAAAGATCAACCGCTGCGCTTTCCAATCCAGGACGTGTATCGCTTTGATGAGCGGCGTATCCTCTCCGGGCGGGTCGAATCCGGTTCCATCCGCGTGGGCGACCGCCTCATATTCGCCCCCAGCAACAAAGTCAGCACGGTCAAGAGCATCGAGCGCTGGAATGCGCCCCAAAGCGACTCGGCCGCGGCGGGAGAATCGATAGGGATAACGCTTACGGAGCAAATTTTTGTGGAGCGGGGAGCGGTGGCCGCGTTGGAAACAGCGCCCCCCTACGAGCTGACGCGTTTCAAGGCCCGCCTCTTCTGGCTCGGGCGCGCCCCATTTCGCAAAGGCAAAACTTACAAGGTAAAACTCGCCACGCAGGAAATCGATTGCGAGATCGAGGCCATCGACAAAGTGATTGACGCATCGACGCTCGAAACACTTTCACGGCAGGTCAATGAGATCTTCGTAGGCCGCTTTGAGGTGGCTGAACTCTCCATTCGGACCAGGCGTCCCATCGCATTCGATGCCCATTCCGAGATTGTCCCCACCGGCCGTTTCGTGATCGTGGATGGCTTCGAAGTCTCCGGTGGCGGCATCATCGTTGATGACAATTACCCGCGCCGGACATCCGATTCCCTTCACAAAAGCGACAATATCTATTGGAGCCATGGCAAAGTCACCGTCGCGCAGCGTGCCCTGCGCAACAACCATCCTGGCTGCATCGTTTGGCTGACAGGACTTTCCGGTTCTGGCAAATCCACGATTTCCACGGAACTGGAACGCGAGTTGTTCAATCTCGGCAAACACGCTTACGTGCTCGACGGCGACAACATCCGCCACGGTCTGAACCGCGACCTGGGCTTTTCACCCGAAGACCGCAAGGAGAACATCCGCCGCATCGGCGAAGTGGCCAAACTCTTTGGCGATGCGGGCATCATCTGCATCACCTCCTTCATCTCGCCCTATCGCTCGGACCGGGAATTGGTTCGCAACATGGTGCCGGCCGGCCAATTCATCGAAGTCTATGTGAATGCTCCCATCGAAGTCTGCGAGCAGCGCGACCCCAAGGGCCTTTATGCCAAGGCCCGCGCCAACGAGATCAAGGAGTTCACCGGCATCTCCGCCCCCTACGAAGCTCCGGAGAAGCCCGAAATTGAATTGCGCACCGACAAGCTGACGGCAACGGAGTCCGTCGCCAGGATTGTTGAATACCTCCACTTCGAGGAGGAGGACACGACGATTTCGATTTAGTTCGAGTGATCCGCTTCCAAGGGCCTGTTGCCCAAACCGGCCGGAGTGCGCCCGTCCCCGGGCCCAGCAGTGTTCCTCAGCCTAGAGCGGTTGCCAGAATTCATTTCCGATTGGCAACCTATTGGACATGCTGCGGGTCGCAGACCCGCGCTCCCGGAGCGCGCCTCTGTGAGGCGCAGCAGCCTTGGCTCTTGGTTTGGTCG
>Ga0137465_1000370_pt1 | contig 21383 bp, 41 predicted proteins | sample EasRivERMGT828_2_FD_104906 | JGI IMG/M metagenome (GOLD analysis project Ga0137465, IMG submission 104906) | Soil microbial communities from meander-bound floodplain in the East River, Colorado, USA - East River MetaG ERMGT828_2 | ecosystem: Environmental > Terrestrial > Soil > Floodplain ... | reverse complement strand
TATGTTCCTGCTCGGCCACGCGCACCATGAACACGTAAGGCCCCGTGGTTTCGGCGCCGAAGATGTCTCCATCCAAGGCGTCGATCGCCGCCGTAAGCGCCGCTTCGTAGGTCTTATGCGGCACGTAGGGCCTAAGGTAGCGCTTCTTAGAGCCGTTGTGGTGAGCGTACGAACGGATGTAGACGAACGTCCCATCTTCCTTGACGTCGCTGCACCACATGACCAGCGGCCAGAAGTTACTCATCTGAGTAACCCACCAGCATGATGATCTCGTATCCCGCGCCTTCCAGCAACGCCCGGACCGCCCGCTCCTGGGAGGCCCATCCGCCGCTGAACCGATCGCCCATCGAAGCCCCCCAGTTGCCCATGACGAACTTATTCACGATAATGGGGGGCCTGATGACGAACGCGGGGTTACCCACGTAAGTAACCTTAGACCGGCGTGTCGACATCGTGGTCATGCGTGATCTGCTCGTTGGTGTAGCACGAGAACAGGAACTCCGGCTCGTCGTTCTGAAGCCGGATCTCCATGCTGCCGCCACCACCGTCGTTGTTGACGCAGTCGTACTGCACCAGGGTCTCCCAGACGTACTCGGAGATTAGATCCTTGAGATCGTCGGGCAGCTCGTGGCGCTGGGCCTCGTACCAGAAGTCATATGATCCCTTGGGACTCCAGAACTCACCGCCGGTCCTCGAGCACTCCCACTCGTCCTCGTTACCGCTGTCGCTGGAGCCGGAGTACACCATGCGCAGAAGCTTGATGCCGAGGTCATCCAGCCGGGACGTGACGTCGAGCTTCCACTTGTTGTGGCCCTCGTCGGGGTCCGCTTCGGACGCCCACTGGCGGGTTACCCGGCTGGGTAACACGTTCTCGAAGCAGTCGACGTCGATCGCCAGCAGATCCTCCGCGCCTCCTTCGACGCGCACGAACTTGCGGATGCCGTGGCCTGAGAGTACCCCAAGGGCCTTGCCGACCAAGCCGTCCTGGCGCTTACGCTCGTTGTCCACCTGCAGCACCTTGTAGCTGGTCTCGCCCGGCTTCATGACGACACCATCCCACCACAGGTGGTTGGGTTCGGCTTGCGTAGAGTTCAGGGCCAGCACCATGGCTGCCTGCAGGTGCTCTAGATTGACCTTCTTACCCATGTGAGTAACTCCTGTTGCTAGATTTTAGTGACCTTAGACTTCAGTCCGCTCGGGTTGTATCTCCCGATGTTGCTCATCCACTTTTGCAGTGGCATCCCTCGCATCCAGTCAGCGTACGTCGGAATGATGGTTAGATCCTCCATGACGTGCTGCTCGCCGATGTATTGCACCGGCACAGTTTTCCCCACGCTGTTGATGAAATATCTGCCGAATTTCTCCACCAACTGCTGGATCCCCAACGAGTGATGCCGCAGGGCGCGATGGCGCACGTCCGACAGGTGGTTCTTGCTCTCGTCGAACCACTCGTGGAACGGGAGGTACTCCTCCGGGGTGCCGCCCCACTTCTTGGCCGACGACCTAGCGTGATGAAGAGCGTGCATACTGACACCCGATTTCAAAGAACACTTCGCCGATCAGCTTCCAGACATTTTGGTTTTGCATTACGGCAAGCTCGGCTTCACCCAACACGTAGACCGACGCCTGCCGCTCGGTAGACCATTGCTGGGTAACCCAACACCACGTGTTCGTAGTAGAGGCATTGGACACTTCGGGTCCGATGAGCTTGTACGCCCAAAGTTTCTGAGAGTTACTCACGTGTGTAAATCCCGATCTCGAAGAACACTTCGCCGAGGTAAGTCCAGCCGTGCGGCAGGTCTACCTTGTCCACAAAAAACCTCGACAAGTACGACCCAGGAGCCTTACCACCGCGCAGCGGTATGAACGTCGCGTTGACTGGACACCAGACCTCGTTTGGATCGTGGCGCTTCGGTCCTACCGAGCGGTATGCGTAGAGCTTAGAAGTCATATATTTTTACTCCGACGCAGTAGATTACCTCGCCGAGTAACTTCCATTCCCAGTACGACACGTTGACCGTCTCACGCCTTTGCACCTTGGTCACAGACACGGTGGCCTGCTTCATGTCCGTGCTGCTGGACAGCTCCGGGCAGAACGCCACATTGGGCGCCCTAGAGCTGACCAGCTTGTATGCGTAGAGCTTCGCGGTCATGCTTCGAACGCCCCCTCCGCGATGCTGCCCGCGGCGTAGATCAACGTGCCAGCGATGCGCCAATGCGTGCGCACCATGATGATGCCAACGTCCCGATCGCGTGCTTCCCACACCGTGAAGGCAACAGACGGCCCCAGCTCACCATGCGGGCAGTTGTTCCAGTCGTTGTACAGCCGGTACATGTAGCGCTCGGCATGGGGCTGGCGCAGCAGGTCGAAGCTCATCTGACAGTTACTCCTGCGGGTAATATCCGATCTGGAAGAAGACCTCACCGGCCTTAATCCAGACGTGTTTCATGGTGCCGGAGAACACGTACACGGTGGCTAGCTTTGGCTCCACCCACCGTGCCGACGAGCTGTGCCACGCCTTACCTGGCTGCAAGACGTCGATCATTTTGTAAGCGTACAACTTCTGCTTTCGCATCCGCACGATTGATCTCCTGACGTAGCCAGCCCTTCATCTTGTAGGGATCGGCTTTGTGCTTCGAGACAACTACCAGCATCGGGTTACCCTTCGGGGTAACCGCCCTCATTTTCATGTGCCGCCCACCTGCGATGACCTCGAGGGTGTTGCCCCCGAGGCCACGCAGCAGGCGCAGGACAACGATCACGTTCGGAGAGTAAGGCCGCTTCATGATCGTTACCCCACCAAGTAACTCCCGAACTACTTCTTCTTTTTGCCCTTCGGCTTTCCGGCACCTGCGGCCGCCTTCAGGGCAGCAGCCGAAGCCCGAGCCTTCTGCTGCTTGGACGTGCCGCCGAGGGCGTCGATGCGCTTCTGCACGTAGCCGATCGCGTCGTTGACCTCGTCGCTCTCCTCGAACTTCTTGGAGATCTTCTCGAGGGTGACACGCACGGCCTCCAGGGCGTCGGCCTCGACCTTTTCGGCGCCCTCCTTGGGCTGGATGACAATCTCGATGGTCTGGTCATCCAGCGGGTTCTGCTCGTCGTTGTTCTGGGCACGTGCGACGGCGATCATGGCGTCGGTTGCCTTGGCCTTGAGGCGGCCCTCCAAACGAGCCTTCTTGATGATGGCGACGGCCCGATCAAGGACCTCGACACCATCGACGTAGATCTGGCCGCCCAGCTTGAGGAACTGGCGGCACTCGGACACGCGCACCTTGCGGGTGTCGTTGGGGTCGCTGGTCGTGCCAGCGGCTTTGATGCCGCCGATGATGCTGGCACCACGGGACGCGCCCTTGTCGAACCGATCCCAGCACTCCTCGGCGTTCGACACGTCGATGCCCTTGCCCTTCGAGAGTTCGGTGAGGCGGACATAGAAGTTGGCCCGCGCCGCGGCGCCCGACCCCTCACGCTGGCCGAAGTCCTCGCATTCTTGGAGGACCGCCAGTTTCTCAGCTTCGCTGTTTGACAACACGTTATTCATGAGACTTTCTCCTGTTGTGAACCCTTTGAAAGTTTACTCAGGTGTCGGGTTACTCACCAGAGTAATCCCCCGTACGGGGTGGGATATCAGGCCTGCTTGGCTTCGACGATGGCGCGCACCTGATCCATCAGGGGGGCGAGCTGCACCGCGGGGAGCTGCTGGACAAGCTTGCGCGCCTCCTTGGCGGCGGGCCAGACTTCCTCGATCTGTTCGAGGTAGCGCGCGTTGAAGATGAGCTGTTCGAACGTCGCAAGCTTGGACGCACGTGCCTTCTCATGCGCGGCAGCTGCCGACTCAGCGTCGTCGATCGCACGCACCACGCGCTGATCGTCGACCTTGAGCTGGCCGTAGTTCATCGGCGGCTTCGGCAGCTTGTCGCGAGAAAACCGCCAGGAGGTGTAGCGCGGCTCGCCGCTCTTGCCGACGAGCTGTACGTAGATCTGAGCGTACGTCGAAATCATGCCGTACTTTTCGAGGACCTTCATGTCCCGCGCAGGCCACGCCTTCTTCATGAAGGCACGCAGGGCGGCATCGCCTGCCTTGTTAGCCGCGTCGAGCACGGCCTTGGTATCGGGGTCATGCACCCGGTGCTTGGCGAGCACCACGAGGTAATCCCGTATGTTTTTCGTCATGCGTATCCTGTACTTTTGCATCGTCTTCTCCTGTTGTTGAACTAGTTACTCACCAGAGTAATCGTCGGTCTTGTCCCACACGCCGTCGACCATGCTCGAGCCAAACAGCTTGTTGATCTTGGTACCTGCTGCATCCAGCTCCACCAGGGCCTCGTCGAGATCCTGCATAGCGCGCTCCCTGACGGCGCCATCAACGTCGTCTTCCAGTCCCTCGGCGAAGCGCTTACGTTCGTGATACTCCTCGCGCAGCACCAGATAGTTGTCGAGGTACCAGCTCGGAGAGTGAAGCTCACGATTGCTCGCTTCGTGTACCTCGCGCCTCGCCTCGGACGCCGACATCTCCATCATGTCGGTGGGATCGTTACTCGGCGGGGTAACCGGATCGGGGTGGAACTTCAGCAGCTCGACGATGCACTCGGCCTCCTGCCAGATGCTAGCGGCGCACCACGGCTTGCCGTCATGCGGCGGGACAGCCAGCTTCTCGACCAGATCCATGGCCTTCTCGTACGCTTCGGGGATGTTACTCGCCGGGGTAACTGGCGGCACGAGATACCCGGAGAAATCCGCGGGCTTCATCTTGGGCAGCTTCCAGTGGACCTTGTGCTTCTTCTTGCCCTGCTTGCGGTGCTCCTTCTTGGAGCGCTTCAGGGTCTTCTTGAGGGCCTTGGACTTGCCGATGCCCGGACCTTCGATCCATCCGCGCCAGTCGTCCTTGTTAAACTTGAGGTTCACGTTGGGCAGGCGGTTGACGACATGCTGCCACTCGTCGGGTGTTTTGGACTTCGTCATGCTACGTCCTCCTGAGAGTGATGATCCCGGTCTGGTGCAGGGCCTCGGCCTGCTGCGCCAGGGTCGTGCATCCGGCTGCTGCTTCGCCGTTCGCCACGGCATCGCAGTACCACTTGAAGATCGTGTTGGCGGGCACGAACCGCCTGTCTGGGTACACGATAAAGACGCCATCGTTGCGCTTGGTGGTGCCTCGTACGTTACTCATCAGGGTAACTCCTCCAGTTTCGGGTGAAGTAATTAAACACGACATGACGTAACTCAGCTGACATAACCAAAATCGCCCATACCGGCGGAATAGAATTAGCCACCTTGATGGCGCTCATCTTCCTGTCAGCCCGGTCGATAATCTGGTTCGCCAGCTCGAGCCGGGCTTTGATGATTTCCTGGGACTCGGGCACTTTACTTGATGCCTGAGTCCCGCAGGATCTCGTTGATAACGAAGTCCTGCGCGACGTTGTACATCTGGTGGATGTCGATGCCCTCCTCGTTGAGGGTTACCGGGGTGAGTAACCTCAACACGTGATCGCACTGATGCCGCAGTACCTTCATGAGATCGCGCTCGGTCACGCGCCTGCTGATTTGCAGGGTAACCTCGCGCCCCCTGACGGTCGAGACCGCAAGCTGCTCGCCTGAGAGTACGCAGTCGGTCTCGATCTTGATGGTGAGCTTCATGGGAGTTTGGTCCCCTTGCTGTTGCGCTGCCATGCCAAGACGTTGATGGCCGCTGGCACGCCGGGAGTGTTCATCCACGCTTCGGCACGCGGATCCTCGGAGTGCGCGATGCGATCGACACCATGCCCGCGAATGTTCCAGAACACATAGTCGGCTTGCTGGACGGGGGTTAGCCCGTCAAGCTGATCTAGCCAAGGGAACCTGTCGTTACTCATTGGAGTAACCCTCCTGTTGCACGTCATGCGCGGTAAGTAACTTACCACGCCACTTCTTCGGCAGCGTGAACGCCTTGGCGCCGAAGATCACGATGTCATGCCGGTCGATCTCGCCCAAGCATGACCAAGTTGCGCGGGGATGGATGTAGTCAGGCCGACCCCATACCCGCATCGCCGACCAGTACTGCGCTGGTTCGACGCCGATAAAATGCACGAGGGGGTTACTCATCGTAGTAACCAGCTTCCCAGTTCTTACAGCGGAGATACTCGTCTGCTGAGAGTTGGAACCTGTAGACCGTGTAGTTGGCGATAACCGTTATGTCATCCGGCCGAAGGGTCAGCCCGACCCCACGCATGAGCGCTTTCATCCGTTTGACGTAAGGCGCGTGACGCCAAGACGTCATGACGTCAACACAGAGGCAGTAGTCCCATGCAACATCATGGCCATCTTCCATGACATACGCGCACGTCAGGGCAGGATTGTTTGCTCCGGTCAGCATGACGATGCCCCTCACGAGCTTCTTGTAGGTCTCAAGCGTAGCTGGCTTACTCACCAGAGTAACTCCTTTTAGTTGGCTCCTGACGTCGCGACGGGTTGACCTTGATGTACTCGCGCCCCTCGAACGTACCGGAGCAGCACGCATCCACGAAGCGCGCTACGTTGAACTTGACGCTCTGGTAGCGTAGCTCGCGGGCGAAGTGATCCCTCACGCGCACCCGCTCGGCCTCGTCAGATATGGCCGATATGATGGTAGCGATGGTGAAGTAGTCGCTCTTGGTCATGACTTCAGCACCCGCACGGTGGCGACAGCGTGCAGTCTGAGCTTGAACGAGCCCATGCGCACGAGCACCTCGCCGGGGTGCAGATCGTTGTTGAGGCCCTGAGAGTAAGCCTCGAGGCCCGTCACGAGTCTGGCGGTTTCGAGATCATCCATCACCAGCCAGTCGCCGATCGCCAGCTCTTTTACCTGCATCTTACCCATCAGAGTAACTCCCACTTGATTAGGTTCTTGGCTATTGAGTGCGAATAACACACCGCTATACCATCGCGCGATTGTTGGGCTTTGCAAGGGCACCTATGGTCTTTCCGCGTCCATTCCCAATAGGTCTGGGAGCCAGTGCCACGGACTAGCGCCTCGCAGCGCAGCTCATCAGGGGATAACCCTTCAGGACCTTGATGGTTACTCATGAGGGTAACTCCTAGTGCTTGACCGCTTCAAACTTCAGCTCCTCGACGCGCATCATCTTGAGCACGTAGGCCAAGTCGGCAACACCGTCGGCGTCCAGCTCTGCCGACTCGTCGTGCCACTTGATGAGCTGCCAGTCCTCGGCCGCCCACGCCTCGTTGGGTTTGTCGCTACCCTCCGGGGTGAATTCATCCACGTAGTACTTGTGGTAGGCGTTGCACAGCGCCTCCTGGTGCGGCGGCGTCATGTCCTGCGCCCGGATACGCTTGCCGTGGAGCTTGGTGATCACGTTGCGGGTCATGCTACTTACCCCTGAGAGTAATAATCCTGAGCCACAACAGCACGGCGCCCACGTAGGCGGCGCCCAAGCCCATGGTAGTCACATGCAGGGGATAGCTCCCCGGCAGTAGTTCGGTGGCACCTCCGATGATGCCGATGCAGGCGACGGCAGCACCTGCCGTCATGATGTTGCAGCACGTTGTGATCATGATGATGAGTTACTCCTCAGGGTAACACGTTGGTAAGCCAAAACATGAAGCGAACGGAGTACATTCCGATCACCCAGAATATCGGCATCACCACGAACGCAAAGACGGGGATCAGGAACAACAGCTCCCATCCCGACGGTTGATCCTTCTTCATGGTTCAGCCCTGCGGCTTGGGTGCCGACGGCGCGGTAACAAACTCGAGCGCCTCGTCGATGAGCGGCTTGAGGTTCTTCTCGGTCCACATGGTGCTCGAGTTGATGGTGGGCCTGCTCGGCGTCACGTTCATGAGATCCACCAGCTTGATGAGGGGCGCATGCGCGTGGGTCCGCATGATGCCTGAGAGTGTCGCCACGGCAAGGGCATGACGCTCGGCGATGCGCACCCGTTGGGCCTCGATGACCTTGGCCTTGCCTTCGGGCGAGTAGACCCGCTTCTTGTAGGCTTGGCCGTTGGCCTTCACCGGGCCGTTGGGGTAGTTGAGGTGAGGCTGCCGCACATAGTCTGCCATGTTGCCCTTGGTCGGGAGGGGGGAGTTACCCAGGGGAGTAACCGAACCATCCTTCAGCTGGACGTGCTCGACATCGCCGAGCTGGGCGAGACCGTTGGCAAGCTCGCCGAACGCCAGCCCGGTAGTGATGCGCACGATGAACGTGCGCTTGGGTGTTGATTGTTTCATGACGGGTTACCCTCCTGAGTAACTGCGTAGCACCGTTAGGTGCGAAGCCAGGGAAGAGGTTACTTCCTCGGGTAATTGTTGATGGAATTCTCCACCTGCTGCAGCATCGTGGCGATCGGCGCGATCGTCATCAGCGGCGCGGGCGACCTGACGTTCTCGGCAGCGTACTGGGCGTAGGCCATAATGGCCTTGTAGGCGTCAGCGATGCGGTCATCCGCCTGCCTTTGGCGTTGTTCCAGCACAGCCTGAGCCTGTTTTAGTTGGTCGATGCTAGTCATGTTACCCTCCTGAGTAACCCTACGGGATGTAGGGGCTTGACAAAAAGCAATATAATTGGTACGCTCCCCCTGCTCGACAGAAGGAGCGTACCTGCAATGCCGTTTCCTGAGAGTTAGCCCTCCCCCCGGAGCTTAGCGGCCAGCGCCTCGCGTTTCTTCTTTTGCCGCCTAAGCCGTTGATATTTATTGAGTTTCCTAGTGTACTCAGCCAGATTGGCGAGATAGGCTTGCGGCGAGCGCGCCGTCTTTGGCGGCGGCTTCGGCGTCTTACGGGCGTGACGTGGCATAGGCTCGGTCCTTTTGTTGTAATTATCTGGCGCAATGCATCCAATGCAGTCAGGGCAAACTGTACAAACGACTAGACAGGAACCCCGGATATTATACATGCGCCTTCAATAGGTTAGCTACCCCGGCATGGAATGATAGTATCACAACCCGCAAACTAGCCCCGTGTGTAAATAGCGACCGGCTGACCGCCGACACCCTATCGACCGCCCGGAGGGTCGCCTCGTAAGAAGGGTGTTGATTTACGTACTTTAATACTATCATTCTATGACATAGACTATAAGTTATTGATAATATTGACCAATGACGGCCTTTTTGTCCAACCATCTGTCCAGTTCAATACAGACAGCCCGGATGCATTGCTTTTAAAGGCCGTTAACAGCAACATTATTACAGGCTTCCGCCCGACTGACGGTTACCGCGCTGCTTCGGCGGCAGGCTGACCATTTTCACCAGCCGGTCCACTGGCACGGGCGCGTGGTAGGCGCTCGGCACCCATTTCTGAGAGTGCCTGTCCCAGGTGATGGCCGAATTACCCGACAGAGTAAGTCGGCTGTGGTCCCAGCCCACGTCGTTGGTGCGGGCGTCGTAGACCCGATTGACCGGGATGTTCACGTTGGAGCGATCATGCTCGCGCCGCTTGTCCGCGGCCGCTAGCTTGCGCGCCCGGATGTCATCAGGATGCTGGAACTTGCGCGGCATGGGGCCAGCGCTCGAGCTGGCAGGCATGGTGCGCTTGCCCACTATCGCGGGCAGGGTGCCGTCGTTGGCGTTGACAGGCTGTTGCTTCTTGGCGGGGTTAGCCGCGTTGGCGTAGATCTTGGCGTAGATACCGTATGCCATGGGTGTTACTCCGTCGGGTAACTAACGAGGGTCACGGTCCAGCCTTGCGCCTCGTAGAGCTTGGCGCAGCTTTCTTGCTCCTCGATGGTGTCCCATCCGAGCGTCATTCTGCGGCCGAAGTCCCCGAAGGAACGATCTTCGCAGCGCACCACATACCGCATACGCAGGCGCCGCACGATTGGTTGGTTCATTTGATAGGTTACTCCGCTGAGTAAGTCGCGCCGCTTATGGCGAGGGATGCGCGCGAGGGGTTCTGAGAGTGGACACCAAAAATCACCCCCCGCCTTTCGGCGGGGGGTGTCGCGTGTCGGGCCATGCTAGGCGGTGAGCGCCGGCGGGGTCTCGCGTGCTTTTTCCAGCGCCTCGAAGATGAAGGCGACGCGGGCGAGGCTCTCGCCGATACGCTTGGCGAGGTCCACGTTTTCCGAGGCGAGAAGCGCGGCAAACTCCGAGGGGAACGGGGCCGGGGTTTTCTCGTTCCCGTAGGCCAGCGCCTCCCACTGGTCGGCGAGCTTGCGAACCACCTCGCTCGCCGTGTCGGGCGCCTTGTCCAGCGCGGAGGCGACGATTGCGCGCATGGTCGCCGCGTCCAGCGTCGGGTTCTTGGCCAGCGCCTTGACCAGCGCCGTGGCGCATTTCGTCACCTTCGTGTAGCCGCCCGTGGCGAGCTTGCGCGCTTCCACGTAGACCGGCTCAACGTCGCCGTTGTCGCGAGCGTAACACGCGAGCTTGACGTGCGCCGCGAGCTTCGAAATCTGGGACGCGAGGCTATCGCCTTCGATCACCTTGATCGGAGCTTTGTGCGCCGTGTCGGCGATGACGCTCGCCCGTTCCCGCGTGGATTTGTAGAACGGTCCCGCGTCGTCAGGCGTCACGCTCTCGTCTGCGACGGCGGCGCGGAACAGGCGCAACGCAGCGTCGGACATGCTGTCTTTGCCCATCGCCCATGCGTAGGCGATTTGTTCCTGCGCCGCGTAGAGACCGGCCAGCGCCGGGTTCATGTTGCTTGTCTTACCCATCTGAGTAAACCTCCAAAAGAGGGCGATAGTGCCCGTCCTACGCTATTTCCGGGTACCTTACTCCGAGGGTAAGACCGACCCACCTAGGGGCCACCCCCCCACCCCTACCTTGGACAGGGGGCGCCGGGGGGGCGGGGGATATTTAGGTAGGTCGAAAATACCAAAGGTAAAAAACCAAGTAACCCTATTCAAAATGTGGGTTGATAACCGGCCAACAAAAGCTTAAGTTACTCGCATGAGTAACTCAAAATTCATCCCCGCGATCCTCTCGCCCGGAACAGCGTGCTTCGCTGAAGATATAACCCCGACGAAGGTCGCCGAATTCCTCGATAAACAGGAACACATTCGCTCGCAGATCACGTTCGGGATAAAAAACGTGGACAACCGACAGGTGTGGGGCGTAACTCACGCTCGCACACCGAGCGAGCAGGCGAATTTCATCCGCCTGATGAACGCCTTGGCCCAACAGCTACCTCACGACGCGTTCATGCAGATATTCAACGCCGAGGCGATGCCGTCCTACGAGCGCTTTGAGATGATGATCAGCGTGCAGCGCAAGTCGGACCACGGGCGAGTAACTATCTACGTGAAAGACGCTCTCACAGCGCCTGCGTCTTGGGATACGCTCATGCTTGACGATGTTGCTAAAGCCACTCTGATTTTGTTCCTCCAACCGTAGCGGCGCGACGCCGAAGGCGTCAGAGCGACGCGAAGGAAACAAATATGCCTACGCCCCAGGATAAGTGGCCTAAGTATTGGGCGCCCGACCGGGCGTTCTACCTGGATCAGCGTGCCGCCGCGCTTTGCAAGCTCGACCAGAAGCCGTTCGGGCACTGGACCGCTGACGAGCGCTTGCGCGTTGCACTGGTGTCGCTGAAGTGGGAAAACATCCCGCGTACGCTTGCCGACAGGACCCGTGAGCTGAAGGCACGTGCGGCCGCTGCCGAACCACCCCGTGTTTATGTAACAGGAACACAGGACCCCTGATGACCGACCTGAAGAACGGAACGATCCTCAACGGGGGGAACCCGCTTTTAAAGCGCCAGTTTACCCCAAGGGATATTGACGATCTTCAGCTCGCCCGGCTGAACCACGCCGAGTGGCTGGAAGAATTCTCCCAGATCCTGGGCCTGACGACGGGCGTAAAAATGACGCCCAAACGTGAAGGCACGATCACCCGGCTGCACTGGGCCTCGAAATACGTTAAGCTGCTCGAGAAGACGGTAAAACGGCTCGAAGAAGAGCGCCGGGCTGCCGTCAAGGACGAGGTCGTCAACCCGTAGCCGCGCCGCCGAAGGCGGGGAAAGCGGCGGAGGAAAGTAACATGCCCTTTGATGGTCCCGCCTACGAGCAGGCTTATGTGCAGGAACTGTTCAACCGGCTGCTGCCGGGAGCGTACCTCGAGTACCGCAACTTCTTCTACGATCGCACGCGGGCGCCGTGGCAACTCCAGATGGATGGCTACGTGACGGCCAGCGAGGTCGCCGACCCGTCGCTCCCCGTCTACGAGCGGGCGTACGTCCGCGAGCTGTACAATCGGCTGGTGCCGGGGGCCAACGAGGCGTTTGCCCAGTACATCATGTCGCGCACGCCGGGATACTGGCAGACCGAGATGACGGTCCTCATCACCGCGTACAACACCCTCGACGTCGATGTGCAGGCCTGGGTCGACAGCGTGGTCGCGGGCGGCAGTCTGGTCAGCAAGCTGATGGCCTCGTCGGTGTCGATCTACACCGCCGCCCAGAAGGCTTCGGGGGTGTGGCCCAAGATGGACGATGCGTGGGTACTCTGGGGGGACAACCCCCGGCAGCAGCTGACGTCGCTCAAGCAGAGGCGTCTGGGTACCGCGGTCGCCAGCCCTACGTTCACCACCCGCCGCCATGTCGCGTTCAACGGGACCACCCAGTACATCGACACGGGATTTATTCCGGGCACGCACGCCACTGTCATGACGCCGACCAACGCGCGGATGGCGATTTACGCGGCGTCGAACGAAACGGGCAACACGTTCAACGCGGGAGCCAACAGCGGAACCAACAGGCTGCTGCGCATCCGCTCGCGCACCGCCACCGCCTCGTGTGCCGGTGATCCGATGTGCGGGTCGCCGTCGTTCACCCTGCCCGCAGCGTCGTCGTTGCGCTACCTTGCGGTGTCGCAGGCCGGGGGCGTCATCGCCGGGGCCAAGGCCTACAAGAACGGCGTGCCGCTGGTGCGCGCCGTCGATCCGACCGGGTTCGGCGCTACGTTGCCCGCTGTCAGCATCTTCATCGGTGGGTACAACAGCACAGGGACGCTGACTTCGCCGCGCGTTTGCAGCGTCGGGTTTCTTTCGGTCGGGGGAGTGCTGAGCGACGCCGAGGAGCTTGCGGCCTACAACGCCACGCAGGCGTTCGCTGTCGCCATCGGGGCCAACGTTTGATCAGGTTCTGCAGGTTCATGGCGTGGCAGGCGGCTCAGGGAGCGAGATTTTGGCGCTTCCTGAGTAACTGTGCTCAGGAAGCTTCGAACGGTTGGCTGCTGCGCGCCAACCGCCTGACCGCGACGTCAGGAGCCAAAATTACGTCCATCCACTCGACGACATCGGAACCCGAGACGTTGGTCTACGGTAAAGTTTCCGAGCGATTGAAGCGTAGGTCGCGCCGCCCGTAGCGAGGACACCATATTGAAGCGCGTCACTCACGTGGCTCCATTCGTTCTTGTCAGGCTTGGGTTTCGAGACGTCCAGGGACGTCTTCGAGTACCGATACATCCCGTTCATGGCCTGGACGAGTTTTGGGCAACGCATCCGGTCAAAGAGGATAGCCGCGGCGCCGTCGCGCTGCTGGAGGAGATACCCCTCTACGGCGCGGAGCCGCGTTTCAATGTCGTTTGTAAGGGCCGGGACGGCAGTGAACCCCTCGCGTTTCAGGATGTCGAACGCGGTCTGTTCATCGTACTGGGACCTGATGTTGCCTGCGGGGTCGCCGACGATGACGATGCTCAGACCCTGATATCGCGGGTGCAGGAGGCGTGGGCGGAGGGTCGTCCGACAATGGTTAATAAGCCCGGTATCCTGTGCCGGGATCTCTTCGAGGACGAGTACGCGGCCGCGGTGGTCCATCTGGAGAATAACTCCCCAAGGATCGCGGCCAAAGTCCTGGCCTACAAAGAGCGGCTGGCCGCGAAGCGGCTCGAGGCTCTCGACGCAATGAAAAGAAGGCCGAAAGGCACCAGCAAAAACCGCAGCACCCGACGGATCCGGGCCGTACTCAGCCCGGACATAACGTTGGACCCAGGCGTCGTTCTGGTTACGGGAAAGCCGCTCATAATAAACACGACCTACAGCTATCCGCCGGGGGTCTTCAGGACTGAGTTTGAGCGTCTCGGGGGTCTGCAGAAGGTAAGGGAGGTTCTCGGCATCGGGGCTCAGCCCTGACGGCTGGAGGAACACCTGCATGTCGGGCGGTGGGTCACTCATCGCCATCTGCCACGGTGTGCCCTCTGAAGGCATGTTGGTGTCGATCACGATGCCGAACCACGTAGCGCCGCCGTCCTGCGGTGAAGGGTAACGGCCGCAGCGGGCGCTGATGGGACCGATCAGGTCATAGTCGATCTCGATGCCTTCCGAGACCCAGATGCCCGTCAAGTTCATCGACAGGAGACGCCGTTGATCTTCAGGCGTCTCGAGCGGAAGTAACAACCACTCGGTCTTCACGTCGGCGAACTCAAAGTAGATCGTGCTGTCGGAAACTTTCCAGCGGGCGATCCCCGAAAACCACCTCGCGATGTCTTTCAGGACGGTGTTTTTGAGCTGACTCAGGGTTTGGCGGCAGATCGCCCAGCGCGTGTACCTGATGCCGTCGGGGGCGGGCCACTGCTCGCACGAGCGCCGAAGTAACTCGAAAATCACGCCTGTGGTCTTGCCTGAGCCGACGGGGCCCGCGATCAGCCGGATGAACGCGTCCGACTGCATAAAAGCAGCGACCGTCGGGGGAGCGGTGTAGGTGATGTCAGTCATACGTCCTCTTGATCGCGGCCTTGATCAGGCGGAGCTTTTTGGCGTTACGGATCCCCGCCGAAGCGCGCTCGTTGCGCGTTGCCTTGAACTGGATTGCCAGTTTGTTGTAGCGCTTGCCGTTCAGGCGTTCGACCTTGACGATGCGGAAGGTCATGTTGTGAACGAGGCCGCAGTCGCAGCAGGCCTGCTTGTGTTTGCGCTGGGGGGTGATCCACTCGTTCGGTTGGACTTTGTAGTACTTCATGCACGCTCCGGCGTGAGGTCAACCACGTCAGTTACTCGCTGGGGTAACGCCCGCTCCTTGTCGAACTCGAGCGCCTTGCCGCCAACGTTGATGGTGATCTTGACGCCGCCAGCTTCGCCGGTCTTCTGGGCGTTCTCGCCGAGCCCTGCCATGCGCGCGGCCCACTTCAGGCCTTCGATCTTGGCGTTCATCGGCTGCTCGGGATCGTGGATCAGGCGGTACACCTCGACGAGGCAGTCCTCGATCATGGTGGCCGCCTTGGCCTCGATGCGCTTGGCGATCGAAACCGGGTCGCTGGCGCTCCACAAAGCGGTTTCTTCGTTGAGCCGCTGCTGGAAGTACGGCATCTCGGCGATCTGGTCGAAGTCGCCCGTGCTGAGCTTGTAGGTCTTCAGGATTTCGTCGAGAGGGAGGATGTCTCGGGCGATTTCGCGGGCCAGCCGGGAGATCATCACGTCGTTCAGCTTGGCCTCGGGCATGAGGGTAGCCGGGGTACTAACCATTGATGTCCCTTTTGGAAAAGTTCATGGTATGGTAGCTCTCTACCATACCGACACACCTCGGGGCGAGCCATTGGTCGACACAGTAGTCCCGTTCCCTCGGCAGGATCCTAACCCCAACGTCAATCCGCTCGTTCGCACGATGTCGAACGCGCAGATGGACGCCGCCGAGTTACGGGCCAGGGAAGCGTCCCAAGGTACTCAGCCCGACACCCAGCAGTACACCGGGCTGGCCGGTTACATACGCACCCAGTTTGACATGATGCAGCGACACCGCAACACGGTGGGCGGCTGGTCAGATCGTCTTCTTGCAGCGTTGCGCGCGTTCAACGGTCAGTACGACGCCACCAAGCTGGCCGAGATCAAGAAGTTTGGTGGCTCCGAGGTGTACGCACGGCTGACGGCAGCAAAGTGCCGCGGAGCTTCTTCACTCCTGCGGGACGTATACCTCGGAGCCGAGCGCCCATGGGGACTTACCCCGCCGAGTGACCCCGCCATACCGGACCATATCCTCAACTCGATCGAGCAGCTGGTTCAGACCGAGGTCCAGTCAGCCATGGCCGGGGCGCCGCCAGTGGTTGACCCCATGACGGGTGGAGAAGCAGCCCCGGCCATGCCTGGGAAAATGCCAGATCCGACGATGATCGAGGATCGCATTTTTCAGTTGATGGAGTCGGCGCGCGACGCCGCCAAGGTCCACGCAAAAGAGCAAACCACGATCAGCGAAGAGAAGATCGACGAGATCTTGACGCTGGGGAACTTTTATACGGCGTTTGCCGAGTTCCTCACCGACGTGCCGCTGTTTCCCTTCGGCGTCATCAAGGGGCCGACGGTCCGCATGGTGATGGACGTTAAGTGGCAGGGGCGCCAGCCGATCCAGAGCCGCAGTCCTAGGCTCTGGTGGGAGCATGTTTCTCCCTTCGATATCTGGTGGACGCCGGGTGTCAGCAACATCGAAGACGCTCAGGTCATCCACCGCATACGGGTTACTCGCACCGATCTCAACGACCTGATCGGGATGCCGGGCTACAACACGACAAACATCCGGGCGGTGCTCGAGCACTACGGCCGGGCGGGCTTCACCGAGAACTGGGACTCGACCGATGCGACGCGGGCGGTGCTCGAGAGCAAGGAGAACCCCACCCAGAACATGTCGAACCTGATCACGACGCTGGAGTTCCACGGCAACGTGCAGGGACGCATGCTTCTCGAGTATGGCTTCACCGAGCGCGAGATCCCCGACGACTTGAAAGACTACGCGATCCAGGCGTGGCTGATCGGGCAGTATCTGATCAAGGTGCAGCTGAGCCCCTCGCCCCGACGTCGCCATCCGTTCTTTTTGACGTCGTTCGAGAAGGTGCCTTCGACGCCCGTGGGCAACGGCATCCCCGACATCATCTCGGACCTTCAGGAGGTCGCCAACGCGTCGCTGCGGTCGCTGGTCAACAACATGAGCATCAGCTCCGGGCCGCAGGTGATCATCAACGAGGAGCGCCTCGCCGGGGATCAGAATTCCGACATCCTGTACCCGTGGAAGCGGTGGCGGACGACCAACCCGATGGTGTCTGGCTCCACCGAAAAGGCGATCGACTTCTACCAGCCGGTGTCCAACGCGCAGGAACATCTGGGCGTGTTCAACGCCTTCTACGCCCTCGCCGACGACATGTCGGCTATCCCCAAGTACCTCAGCGGAAATTCCCCCGGTGGCGGCGCGGGCCGTACCGCGTCTGGTCTGGCGATGCTCATGGGCAACGCTTCCAAGATCCTCCAGACCGTCTGCGCCAACATCGACCGCGATGTTATGTCCCCGCTGCTTAGAAATCTTCTCGATCTGGTGTTGATGAGCGACAGCTCGGGGCTGCTGACCGGCGAAGAGGAAGTCATGCCGAAGGGCGTGGTCGTGGCGGTCCAGCGCGAGACGATCCGTCAGCGCCAGCTCGAGTTCCTGCAGCTGACCAACAACCCGACGGATCTCCAGATCATGGGACCGAAGCGCCGCGCCAACGTGCTGCGCGCCGTGTCCACCGGCATCGGCCTCGACGGCGAGGAGGTCGTGCCGAGCAAGGAAGAGCTGGACGTGCAGGAGGAGCAGTCCAAGCAGCTGGCGATGATGCAGGGCATGCCCGGCAGCGCCATGCAGCCGCCGCCCCCTGTTGCTCCCGGTGCCGGTGCCAAGCCGCCGGGTGGGCCGGGGTCCAGCGCACCCAAACCGACCAAGGCTCAAGGGCCACAAACCAACACCGTTGGACCTCGGGTTACTGGTGGCGTAGGTTGATTTAAATCAAGGAGGTTTCTATGGCTAAAAACAAGTCGAGCGTTTCGAAGAGCCCGAACTGGGGCAAGCTGGGCGGCCCGTCGGGCAAGATGGCTGGCTTCCGCGGCGTCGGCACCCAAGTGCCGGGTCAGACGGCCCAGGCGGGCTCTGGCGGTCGACGGGACATGAAGCCCCAGGCCGGTGGCTCGGGCAAAATGGCTGGCAACACGGGCGCGCAGCGCATCGTACCGGGCAAGACTGCTAGGTAGTTACCCGGCGGAGTAACTATGGGAACGAGGTTCACTAAAGCGGCGGCCCCGCGCGCAGGGGGGACGCTCAACACGTCCAACCGCGTGCTGGGGTCGAACCCCCGCAAGCAGAAACTCACGGAGGCTGCGGGTACCAATCCCAGCAAGATGGGGGCTGGTAAGGCCTTGACACCCGTGAGGCCCACCTCGTACGCACAGGACACTGCGCCCTACAAACTCATCGAAACTGACTTTCCTATCGCAGTGGGCGGCCCCGGTTTTCCTGGGCCGATCAAAAAGTGAAGGCTCCGAAGTACGGTATTTTCTCCTCCAAGGTACCGCTGCCCAACGGCAAGGGCGGCCGACAGGAGATGTTGCCTTCACGCCACGCGCTGGCCGAGCTGACGCACGGTAACCCGATGCAGCGGTCGATGGGCAATTACGCCAAACTCACGCCGTCGGGTGCTGGGGCGATCAGCACCTACGACGGGATCATGGCCATGGCCAACAGGGGAGCATCCGCCAAACCTAAATGAGAGATCCGTTTTATGACGTCGTGCTGGCTGCAGCCGAGCTTAAGCTCGCCGCGCCGAGGGAATACGAGAAGTTACTCGTGGCGGTAAGGCTCGTTGAAGAGCGCTGCAGGAACGATCTTCTCTCCGCTGAAGCCAACGTTATTTTTCCAGTCCAAGGCAAAGCTCAGCTGGTTACCCACCTTCGACAGAAGTTGGAGAACTGCCTGCAGATTAAAGCCGAAACCGAAGCGAGGAAGTGATGGCCCAACCCGTTAACGCCGCTGAGATGCGCAACAAGCAGCTTCCGCCGGGGCGCGTCGACCCCGACGTGAAGATCCCGAAGCAGATCCTCGAGGCAGGCAAGCGTTCCGAGGAAATCCAGCAGGCGATCGCTGGCGCCGCGGAGCCGTCCGTCGCCACACAGGTCGAACAGCAGGCCAACCCGCCCGCACAGGGCGAACAGCCGCCCGTGCAGCCCCAGCAGGCCCCGCCGCAGCAGCCGGAACAGCCGCAGCAGCCCGAGAGCGAGGAAACCTGGGAGCGGCGTTTCAAGAGCCTCAACGGCCGGATCGAGGCTGAAAACAAGCGGATGCGGGACAGCATCGCCCAGCTGAGTGACCGGGCGCAGGAACTCGAGCGCGAGAACCGGCTGCTTCGGTCGGCTCCGGCGCCGCAGGCCAACGGTCATGCGCAGGAGCAGCGCCCCCTGCTGTCGGACGCCGAGATCGAGGAGTACGGCCCTGACTTCGTCGACGTCATGCGCCGTGTGGCCGCCGAGACGGTGGAACGCACCGCGCAGCCGTTGAACGAAGAGATCAACACGTTGCGGGCGCAGATGGGCCACGTGCAGCAGGAAACCGGCAACGCGTTTCTCAATCGGATGAACCAGACCATCGAGGCGCGCGTGCCCAACTGGGCGGCCCTCAACAAGCATCCGAAGTTCATCGAGTGGTCCCAGTTGCCGGATGTATTTTCTGGTGCTATTCGTAAGGGGCTAATGCAGGAGGCGTGGAACTCCGGTCAGCCCGAACGGGTTGCCGCATTTTTCCAGGCCTTCCTCGCAGAGGAGGCTGCTACGAACCCGCAGGGGCAGCCGGTACAGCAGAGGCCACCTTCGTCTGGCTTGATCGTGTCGGATACCCCGATGGATCCCCGGACCGTAGGAGCCTCGCTCGATCTGGCCACCCTTGCCGCTCCGGGCAGAGCCCACTCGGCCGGAGGTACTCCCGTCGAGAAGCCGGTCTACACCGCCGCTGAGATCACTCGGTTTTACACCGACGTGGCAGCCGGTCGGTGGCGCGGTCGGGATCAGCAGCGTCTGGCAATCGACCACGACATCAGCCTGGCACAGCGTGAAGGTCGCATCATTCTCGATCAACGCACCGTCGCGCCCAGAGACCCATACATGAGGTAGCTGGGCCGCCACCCAGGAGTAACTCATGAAGGACTTCATCAACACCAGTCTGGCGGCCTCGTCCGTCCTGACTGGTATGGTCGATCCGGGCCTAGTGCCGCAGCACTCGGTCGAGATCTCGAAGAATACCGCGTTCGCGTTCCCGCTGGCTGGTGCCGGTACCGTCCCGCCGATCTTCCCGACGGGCTCCGCCCAGCCGTCCCCGGCCTACTCGGGCACGTTCATCCCCGAGATCTGGTCCGGCAAGCTGATCGAGAAGTTCTACGCCTCGACGGTGTTGGCCGCGATCAGCAACACCGACTACGAAGGCGAGATCAAGAACCAGGGCGACAAGGTCCACATCAGGACCAAGCCGACCATCACCATCCGTGACTACCTCGTCGGCGGCAACCTCGCCGTCGATCGCCCGGCGTCCAACATCGTTGATTTGAACATCGACAAGGGCAAGTACTTCAACGAGATCCTCGACGACGTGATGGAGGTTCAGTCCGACATCAACCTCATGGGGATCTGGTCGGACGACGCCGCCCAGCAGATGAAGATCGTGATCGACACGGACGTGCTGCTCGGCCTCATGGGTCAGGCGTCGCCGTTCAACCGCGGCCTCACCGCGGGCAAGATCTCGGGCAACATCAATCTCGGCGTCACGGGCACCCCGGTGCCGGTCGTCGCCAACCACGCTGTCCCGCCGGTCGCCGGTCAGGCCACGATCCTGCAGGTGATCCTGCGACTCGGGCAGGCGCTCGACGAGCAGAACATCCCCGAGCAGGGTCGCTGGATCGTCCTCCCGACCTGGGCCGCGACCCTCATCAAGGCGTCGGAACTCCGTCAGGCCTACCTGTCGGGCGACGACACCTCGATCCTGCGCAACGGGCGCCTCGGCATGATCGACCGCTTCACGATCTACGTGTCGAACCTCCTGCCCAAGGGCGTCATCGTCGGACCCCCGGCGCTGGCCGCTGGCGAAAGCATCATCTACGCCGGTACCTCGCACGGCCTGACGTTCGCCTCGCAGGTGTCCAAGGTCGAGACGCTGCGTTCCGAGTTCACGTTCGGCACGCTGCTTCGCGGTCTCCAGGTGTACGGCTACAAGGTCGTCGACAACGTGGCGCTTGCCGAAGCGGTCGTCTCGCAGCCGGTGCCGGTCTAACAGGCCTCTTACAATCGACGGACGGTTACTCACCCGAGTAACCGTCCGCTGCATGGAGAGGACTGATGGTTGACGTAACGCGCGTTCCTACGATCACTATTGCGCCAGCTCCGCCCGCAGCGCCGGAGCTGGGCGATCTGTGGTGGTCGACGATCAGCGGACAGCAGTACATCCGCTACGACGATGGCTCGACCGTCCAGTGGGTCATTTGCAACTGGGGGACGGGACACGAGGGTCCTCCGGGTCCTCCAGGCCAAGTTCTAGTGTACGTCGGCGACGTGCCGCCGGTCGTGCCCGAGACCAACCAGCTTTGGTGGAACAGCGCCCTCGGGCAGCTGTTCATCTGGTACTACGACGGCACCTCGTCCCAGTGGGTCGTCACCAACTCGCTTCCGAGCTTCAACACCGTGTCGGGGCCGTTCCTCGCCGACGCGTTCC
>Ga0137465_1000369_pt1 | contig 21402 bp, 20 predicted proteins | sample EasRivERMGT828_2_FD_104906 | JGI IMG/M metagenome (GOLD analysis project Ga0137465, IMG submission 104906) | Soil microbial communities from meander-bound floodplain in the East River, Colorado, USA - East River MetaG ERMGT828_2 | ecosystem: Environmental > Terrestrial > Soil > Floodplain ... | reverse complement strand
CGGCCGGCGCGCCGAGGCCGGTGATCTTGTTGCCGGCCATTGCCAGACCGCCGGCCATGGTCTGCAGCAGGGGCCAGGTATTGGCGAGGGGAAGGACATCCGTCCCGTCCTCACCGTCCGTCCCGTCCGCGCCTGGGGGGCCGACTAGGCTTGCAAGCCAGTCCGCCTCGGTGCCGATAAAGCCGTTTTCGACCGCCACTTCATAAGCAGAGGCGCCAGGGTCGCCCGGGGGGCCGCCCGGCGTGCCGTCATCACCGTCTTCTCCTGGCGGACCCGGCTGACCAGCCGGCCCGGGCGCGCCGGACGCGCCGCGCAGTAGCAGCGTCTCGAAGCGGGTGACGACCTCGCCGTTCTGCCGCCCGACGACAACCTCCGACGCCATCACGCAGTCCTTTCCAGCCAGATCGGAGCGATCACCGTGGTGACGCCGTCTTTCTCGCGGATGAGCTTGACGAACGCCACGCGCCCGAGCGGGATCTGCAGCGTCTGCCCTTCGCTGAACGTCACGGTGTAGTGCGGGTCGCCCGTCTCAAGGTTGCCGATCTCGATGCCCGGGTGTTGCCGCAGGCCCCCCTCCCACCACACCTCAGCGCTGATGTTGTAGCCGGTGAGATTAAGCGGCACGCCGGGATCGCGCGCCTCCTCCCGTTCGAGGTGAGTGATGGCGGTGATCTCTTCCGTGCCGCCGACGAACGGCCGGAAGTGGCGGTTGTAGTAAGCCATTGTCTCAGAGCTTGATCTGGAACTGGATGAGCATGAAGGGCGGCATGTTCTCGTGCCGGTCGCTGACGCCTGTGAGTGCGGCGGCAGGGCCGCCTGCGAGGCTGGTGTTGCCGGTGATGGCCAGCAGCCCGGATCCGCCGATCTGGTTGCCAAGCGTCTCGTTCAGCAGCGGAGGCCCAGGCGGCGTTGCGATCTTGCCGAGATAGGCGGGCTTGTTGACTTGGGTTTCCGCGCTATTGGCTACGAGCCCGCCGCCCATGTTACTCCCGCCCAGCGAGTCCTGATTGATATAGCGCGCCGGATGACCATGGTCGGCGGCCTGCAACGCCGCCTTCGCGGCGAGCGGCGGGACTGCCGCCGGTTCTGCCGGAACGCCGGTCGCGCCGTGCGAGTGCGCCGGGATCTGCACAGTCGTCAGCGCGATGTCGTCATCGCCGCCCACTGCGCCGACGGTATCGCGGGCGATACCAGGACCGGGAATGGGAGTGTCGACGTAGGCCGGAGCGATGAGATTGGCGGGCAATGCAGCGCCCATTGTATCGACGCCGAACGGCGCCCGCCCGCGCATGTCGGGCAGTGCGATCGCCAGACCGGCATTAAAGTCGTTGAGAGCATTGCCGGTGCGCCCCGCCACAGGGCAGATCAGATCGCTGTGCTGGGTGTAAAGATATACGAAGAGGTTCTCGGTATCGGCGAATGCACGCTCCGTCCCCAGTCCTCCAAATTTGCTGATGGTGCCGCCATTGCAGCGCACCCAGCCGGCGTCTGCCGGCTCGGCGGCGCGGCAGAACTTCATCTTCACGTCGCCGGTTTTGGCCAAGCCGGTCTGGTCGACCGGAACGCCGCCGCCACTGCCACCCTCGCCCGACACCGTGCCGATGATCGGCACGCTCCTGTCGTGGTAGATCAGGACACCGCCCGCATCGGTGACCTTCACGTCGTAGAATCGTCGCCCCGATACCAGCGGGTCGTCAGGATCCGGGTCGGTGTCGTCAAAGAATACCTGCGGCCAGCGCGCATTGCCGTCCGCCACGACCGGATGCGTGTGGACGTTCGGAGTGCCCAGATCCGCCGACGAATAGACTGGCATCGGTGTCGAGGTCGTGGCCTCGTAGAAATAGGCGAGCGCGCCCACGATCAGGTTGTCGTTGGAGTCAAGTTCTTGGGTGCGGGACTTGTGCCAATAGCCACTCGTTTGACTACCCTCCCCGAGCATGTATTAGGTGCTCGGACTGGTCAGTGTTGCGTGAAGGTGTGGGATGAGGCTCGAAAGCCCGGTGATCGATCTGGAGCCGCACGAATGGCGGCGGGTCGTGAAATGGTTCTACAAGGGCTGGCCGCCGTGGGACTGGCCGCCCTTTGTCAGGCTCTATGTGCTCTTGCCCTTGCTCGCAGTCGGCGGCCTCACCGATTACTTTGGTTTCTAGCGTCCGATCGCACGATCCCGTTCGCCAGCATTCAGGTAGACTTTTAGGGGCTCCCGCGCGGCCGCCGTGCCTTGCTGTGCAGCGGCCTTGGCAACCGGCGTATCCAGATGGCGCAGCGCATCGAGAAAGCGGTCATTCTTGGCAACCAGCTTTATGCCCTTCGTCCTGACCGCAGGATCGGATGATGCGAGCATTTCTGCGACGTGCTGGGCTACGCGCTTGTCGATCCGCTGCCCGCCGGCTCGGAGCAGCGCGCCGCTCAGCAGAAGCCCGGCAGACTTCCAGTCCCCGGTATAGCTGCCATAGGCGCCCGCCGTGCCGCCCGCCAAGCCCAACTCGGCGATCTGGCGGGCGGTCGTGGACTTGCCTTTGATCGTCCCGATAGCCTTGTTCATGTATTCCTCGACGCGCAGGAACGTCTCTAGCTCACGCGCCCGCTGCTTTCCCAGCACCATCTCGATCCGTTCCTTCGCAGCAGGCGACTTGAGGAACGTCTGGTTCAGCAGGTTGGGACGATCGACCTTCTCCCGCACCTCGCGCACAAACCTGTCGGAAAAGCCCTCCTCGAAAAGCCGACGCTGCGCCGAGGTCATCTTTGCCAGCTCACGCTTGGCGACATCGTTGCCGAGCGTGGACATGACGAATTCATCGCCAGCCTCCAGCGCATTGTCGGCCTTAAAGAACTGGAAGGCACCGCTGCGCGCCGTGTTGTATTCAGGAACGATGGTGTCGAGGTGCTCGCGAAGAACCTTGGCCGAGGCTCTGGTTTCACGGGTGCCGACGCGATCGAGGTTCTTCTTCACTTGATCCCAGAAGCGCAGCGTCGGCTTCACATTCGGATCGAGTGTCATCCCGCCGGTTTTCGGATCGATCTTGAACGGGCTCTTGATTGGTCCTGCTCCCGCCATTGCCGCCTCATGGCGGCCTGTGACCGCCGCCTGCCGGATGGCCGATTGCACGAGGGGATCACCGGCCAGGATCTCCAATTCATTGTCCCAGACGTTTTGGGCGGCGGGTCGTGTGAAGGCCACACGATAAGCCGGAGTGTTCGTCGCCTCTGCCGCCTTGATGAGTTGCTGGCGAGCCTCGTCTGAGGTGCGACCGCCGACAAGGCCTTGGACGAAGTCGGTCACACGCGCACCCGTCGTAGCGGCGCGCGGCTCCAGTGCCGTCTCCAGTGCGGCGCGGCCTGCGGTGGAGGTGTTTGCAGCAGACTCTGCCAAGGCGCGTGTAGCCGTGCCGCCTCGATCGACATTGAGGATAGGCTGACCGGCTGCGCGGGCTGCGACCTTGTCGGCTGGCGTCAGGCGCTCCTGTGGAACCGCACGATCGGCCCTGTGTGCAAGGCCGATGCGTCTCTGAGCTTCCTTGGCAGGATTGACCACGCCACGAAACGGCTGCGCGATCACTCGGCTGCCGGCGTCACGAATACCGCGCCCGACGGCCTGCGCACCGCGCACCGCGACTGGAGCCGCCGCGCCAAGCCCCGCTCCGACAATTGTCCCCGTTGCCGCGCCCGCTGCACGTTCCGGCAAGGTCTCCCCACTCCCAGCCCCGTAGAGAGCCCCCTGAGTAGCTCCTGTTCCTGCGCCGTAGAGAAGCCGCGTCCCGAGCCCCGCACCCTTCGCCGCCGTTCCTACACCCAGCCCGGGAGCGAGAAGTGCCCCGCCAATCTCTCCGGCAAGTGTAGCACCAGGCTGCTGTGTCCGCGCCTGCTCCAGAAGCTGGCGGCGCCGCGCCAGGTTAATGTCGTAGGCTTTCCCAACATTGCCGCTGAAAAGACTGGAGACGGGAAGGTCCATTGCGGCCCCGATCTCGTCTCCGAAGCCGAGCGCCGCGCTGTCCCCCGCCCCTTGCAGGGCCGAATGCCAGCCGCCGACCTCTGACGGCCCCCGCGCTGCTACGTCGAAGGCCTGCGCAATCCTGTCCGGCGCCTCGGGCATGTTTTCGCCGGCCCCGAGGATCTGCTCACGCTTCTGCTTCGCCGCTTCATTGAAGCGAGCCCGGTTCTTTACCCTCTGGATGACACGAGGATCGCTCACAGGACGCCCGGCGGGTGTGGCGGCGCTCGGAGCAGGCTGCGCCGCTCCGCCTCTCCCAGCGGCCTCCCTGACGCGCCGGATGACCTCTGGATCGGTGACGAGGGTGGGCATGGTGCTAGTCCAGCTGCACTACAGTGCCGTCGGGCATGAGCCTGAAGCGCCCGTCGCCCGTCTCGATGATCTCGCCCTGCTGCTCGGGGGCAGCGTCGGCTGAACCGGCCTCCAGGTCAGCGCCCTGGTATTCCTGTATGACCTCCTCATTGAACGCCTGCCTCTCCTCTGCCAGCTTCAGCATCCTGGTGATGAGGGCACTCCGCGTCTTCGCCGTGGTCTTCGGGTCTGCCATCAGCTCCACGAACTGCCGCAACTCGAAGTCGGTGGTGGCGCCGCTCACTGAATTTGCCATGGCCGCGATGGCTTCCGGCTTCATCAGGCTGCGCCATTCCTCGGTCTGCTGCGCCTGTCGCGGGTCCGCGACCACGTCGGGGACGAGCGCATCGGGCAATTGCGTGCCGAGCCATTGCCTGCCCTCCGCCCCTGCCCCGGTGAAGATCTTGTCGTTCAGTTCCAGCGCCCGGTTGAGCGCGGCGACGGTCGACTTGAGCTGGACGTTCTGCTCGCCGGCAGTCCTGATCGCCTTCCTGTCCGAGGCGCCGAGCGGCTTGATCTCCGGCGGCGCCGTGACGATCGGCTCCATCGTGTCGGGATCGTAAGCGGTATCGTTGATGACGATGGGGCGCTTCTTTTCGGGCTTGCCCCGGATGACAGGCTCCGGCCCGCCTGAATCTGCCTGCTGCTCTGGCTCCTCCGGCGCATAGTCCGGCTGCCCATAGTCCGGCTGGGACGGCTGCCCCGCCCCTGCCTGTGGGCCTGCCTGCTGCCCTCCTCGCTGGCCGCCCAGGTCATTGAGATTGTAGAGGCTGCCGTCGACCGTCTGCCAGTCCGGCCGATTGTGCTGCCAATTCCTTTCGTTCTGCGCCTCCGCTAGCCGCGCCAGGGTCATGGCGGTGTCCATATCGCCGCCGCCCTGCAGGATCTGCCCGGCCGCGGCCATGTAGTCCGGCATGCCGTCCGGCCCAGTCGGTATACCACCGGCAAACGCCGCGCGCGTGGCGCGGTCTACCCGGCGCTTCTGCCCGTATTCCAGCCCCTGCTGCAGCGCGTCGCCCAGCCCGGAAATGGAGCCCGCGATGTCGATGTTGGGCCGATCCCGTGGAGCGATCGGCATGTAGGGAGGGACAGAGATCGGCATCAGTAGGGCCGCCCGCGACTAAGGCGCAGCAGGCCTGTCGATCCGCCGCCGCCGCCAAAGGGCTGCATCGGCATGAGTCTGGCGTTGGGACCGGGAACTTGCCCGCCGCCAAATGGCATGGGCCGCGGCCCTATGGGCTGGGTGCTGTCGACGGGGCCACCGTTACCGAAGGGCTGGATCGGCAACCCGGTGCCGGCACCAGGCGCTTGCCCGTTGCCAAAGGGCTGCGGGCGCACGACAGGGGCTGCGCCACCGCCAAAGGGCTGCGGACGGCGCATTGCCGCTAGGGCACGATTGTCGGCGCTCAGAGAGCCTTCCCCGCCGCCGTAGCCACCGAACGCGGAGCCGCCGCCGGCGCGTCCGTAGGCGCCGCCCGTGCCGCCCGTATAGGGATTGCCGGCGGGCAGGCCGCGCCCGCCCAGGAGCCTGTCGCCCAGGCCCCCCATGCCGGAGAACCCGCCGCCGCCACCACCAAACCAGTTTGCCATTGGATTACCCTCCGAAGCCACCGCCGCCGGCACCGCCGGCTGGACCGCCGCCATACATGCCCAAGAGCTTGCCGCCGAGCTTTAGCCCGCCCGTGATGGCTCCAAAAATGTTCGCTCCGGTCTGGTCCTTGCCCATCTGGTAGTTGCCGCGCGCCCCGGCGATGCCGGTATCGGCGGCCCAGTTGATGCCAGCGCGGTCACCGGCCAGCCCGAGCAGCCGATCGCCGAGCCCGGTGCTGATCCCGGCCTGGGCGTCCGCCGTATGCATCGCCAGCGGGTCGTAGCCAGACAGCCGGTCGAGCCAGCCGCCATACTCCTGGTTGGCGAGCTGGTTGCCGCGGTCCTGCAGCGCCATGGCGGTATTGCCCGAGGCGATGTTGCCGAGCGACGAGGCGTTGCGCATGACGCCCTGCAGGCCCTGCTGAACGGCGTAGTCGTAGCCCGGGCCCTCCTGGAAAGCCCCTTCCGCCGCCGCCCGGCCGGCGTCACCGCCCAGCCCCAGCGCATTGGAATACATCTCGCTGCCGGCATTGTAGCGCGCCGCGTATGGGTCGTAGTAGCCGCGCGCGCGGCCATACTCGCCGCGCAAATCGCGCTCGCCCCTGTCGAGGCTGCCGAAGGAACTCTTGCGCGCCTTGTCGTAGCCCTTGGTGAATTCATCCCTCGCGGCCTTCTCGTTGCGGTCGCTGAAGAGGTCCATAAAAGCCATAGCATTCCCCCTTTCAGGGTGTCAGGTCGTCGATGTCGTCGATCGTCTGGCTCACTTCCGCACGAAGCTCGCGCAGAAGGGTGTCTACGGACTGAAACCACACAAACCATTGCGGAGTAAGTTGCCCACTGGCGAGAAACATCGAGACAGTCGGCGGCGGAAGGGGTGCAAGCTCCGGTGTCGCGGTTGGCATCAGCCCACCTCTGCCTCGGCCGTCATGTCCCCGCCCAAGAAACCGATGTAGACCGGGTCGGATATCTCCAGCGCCCAACGTCGTCCCTGCGCCGCCGTGCGGCCGGTGCGAAGGATGGTTATTGCTGGGTTGGTATCCTGCCGACCGATGCTCCGCCACAGCGGGTTTCCCCACTGAAGGCCGCCGTCATCGCTCCACGAAACCTGCACCTGCGGATCCGTCTCGATTGGATCAATGCCCGGCGCTCTGCCGGTGCCAGGGCTGAAATTGAAATCTGCCCGCGGCACGAGAATGCCGCGTGGGAAGTCATGTGTCGGCGCACTCTCGATACGCATAACAAGTGGCGCATCATCGTCCATGCGTGCATTGCTGGTTATTTCATGCAATTTGCCGCTATGCGTATCGCCGATAAGCCATTTTTCAAAAGCAAAGACACTGTCACCTGTGCCGCGCCAGCGCGGTAGAGTTGTTCCATCCCGCAGCTTGCTATGACGTTCCGACCACATCTGCGTGGTGAGGTTAAACTCCCACGTCCATTGCGGCGATGACACCGAGACGAAGGCCGCGCCGGATGTAACGCTAGCCTGCATTTCGATGCCGCTCTTGTCGGCGAGCGCCTCGATGTCGCGGTCCTGGTCCGGCGTCGAGATTCTGGTGGCCGTGTAGCCGTCGAGGATGTGGATGCCGTTGTCGTCGCCCACCCACACGAGCGCCTTGCCGAAGCCGTCCTGATAGCCGGCGACGGCGTAGGGAGCGATGAGGCCACGGTTGATGACTGCCACGCGCGAGAACGGAAAGCCCTGCGGGTTGGCGGTGTTCCGAAACACCTCGATCCACGTCTCGCACATCGCGAAGAGGTGCTGGTCGTAGGCGATGAGCCTTCTCAATTGGCCCGCCTTCGCCTGCGCGACCGTCACGTCCAGTGGATCGAAGGAGGGCTCGGTGTCAGGATCGCCCGCGGCAGGGCGTCCGCCGGCATTATTGATCCGCGAGGCCTGGATGGTGCCGAAGCCGTCGGCATAGAACGTGTAGCCGTCCATGAAGACGTTGGTGATTTCCGACATGGCGGGAGGAGAAAAGGCCGTTATCGCCGACGTGCTGCAGCGGTAGGAGGATGTCGACGTGGTCGCCACCACGTCAGGCACCGGCTGCCGGTTGTTGCGCGAGAACTGCACGCGACCGGTGCCGTCGAGATCCCCGGGAACCTTGGTGACCGTGCCGGTCTCGTTCACCGTCACCAGGGTATCATTGAAGGCGACGTAGAGCGTGCTGCCGACGAGGATGGCTCCCCGGTAGCCCACCAGCGGCACGCCGCCAGGCGCCGGCAGATCCGTCACAGCGTTGGTGAACTTCAGCAGGCCGGCGCTCGACACAATCTTCGCCGGGGCGACGGCGCCCGGTCCGAGCGGCTCCGCATAGGCATTGATCAGCCGCCCGGCAGACTCGTGCGTGCGCCGGCCCGGGTAGGAGCCGAGTGGAAAGGGGATGGGTGCCATGGTCGGAAACGGTCAGAAATAATTAACGACCATGACGCCGTAGGTCGGGCGCATGGCGCGCATCACCCGCATTTCGTCCGTGGCGCGCTTGATCTTGGCGTTCCATGCGGAGGGGTCCGCCTCGTTGCCGCGCGGGATGCCGTACTTGTCGAGCAGGCTATCTGCGATCAGTATGGAGACAGGCGTGAAGAATTCGTCAGGGGTATTTTCAATATCAAAATCGCCGAGGATCTCCAGCGCCTGATAGCGAGCCACAGTCGGCTCGATAGCGCGATCAACCTCCGCCACGTCCTCCGGAGCGGGAGCCTGTCCCGCCCCGACGAGGCTCATCTCGGCGAGGACGTTGTCCACGAGATCGCGTCGGGTATTTGCGCCGTCAGGCATCACGACCCTCCCGCCAGCGCTTGCGCTTCAGCGTTTGCGCCATTTGCACAAGCTCTTCTTCGGATGCCTGCGCAATCCATTCCCTGGCCCAAGGCAGGCGGTCTTGGATCATGTCCTGGTGAGCAGCCTCGTCAGCGTCGAGGTCACGGCGCACCGCATCCTCGATCCAGTCGTCAGGCATCACCACGCTCCGGAGCGGTCGTGCCGCCGCCTAGGGCGAGATACTCGTCGATATACTCTATCGCGCCGTCCCTCGTGGCGAGTGCGTCACCCTCGCCGCCGAGTTTGCGGGCGAGCGCGATAAGCTTCTTGTGGTGCATGTCGCGCCAGTCGTCGGGGATCTCGGGGTAGTCGCCGGGGAAGTCGTCGTCGTTATCTTCGTCCTCGGCTGGCTCTTCAGCTTTCGCCTTCTTCGCCTTGCCCTTCACCTCCTCCACCTTGAAGTGCGGATGCGTCGGGGCAACGCTGAGCAGATGCTCGGCAAGGATGCGCGCATCTCCTGTCTTCGCATCGTCAGTGTCGACGAGGACAGGCTTGCCTGCCGGGAGCGAGATATCCGGTCCCCAGGTAAGCGTATCGACGCCGGTTTCCTTGGCACCGATGAACGTGATCATTGCTGCTGGCATGGTTCAATCCTCCTGTTATTTTGTATTAAAAGGCGGCGAGCTATAAAGAGTTGCCCGCCGCCAGATTTATTAGGTTGGAGCAGCGGCAGCGAAAAATCCAGTAACCATGCCAGTCTGCACTTTATTAGTTCCTGCAGATGCATGCGGAGCTGCCCGCGGGATGCGGAACGTCTTGGCAATTCCGTAGCACATCTTCACGCCGACACCGCGCACGAATTGATAGTCGGTCTGGTCGCGGAATGTCGGGGTTGCCATCTTGCCCCAAGCGAACATCACCGCCTGCTGCCCGCACAGGAACACCGGAGCCACACGGTTGGCGATAACATCGTTCAGGTTCCACGGAGTGGTGACAAAGTTATCGATCTCCGGCACTTCGCGGATAATCACGCCGTCGTACATCAGGTCGCCGTCCTGGAAGAGCGGGTTGTCCGGGGCGCCGCCATATCCGTCCGACTCCCGCGAGCGGGCATGGACGTTGATGCCGATGACTGCGGGCGTGGTCGGCATGCCGGTCTGGTTCATGGCGAGCTTCAACTGCATGAAGTTCGCGGTCCCGGCGAAGCACACATAATATTCCCGCCCGTCCCTGGTCGTATAGGGGCGGATTTTCGGGACTGCCGTCTTGGCCCGGTACTTCAGCAGTGACACGGATGCCGGGACAAAGGTGCTAGTCGCCGAAAGAACAAGCGCGATAGCAGTGGCCCATACATTCGACACGCTATTGGCGATCGAATTGCCAAACAGCACCCGATCCGCATTGGCCGCCATCCATGCGCTTATCGGAGTGGCAGTATCGGCATCGAACGAGATACCGTTGACGCGTCCGTTTGCGAAATCGAGACTCGATCCGGTCGTCATGCCGACCGGTTGCGACTCGGACGGCATGTTCATCATCGCAAGGATGATCTCATCCCGCTGCAGGCTCTTACCCCAGTCACTCAGGAGCGGCTTGGCCTCGCCAAAGATATCAGCCGAGTCCTTCTGCTCCTCCGCGTCGTTGGTCGCCACGGCATTGCGCGCCCAGTCGATCCAAACCCGCATGCCATAGCTGTCGATCTGCTCTTCGTTGCCGGTGAGTTGGCTGACTGAAAAAGCCCGTGCCGGACCTCCGAGCGTCTGTGCCGTACTCGGCCCGTAGAGCGAGCCGACGAGCGGGAAATTGATCTGCTCGCCGCCCTTCTTCGCCTCGTTCCTGATGCGGATGATGCTGGTGGCATCAGTCCCCATGTAGGGAGAGAAGAGATTTTCCCGCACATACTCGCGGTTGATCTCGGTGGTATACTGGACAAGCTTGTTGTTGGCGTGAACGCCAGACATAACTACGTTTGCTGCTACCATCGTCGTTCCTCACGACGGCGCAGGCGGATTAAGCTCTGCGCCGTGCTGCGTCTGCAAAGATCTCCGCGTCCGTGGTCGGCCAGTCGTCACGCGGTCCGCTGGCGGACCCCGGCGCTCTGGCCAAATTCGGAAGCGAGGTGACTGAGGACGGCCTGCTGCTGGCTTGTGATCGCCAGGTATCCAGCGCCTTCTTCTGGAAGACGGGATCGTTCAGCAGTTTGGCTTCGGCTTCAGCTTCGAGCTTCTGGCGATAGGCGGCCGGATCCGGCCCGATCTCGCGGAGCGTCTTCTCATCGCGATACCATTTAAGGATCGCCTCGCCCTGGTCGTAGGAGTTCCTGACGCGCGCCAGAAGGTGCTCGTCATTGGCATATTGCGGCGAGTTGAACGCCTCGTATGCCTGGCGGAATTCCTCGCCGTATTGCCTGTCCGCCCGGTGGAGGGAGCGGGCAATGTCGCGTTGCTCGAACTGCTGAAATAGCCGTTGCTCGATGGCTCGGGCGTATTCTTCCGGCTGCTCGATGAGATCGGGCAGTTTTTCCGGCTGCTGCTGTTGACGTGCCTGCCGCATGAGGTGCGTGAGCTGCGCCTCAAGGACGCGACTGCGTTCCTCGGCCGCCTGCCTCGCCTGCGCTTCCTCGCGCCTCGCCTGCGAAACCTCGCGCAGTCGCCAGGAGGGAATTGCGTCCTCCGGGGCGGGTTTTTCCTCTGCGGAGGAAAGTGCCCCTTCCGGGGGCGGCTTTTCTCCCGTGACAGGTGCGGGCGTTTCTGCGTCCGCCGCCTTCGGCACAAACCGGCCCTGCTCATCGCGCGGCCGATCGCCTTCCGGCTTTGGCTCCGCTTCAGCTTCTGCCGGCGCCTCGGCCGGGGGTTGGTCGCTGAGTGCGGCTGCAAAAACGTCCTTGTCGTCAACCAATAGCTCTTCGTCGCCGGCCATCTTCGCCGTCCTTTCATTCCATGCGTTTCGTGCTTGGTGACGTGTGCGCCGCTGTGTCGCCGCGGCGTGGCGTGCCCCTCTATCGCTCGGGGCGGCGAACTGTTTTGAGCGCTAGGTGCGCTACTTATTCACCCGGCATTTCACCGTGCCGGCCGTCAGCGTGATCAGCGATGCGGTCGGGTTGCGGAACTGGTAGCTAACTACATCCGCCGCACTCACCCACGCACGCAGGAGCATTTCTCCGAGGGTCTGGCTGAAGCTTACGTCTACCAGATCACCAAGCGCCGCGCCGCTTACCGCCAGCGTCTGAATGGCTCCTGCGGTATTTGCCGCCAGGCTTGGCGTGATAGAGCCTGAAATGCCTTGCCACATTTTCAGCGGCGGTATGATGTTCGGCAGGCGCACATTGGCGCCGTCAGTATTGCCGATGCAATTGAGCATCGTCACATTGCCCGGCCCGCTCTGCAGGATATTCGTCGCATCCCCAGAACTGCGCCGCACGAGCGTGTCGAAATTGGCGAGTGTGGCGCCGTAGACGACGGAGTTGATAATCGCCAGGCCGCCTGGAAAAACCCCTATGTCCTCACTGACGCCAGTGGCGACGATGATCGGCAGGGTGGTGAGGTGGACGCGATCATTCCGCAGGTAGCATCCGATAAACGTCAGATTGCCCCCGAAGATGAACATTTCGTCCGAGGCTTCCACGATATATGATGGGGTGGGAGCCGTTCCCTGCATGGTGCAGCCGATGAATGTCGCCTGCGACGGGCTGGTACCTGTGGTCGCCGTCAGCCACATGGCTGTGCTTTCGTCCTCCCAGCCATGAACCATCAAAGTCGAGGCAATGTTGTGCCATATCACCTCGTAAAGGATGGCCGACGAGCCGCCGTTGAATATGTACTGGCCGGAGGAGGACTCGCAGGCAAACCCAACCCGCAGATATAGCGGGAATACGCTGGTGAAAAAGAAGGCCTTCGTATTGCCGCCGCTGATCTGGCGAAAGCCCGCATAGCAGCTCGATGTTTGCTCGCCCGTGCCGGGATAATTCGTGAGCGATGCCCCAATGAAGAATGTGTCCTGAAAGGCGATGTTGTCACACTGCACCGTCCCGACAAGCCGGTTGCCGACGGCGATGGCGGCGGTCGGATACATGACAAGCGCGTTAGTCGAATGGTTAAAATTCGCGACGGCGGTGAAGGTGCCGGCTCCGGCGTTAACGGACGTCGGATAAACTATTTCCGCGAAAAGCAGGCTTCCGACCCTGAGCGGATGCCCGACTTTAATGCCGGTCACATCCACTACGTGGAAGGTTACGCTCCCTCCTCCGCCAGCTACGTCGGCTGTCAATCTTGTCCAGATCGGCGATGGCGCGCACAGTAGCCGGCAGCGATTGACCCAGCCGCTGGAGCATACAGCGCCGCCGCCCAACAACACGCCGCCGGCATGGTTTTTCGCGAAGTCGGCCGTGAATGTGCCGGCCGTCGTATCGACCGCCGTGATTTGAATAATCTCAAAATTCGGCCCGCCGTCATCGACGCCCAGGAAGGTGCCGGGCTGCAACCACAAAACCCGGTCGGCCGCAGCAGGCCCTCCGAGCGGCGTGACGACACGATTGGCGCCGGCAGTGATTGCCGCGCTCGTCGTATGGACATAAAAATTATTATAGGTGTTGTCGGCGGTGACGAGGATCATGGTCAGGGCGAGACCGGGGAAGGTATTGAAGTCCTCGATCGACCACTCGTTCGCGCCATAAAAAATTATCGCTGCGTGCGTCTCTGGCCCCGTATAGTTCAGTAGACTTACTTCATGCCCGCCACGCGCGTTACCGTGCTGGCCGACAAGCTTGAACGCCGAGCCGTTACTGCCGCCATAGATCAATGGCTGGGAGAAACAAAATCCCGGACCAACGTCTATAGTGCCGGTGTATTTCGCGTCTTGCGCGTCAACCCCATCCGTGCCCGCCGCCTTGCGCCCATCCGTGAACAGGTCGAAGCATTTCTGCACCGCGGCGTAGTCATCGTGGGAAATGTCTCTCGGCGTACATCTGGCACCGAACCAGCCGACATACGCCGTAACGCCGTCCCAGACACGCAGCCATGCGGCCGACCCGTCGCCGCCGGTCGGGACGATAATGGTCCCATCATTGTCCGTGTAAGGCCCGCCCGTCGTTACGCCGTAGAACTCGCCCGCACCTAGATCGCCCGGCGTAGTGTGGTAATTGAGATGAAGCGTCTGCCCGCTGACCGGAGCAAGAGCGCGTAGAGACAGCACGCCATTGACACTGCCGGCCTCGCCGCCGGGCGGGCCTGCAATGCCCTGTGGACCCTGGATGCCCTGCGGCCCCGGTACAGTGCTCGCCGGCCCCGGCGGTCCTGCGACACCGAGGTTGATCGTCTCAAAGCGCATGGTGCTATTGCCAGACCCGCTGCGGTGAGACGATCGTCTGCTCGTTGATCAGCGCCACGTTGGCGTATTGGACGCCCTCGGTCGCGCCGTCCGCGACGACAGTGCCGCCGTCGGAAAACGCTATGCCGAAGCGTGTCCGTTGACTGGCCGGTAGCAGGTTGCCCTCAGCATCCGTCTGCGGCAGACCTTCGGTCTCGGCAAGCTCGCGTTCGCCGCTAACGCGCACGTTGCAATGCCAGCCGGTCTTGAGGATGGGCGGCGTCTCTTCGTCCGGCGAGGGAATGTCGATGATGGGAATGCCCGTCTCGTATTCCGGCGTGCCGATCTGCGGATCGATGGTGATCCCCGGCAGCGGCCGGTTCTCATCATCGATGAACTCGGCCGTGCGCGCCATCGCCTCGAAGTCCTTACGAGTGCTGGCTCTGAAGAGGTAATCGATCAAAACGCCTCCTCCTCCGGGTGACAGAAATTGTCGCTCAGCACGTAGCCGGTCATGTCACCCATGAACAAGGGCGAGCCGTGCATCGACACAAAGACGCTATCGCTGATCTCATTATCGCTCGCCCCGGCTGGCTCAATGTGCCAGGCCGCCGCGTCGCAGTTCGCAATGAGATTGCGATTGAACAGCGAGTTCGTCAGCCCGCTGTCCTTCCGCTGCTCGAAGAACGATATCCCGTAGTGACAACCCAGGATGACGTTGCCCGAGCACTCGACGCCGTTCACGTGTCCGGAGCCTGTCTCGCGGGCGAGCGTGATGCCGGTGGAGCGGTTCTGCTCATTGTAGGTGAGGTATTTCGGGTTGCCCGTGCAGTAGCAGAGATTGCCTCGCACAGCGGTGCTGTCGCCCTCAGCAGGGGCGTCACAGTAGATGTTGATCTTGTAATTGTCGTAGCTGACATTGCCCTCCACGGTAGCGCCGCTATGGCCCTTCATCACGCCAATGCCCTCGCCCATGTTACAGAAAACGTAGCAGGCCCGCACCGTGCCGCCCGTGCCAGCCGAGAGGCTGATGCCCTGCCCATAGCCGGGCTCGCCCGTGAGATTGTGGTTGGTATTTTTGTAGACTATGCAGCTCTCGATTATCGTGCCGGCATTGCTGCCCATCGTCGGGCCTTCAGAGATGATCCCGGTGCCCCAGCAGTCGTGCACCACGCAGTGCAGCACGTGGACGCCGGTTGCCGCGTAGATGGCGATGCCTTGGCGGCCGGAGTTGCAGACCTCGATGTCACGGAAGGTGATGTAATTCCCGTCGAGCATGACGAGGGGAGAAGCCTCGCGCTGCATGCCGAGGCCGTCGATGGTAACGTGAGCGCCCGGCGCTGGGCAGATTGTGATGCGGGCGTCGGCGCTGCCGTTCTTGCTGATGGTCTGCTGCGTCGTGTGATGGTGGCGGCCGGCGGTGTAGTAGATCGTGTCGCCGGCGCGGGCGAGCGCCGAGGCGCGATTGAGCGTGTGGACGGGCGATGCCTCACTACCGTCATTGGCGTCGTCGCCGTCGGGGGAGATGTAGAGGTCGCTCATGTGGTCATCGTCTGTAAATGAATATCAGGCGGCACCCGATACGGCTTGCGCAGCCAAGCTATAATCGTAGAGGGACTTACCCCCGCGCGGCGCGCAGCTTCCGCCTGATGCATAACCTCGCCATTAAGGACGACCCGTTTCGTCTGTCGTTGATTAGACATTTGCTGCTGTCGAGTAGCCCAGCGGCAGTTGCCGGGCTCATAGTCGCCATCGTTGTCGATGCGATCCAGCGAGCGCCCATCAGGACGTTCGCCCATGTCGGCAAGGAAGCTCTCGAATGAGAGCCATCGATCACAGACTGTGATGCTGCGCGCACCGTAGGAGCTAAATCGATTATTACCCCTATTCAGACAGCGCGATTTCATGGTGAGCCATGACCTATAGGCTCCCGATAAGCCGTAGTCCTTTGTCGCGCCGTGTGTGGTGCTGCGTACCCTAATCAGTTCTCGCTTATAGCACCCACACGACTGGGTGTTTCCGCTTCTGAGATCGATGCCAATTGCAATGAACTCAGTCCCACAATCGCATTGACAATTCCAACGCGCTTTTCCTGGACCAAACCCCACACGGTCGAGCACAACTAGGCGCCCGAACCTTTGGCCTCCGATCTCTTTTACTTTGCCCACAATCCATACTCCCCTAACTGCCCGTCATACTCTGTAATTCGGCATTGTTCGGGCGGCGCGGCAGATAGCGGACCTTGCGGATGTAGCCGTTCATCGGTGTCGACGAGCCATTGCCGAAATAAAGAGTTACTGGAGCCAGCAGGCCGCTCGTCGCGCCCGCATCAGTCGCCGCAGCAAGCCCATCGGCAGTGAATGCCCTGTCGCCGCTTGCGAATGCACTAGCGACCTTGTGGATGCTGCCCACGATGGTCGTCGTCGTCTTCGTGAGCCCTGTTGTATCGAGCATGCCGGGCGTCGTGGCAGCAGTGTAATAGAGCGGAGAGGCAGCACCTGCCGTGCCGATAATACGCGGCGTGCCGGCCAGCGCGGCATTGTGAACCATCTCTGCCCACCAGCTTCCTGTCGTGCCACTGTTGCCGATCGAGGCCGCTGTGCAGTTGTAGCTGTCAACCGCCCGCGTGACGGTGGCGGCGAGCGTCGGGATGGGCGAGGTGGCGACGGTGCCGGCCTCTACCTGCACGTGGCCCATGAACAGCGTTGCACCCGTCCCCAGAAAGGTCTGACGCCCAAAAGTGTCTACTGTAATTGTCGCAGCGGTTGCCGCCTGTTGCGTGTAATAAGCGGTCGTGCCGGGATGCTTGCCCGATACAGCGCATCTATACCAGCCATTCGGCAGGGCCTGCATGCTGGCTGAATTCAAAACCCCAGTCCCAAAGGCCGCAGAGCTTCCAACCGTGCCGGACTGGAGATCAAAGACCGCATAGACGCCATTGGTCCCATCCGACCAAGCAAGCGATGCGTAGCGCCGCGTCCCCATCTTGTAGAAACGCGAGACGGTATAATCGGCATTAGCTGTTGAGTTAACCGCTCCGTAACCGCCGTGGTTAAACGTCGTAGTGGCCTCGGTGAATGTATCGGCTGTCAGTAGCCCATCCGGGCCTGTCTGATCGTTCGACGTCACAGTCCCGCCTTCGATGCTCAGGTTCGGAGACACCTCTTGCGACTGTAGCGCCAGGTTCGTCGCCGCCGGCTCGCACAGCATTCCCCTGGCCGCGTGCGTCACCGGGTCGTAGTCGAGCGCGAGGCCGTAGCGGGCGGCAGTGGTGGTGGGGAGGTAGGCTGTAGGGACGGTGCCCCTATTCATCTGCGCGCCCCAAGAATAAAACGACGCAGACGTACCATTGCCATTCACAACCCCAATAGCACCATCGGCTGTGTCAGTGATGAAATAACAATTAGTTGAAGCAGCTCCCGCGACAAAAGTTATATCGCAGCGATACCAGCCATTACCGACGCTCGTTATGTTGTAGGATGTTGGGCTACCAGCAGAAGTTCCCTTTGCTCCCGTAGCAAGATTGAACCATGCCCGGCAGGTGGTGCTTGACACACTGGCGAAGTGGAACCAGTTGTTTCCAAGCGGTCCATTCTTCAAATAAGCAGACAATGTGTAGGTTGCGCCAATAGTGGTCGCGACATTTCCCTGAAAGAGATTAGTGCCTCCGCCGACTGGAAGAATATACCCATCGGCCTCCATAGCTCCATTCGGCGCAGCTATCGCATTTACAGCAAGCGTGCCCGTACCCTTGTTCCAACTTACAGAATCTAACGCACTGGACTGCAGCATCAGATTATGCGGCGACCAGACCAGCGTCCCCGCCACGTCATAGACCATCTTCGGCGAGGTGCCGGCGTTGGAGTAGAAGCCATCAACGGTCGAATAGGTCGTCGCCCCCGCCGTCTTTAGTGCTACCCGTTCCGCGTCTACCGCGTGCGTGAAGTCGGTCGCGAAGCCGTTCGTCTCGTCGGTCAGCAGCAGTCCGCCACCCGCCGCCGTCGCCACGGAATTGCCAGAGCTGTCCACCTTGACGTAATAGGCCAGTCCCTGCTGCTCCAGAGTTCGCCGATCGGCCGGGAGAATGTCGGCATCCACCTGCACCGCGTAGCGTAGCCCCTGACGATCCAGAGACGCTTTTGCGGCTGTCGTGGTCCCGACTGCCACCGGAACGAAATAACGCAGCCCACGGGCATCCAGGGCCGCGCGCGAGGCCATCGAGGCCCCGTCCGCCACTTCCACCCGATAGGGCAGCCCTTGGCGGTCGAGCGCCTGCAGGCTCGCCACTGTCGCCGCAGCGTCCACCGACACGGCGTAGCGCAGGCCGCGCCGCTGCAATTCTGCGGTCGTGACCATCAGCTCACTCCTGGCCGCACGAACGTCCCGAGGCGTACGCGAGCCGGACTGGTGGCGACGGCATTGCCGGAGAGCGTGATCGTCATGGCCGTCTCGTCGATGAACGTCACCTTGCAGAGCGATTGCGTCAGGTATGGAGCAAGGCTCGCGTCGGCGATCAGCCAGTCGTTGACTGCAATGTCGGGCATGAGATTGCCGGCATATTGCCCGCCGCCGCCTGCCGGCACCTGGCCGGCATCGGTAATGACCGCGGAGCCTGAAGTGATAGTGCCGTAGACCGGGTTGGCCGGGGAATACCAGCGCATGCAGGCGAGCCATGCCTGACCGCTGGTTATGTTGATCGTGCTGCGTGGCGTGGTGCCGCGATAGTTGTTGACGAGCTGGAACGTGACGGCAAAGCCTACCCGCGCCGTGCAGACGAAAACGCTGCGCGAGACCTGGTGATACATCACATCGCCAGGCAGCGGCCCGAGCCGCATGAACTGCTCTTCCGACCAGCTTCCTGGCCACGTCACCGACAGGGTGAGGCCGGAGAGGACTGCGCCGCCCCAATAGGTCGCAATGTCGATGCTGCTGACGCGGGTCGGAAGAAAGACGCCCTCCTCGCCCGGAGTCCCGAGCGCACAATGCCGCTCTGCCCAGAGCGGCGTGCATATCGGACGGCTGGAGGGCCAGCGCTTGCCGATCATGCGCGGGAAATCGGCAAGGCCCGTATCGAGGTTCCACGGCACGAACTTCGGATGGATCTCTCCGAGTTGTTGATTGAATCCGAGCGAGGGGAAGACAAGCCCGCCGGCCAGTCCGTTGCGCGCACACTTCGCCGGCAACGTAGTCGGATCGCGCGGATTGAGCAGAAGACCTTCAATGGTGACGCCATTCACCGGATGGTCGATGACCGCCGCCCCGTAGTAATTAATCCATGCCCCGCCATTGATCTCGATGGGCAGAAACCCGTCGCCGCCGAGCATCGTTGCCGGCACGCCGCGATTGGCGGTCTGGTTTTCAAAGCCGAATTTGCAATTATCGAGGACTAGCTTCAACGCGACCGAAGTGGTGACGCTCACGTCGCCAATACGCCAGAGTTCCTCTGCATAGCAACCGCCGAACGTAATGTTGCCCGCGGTGGATGTGTCCCCAAAGTTGAAAACCTGAATGCCCGAAAAGTGGCAATTCCAGGCATCGGAAAACACGCCGGTCTGCTTGCCGTGCGTGTTGGTGGTGATAGCGGTATGATTGACGGCAAAGTCCACGCCGTCGCAGGAGGTCAGCCGCGCCTGTGTCTGTCCGACGCTGAGCCCGATCGGCACGCCGAAAATGCGCCCGCTCTTCAGCCTGACAAAGTCACCATTGCCGTCGCTGTCCTTGTTGGGATGAACCACGACAGCGACCATGCCGCCGCCGTAGATGTCGAAATTTTCGATGCTGACGCCCGAGGAAATTCCCTTGTTGTATTGGGAGGCAATGCCGAGCGCTGCCGGAAAGGCCACGTCGCGGTAATAGTAGGTGCCATCTGCCGGCTGCGATCGCGGATCGACGGCGACGATGGCAGCCGGGGCGTAACGGGAGGAAGCCTGCGCCAGCCATGCCGGGTCGGCCCAAGTCGCCTGCAGCGTGTCGTCGGGGCCGCCCGCATAGATGATCAGCCCCAAGAGGTTGTCAGAGATGTAGTCGTAGCCGGGACCGGAAAAGGCGATGTCCTCCACCTGTATGTTACGCCCGCCCTGGATGGAGATGACCGGCTCGTCGGTGAAGTTCCAGACCAGCGTCGTCGCGGCATAGGACTGGTAATTATAGCCCTTGCCGGCGCCGCGCAGCCGCCCGCCGCGGAAGATGTCGCCGTAGCCGAGATGGATGCCGCGCCCCAGCAACAGGTTGCCGATCGGCAACTCCACGATCGAGCCTTTCAGTTCATAGACGTGCTTGTAGAGCGCGCTCTTGATTTGCGGCTCTGCGTCGGTCCCTGACCAAACGCCAGCCCCCGAAACGGAAGCCCCCCCCACCACGCCCAGCGCAGCCGCGCGCAGCGGCCCCTGCGGCACAAGCTCCCACCACGCGCCGTCCAGCGACTGCACGTCGGAGGGTCCAGTCACCCGCCGATAGATAGCCCCGCCAGCATCCACAGGCGTGGCATAGGACAGCGTCTGGATAAGATTGACGCTTCCCCCGATGGTTGCCCCCGCGACCGCTGCGACGTTGACGTAATGCACCGACGACGCGGTAATGCCTGTCTCGCCCTGCGGACCTTGCGGGCCCATTGGCCCCATTGGCCCCGTTGGCCCGACTGGGCCTTGCGGACCCGGCGGACCAGTCTGCCCGCCCGCCCAAACACGCGGGATCACCGGCTCATCGGAGAATTGATAATCGAACGGAGGATTGCTATCCAAGGGCGCGGTCATGCCGTGCCCCCATTCATGCCCTGCTGACGCCGTGCCGCCTGCGCCTGCCTAGCCCGCATGTCCTCGATCTTCGCCTGCCGATCGGCGTCCTGGCCCTGGAACTGGCGGTCGCTATCCTCGCGCCGCTGCCCGAATTCCCGGTCGTCGTTCTGCTTGCGCTGCAGGAACTCGCGATCGCCGCCCTCCTGCTCTTGAGCATGCTGCTCGGGCTTCATCGAGATGTCGGCCCACTTCGACGCCGCGGACGCCACCTTGTCGAGGGCGCTGGCTTTGTTCATGCCGGCCTTGCTGCTCTCCACGTCCAGCGCGATCTGCTTCGCCTGCTCCTGCATCGGATCAGGCTGCTGCGCCTGCTCCAGCATGCCCTGAATGCGCTTCTTCGTGCTCGCCGGCAGGCCGGACATCTCGATGACGATCGGCGGCGGCACCGGCACGCCGGCAGACGCCAGACTCTGCAGCAGCTCAAACGTGTCCTGCATGGTGGTGATGCTGTCGGGCGCCTCGTCGAGGATGATGTCGACGTCGAGCGCGCCGATGTTGTTGGAGATCACCGGCTGGCCCATCTCGTCGATCTGCAGCTCGTTGATCTTGACGAACTGCGCCGCCTGCTCCTGGTCGGTGACGCGGATCCAGCGCTCCGATGTCCAGTG
>Ga0137465_1000368_pt1 | contig 21517 bp, 17 predicted proteins | sample EasRivERMGT828_2_FD_104906 | JGI IMG/M metagenome (GOLD analysis project Ga0137465, IMG submission 104906) | Soil microbial communities from meander-bound floodplain in the East River, Colorado, USA - East River MetaG ERMGT828_2 | ecosystem: Environmental > Terrestrial > Soil > Floodplain ... | reverse complement strand
TGGCGTTGATCGCGACGCAATTTGCGCTGGGCGGACCGTTCACCGTCAAGGAGCAGTTCGTGGTGCCTGTATTGCCGTCCTTATCCGTGATGGTGATGGTGTAACCAAAGGTGCCGGTAACCGTCGGTATGCCTGAAATCGAACCGTCGGCCGCCATCGTAAGGTTCGCGGGCAACCCGACTGCCGAGAACGTGTACGGCCCGCCTGCGCCGCCGCTGCCGGTCATCGGTCCAGTGGATACAGGGACTCCCTGGATGGCGCTGATAACGAGACACGCCGCTGAAACATCAACGGTGATCTTGCCGCTCGTCGTCTCGCCATCCAGTGGGACATCGTTGCCGAACATGTCTTTGCCGTGTCCGGTTGCCGTCCATGAAATGTTGTTCGTGACGGTGAACGTGCAGCTGAATTCCGTCGATTCGCCCGGAGCCAGAGTCGACTTGCCGCCGGTCCACGGGCTGCAGCCTGTGCCGGTCACGGAGACGTTGCTGATCGGTGAGCCGCTGGTGTTAGTCTCCGTAACCGTAATCGTCACCTGAGTGCCGACTGGAACTGCGGAGGACGGATAGACGCTCTTCAGAGTCAGCGACGTCGATGAGCAGATCAGCGATCCTGCATCCGTCGCGCTGAGATTATTGTCGGCAGTCGCCAGAGCGACTGGGTTGTCCAGGAACCTGCATGCGGCGAGCGGCGTCGTGAGTGTGCTTGTGATGGTCAGTGTGATGGATGAGGCCGGTTGGAGCGTTCCAAGGTTGCAATCCAGAAGGTTACTGCCGTTGATCGTGCAATATCCGGCCGGCGTGACGCTGATCCATTGCAGGAAACCGTCGCTGGGCAATTGATCGGTCAGGTGAACATTCGTTGCCGGCGTGCCGCCGTCGTTACTGACTTTGATCTGGAAGCTGATCTGGCTTCCGCTCAGGAACGTGCCGCCCTTCGGTGTCTTTTCCACTTTCAACAACGGGGGCGCATAGTAATAACCAAAATCGATCGAGTAGTCCTGTGTGACGTCGGTGGGGAGCACGACGGTGTATGGATTCCCGTTACTGTCCAGCTCAGGATTTCCACCCACGAACGTCGGCGAAGCGATCCAGCCTACGAGCCCGGGTTGTGACACCGGAACCTCGACCTGATAGGCGCCCGCGCAGACAGCAGGAAAATAATAGAAGCCGTTGGAATCCGTCGCAGCCGCGCCGAGCAGGTTGTTGTGACCGGCGTTCCAGAGCTGAACGAGGATGTTCGGGATGCCCGGTTCGCCGTTCTCCTGAATGCCATCCTTGTCGAGGTCATTCCAGACGAAGTCGCCGATCGCGGCGATGCAAGCTCCCTGGGAAGCTGAGAAAGAAAATGTCCGTCCCGACGCATTGGCAGTCAGTACAAACGTTCCCGGCGTCGCTTCGAAACCGGTCATATGGAATGTCGCATAGCCGGAGACGGACAGAAACGTCGAGCCCTGCCCATCCACACTGATCGTGTTCAAATCGACGACGAGCCCCAGTTGACCGCTCTGAAAAGCAGCCAGCGGCACGTTCGGATAATTTGCAGATCCAGGGCCGGCGAAGGTGAAGTCCCTGATGTTGCCGTCGGTCATCACCAGTGGGATAAAGTTGCCCGTGGCGCTGTTGATCCTGAACTGGCCGGGTGTGCCTGGCGTTGGCTGCGGGACACCGCCGACGATCACGGTCGTGAAATCCAGACCTGTGGCGAACTGAAGACTCGTTGGGACTCCTGTGGCTCCGTTGACCGGAACCACGGCCTGTCCCGATACGGACGACATCGAAAAATCGCCCACGATTTTCTGCGCCTGTGCAACTGCAGCACAGCAAACAATGATCACAACGGTTGTAACAATCCGTGCTATAGAAGCTCTATTCCACATTGACGTCGACATCTGACTTAGCCTCCTGTTATTTCCCCTGCATCTTCTTCCGTGCATGCTCCGCAAAAAGCCGAGCGGGACTCCGGCGAGCGACACGAATGTTCTTCGGTCCCGCGCCGGGTTATTATTCCTAACCGAGCCTGTTTGCTGGGCAATCGTGTTGCCGAACGGCAAATGTGAGTTATCAATGGGATAGGTAACGAGGGCCTCGCAGAAAACGTAAAGATATCCGACAAGCCGTTGGCTTTACGAACGGCGGCGTTCGGCGCCGCGATCCCAACGGCTTTTCAGTTCTAGGAATTATGAGTGGAAATAAGTCTGAATTTGAATCGTACGCCGATCACGCTGCCCGGCTGATCGGACTCGACATCCCTGCCGAGTATCGCGATGCCGTCGTGCAGAACATCGAACGGGCCGCGAAACTTTACGAGCCTCTGCTGGCCACGCCGCTGTCCGACGACACGCCTTGGGCTCCCGAATTCGAACCATGAGTTCAGAAGCCGTTCGAATCGCAGATGCGACAGGTCTCGCGGAGTTGATCCGATCGCGGGTGGTGTCTGCGACAGAGGTCGCAACGGAGGCTCTCGAAAGAATCCGGGAAAAGGATCCTGCGCTGAACTGTTTCACCGCCGTTTTCGAAGAATCCGCGCTGCAACACGCCGAAGCCGTCGACAGCCTCATTGCCATGGGCAAAGATCCAGGGCCTCTGGCGGGAGTCCCGATCGGCGCGAAGAACCTGTTTGACGTTGCCGGCATTGCCACAGCGGCCGGTTCCAGAATTCATGCGGAGCGGCCGCCTGCGGACAAGGACGCTACAGCCGTTGCGCGCCTGAAAGGCGCCGGCGCCGTTCTGCTGGGCGTCCTCAATATGGATGAGTATGCGCTTGGGTTTGTGACTGAAAACGCGCACTACGGCGCGACGCATAATCCGCACGATCTGGATCGCGTCGCGGGTGGTTCGTCGGGAGGCTCGGCGGCTGCGGTCGCCGCTCGTCTTGTTCCGGTGTCGCTCGGAACGGATACGAATGGTTCTGTCCGTGTCCCGGCCGCGTTCTGCGGCATCTTCGGATTGAAGCCTACATATGGCCGGATCTCTCGCGCGGGCGTTTTCCCTCTGGCGGACAGTCTGGACCACGTAGGCCCGTTTGCGCGTTCCGTTCGCGACCTCGGGTTGTGTTTTGATCTGATGCATGATGCCGACCCGCGGGAGTCCACGGTTTCAACGTTGTCGAAGGGCATTGATGGCTTGCGGATCGCCGTCCTCGACGATCCTTACTTCAGGCAGGGAAGCGCGGAAGCATTTGCGCCGGTCACTAAAGCGGCGAACGCTCTCGGCGTGACACGCGTTGTGACCGTTGCAGAGGCGGACAAGGCGCGAGCGGCGGCGTTCATCATCACGATGTGCGAGGGAGGTCATCTTCATCTGCCGGATCTGCGTACCCGTCCACAGGATTTCGATCCCGCTACGGTCACGCGCTTCATGGCAGGCGCTCTGTTGCCTGCAACGTGGTATCAGCATGCGCAGCGCTTCAGAGCCGTGTTTCGTGAACGAATGCGCGAACTGTTCCGTTCGGTGGACGTGATTCTCGCCCCCGCAACGCCGTGTCCTGCGATCCGCATCGGACAACCGACCATTACCCTGGGCGGACAGGAAGTCCCTTCGCGGCCGAATCTCGGCGTTTTCACGCAGCCGTTCTCCTTCGTCGGCCTTCCGATTGTCGCCGCCCCGATTTTTGAACCGGGTTCGCTTCCGCTCGGTGTTCAGATCATCGGGCCTGCATATAAAGAGGAGTCCGTCCTTCGTGTCGCCGCACATCTCGAGCGACTCGGGATTGCGCGAGCGCATGCTCCGCAGTCGCTGGGCTGAGCCTGGAGGGTTGTCTGACGGGCGGTCACGCCTGAACCCGGGGTGGCTCGCTAGCGCTCGCCCGCCCGGGCTGATATCCTTCCACGCCTTCGGCGTGACAAACGCGCAGCCCACCTCGAAGAGATGCCGGCATTCGAGTGTGTGTGGGTTGGCGAATAAGAATGCGTTAGAATCCGGCACACACCATTACCCAGGAGATATCGATGCGTAATAACGTCGCGGCAATTGTGCGGTGCGTCTTAGTGATGGGATTGTTCACAGGACTGGCTGATGCGCAGACTCCCGATTTCACCGGCATCTGGACGCGTTATACCTCGCCGGGACAGCCTCCCGGACGCGACCCGGTCTCGTTGCTGAAGCCGGACGCCAGGAAGAAGGTCGAGGAGTATCGCGCTCTTGTCGCTCCGGCCGGCGACACTCCAGGCGGCTTCTGTCTTGGTACGGGCATGCCTGGATCCATGTTGGGTTCCGGCGGTTACCCGATGGAAATCGTCCAGCGGGCCGATCAGATCACCATCGTCTATGAAGCGCACAACGAAATCCGTCGCGTTTATTTTGGCAGCCGTGTCATTCCCGAGAAGGACCGCTTCCCGGAGCGCAACGGCTATTCGATCGGTCGATGGGAAGGCAATACTCTCGTTGTGGAGACCGCTCAGTTGAAAGAGCAGGTGGACCAGCGCTACCCGCATAGCGCGCAGGCGAAGATTGTCGAACGGTATCGGCTGACGGAAGAGGGTGGCAGGAAGATTCTCGAGAACCAGATGACGATGACGGACCCTGCCTTCTACACCGAGCCATACTCGGAGTTAAAGAAGTGGGCCATCGTGCCCAACGGGTTCCTCATGTCGTACGAATGCAACGAGCCGCTCTGGCTGGAACATCTCGACAAACTCAAGGAATCGGCGGTCAAAAAGTCCGGCGGCAAATAACAACCACAGGAGATCAAGTCATGAAAACAGCACGTCGCATCACAACATTCACAGCTTTGTTTGTTTTCGCTGCTTCGGCCGTTCTGGCTCATCACTCCGCCGCGCAGTTTGATTTCGGCAAGAATGTCGACATCGACGGGATCGTTCAGAAAATCGTAGTCGTTAATCCGCACATGGAACTCGTCCTCCGGGTGACCGACAACAAAGGTACGCGGAACATCGAGTACGAGGGCCACAGCCGCAACAACATCTATCGGTCGGGATGGCGTGACGGCGTGGTGAAAGTCGGCGACAAAGTGAAGATCAGCATTGCGCCCAAACGAGACGGCTCGGATGGCGGCTACGTCCGGTCATTCGTCACAGCCGCCGGGGAAAGGGTTGGAGCGGTCCCTCAGGAATAACGCGATGAGAATCAAACACCCACTTGTTGCCCTGATCGCTTTCCTGCTGTTGGTTCCGACGCTCTCGGCCGGATCCGTGCCTGTTGCGAAACCGGAAGAGGTGGGGCTCTCGACGGAGCGCCTGCGGCGCGTGAACGAAGCCGTTCAACGGCACATCGCCGCCAAAAACGTCTCAGGCGCCGTGACGCTTGTCGCGCGTCGCGGCCGCATCGCGCATTTTGAGGCGCAGGGCATGCAGGACCTGGAGACGAAGAAGGCGATGCCGAAAAACGGCATCTTCCGTCTTGCATCGATGTCGAAACCGGTTACCGGCGTCGCTGTGATGATGCTGGTTGAAGAAGGAAAGATCCGGCTGAATGATCCGGTTTCGAAATTTATTCCCGAGTTCAAGGGCATCAACAAGGTCGCAGTCCCCCGGCCCGCCGGCGCGACCCAGAACAACGCTCCGGCATTTGATGTGGTCAATGCCAGCCGGGAAATCACCATTCGCGATCTGCTGACGCACACTTCGGGTCTCGTCAGTGGCGGTCTTGGCGCGCCGACTGCGCCGCAACGCGCAGAGTCGGATACGCTCGCCACTTTCATCCCGAAGCTGGGTTCCGTGCCGCTCGACTTTCAACCCGGCACGCTCTGGCGCTACAGCGGGCTGGTAGGGTTTGACGTCCTGAGCCGCATTGTCGAAATCGTTTCCGGCCTGACCTTCGATCAGTATCTCAAGCAGCGGATTTTCGATCCGCTCGGGATGAAGGACACGGGATTCCAGTTGTCGAAGGAACAGGAATCGCGTCTGGTCACCGTGTATCGCTCGACGCCGCAGGGCCTGCAGCCCGGCAATCAGGGTTCAAGCACGAAATATTTTTCCGGTGCCAGCGCGCTGATGACGACCGCTGAGGATTATCTGCAGTTCGCGCAAATGCTGCTGAATGGCGGCGAATTGAACGGCAAGCGCATCCTCGGTCCGAGGACGATTGAGTTGATGACCTCGAATCACACCGGCGACATGGTGAACGGGCAGTTCGGCCGTCCGGCGAGGGGCATGGGATTCGGGTTGAGCATGCAGGTTGTGCAGGACCCTGTTGCCGCCGATCTGCGAGTTTCGAAAGGCGCATACGGCTGGCCTGGAGGCAGCGGCGTGGCGTTCTGGATCGATCCGGAGGAGAAGATCGTTTCGATCTACATGATCCAGGGTGGTTCGGGCGGGGCGTTGCGACAGGAGTTCGAGAATGCCATCCGGCAGGCGATCGTGGAGTAATCACATGATGCATTACCGGCGTTTCTATCTATTGGGCCTGACTGTTGTCGCACTCGCACTGACGGCAGTCATGGGCGGCATGCAGGGACAGAATCCTCCAACCCCGCAGGGATTCCAGGAACAGGCGCGAACGTTCGGCGCGCGTATGGAGACCAACGGCCTGAAGGAACCGTTCAAAGGAATCACGACAAATGGAACCGTCGCTCCGAATCTTTTTGAAATCCGCGCCACGGGAGTCTCCACCGAGCCCGTTCGCCGCGCCATGGACTCGTTTCTAAAATCTCTGACCGCGGAGCAGCGGAAGAGAACCGTGTTTCCTGTCGATCATGTCGAGTGGCGCAAATGGGCAAACCAGCACGTTTACATGCGGGAAGGCCTTTCATTTCAGGAAATGACGCCCGCGCAGCGCGACGCTGCCTTCGCAATGCTGGGCGCATCCTTGAGCGCGAAGGGGCTCAAACTGACGCGCGACATCATGCATCTCAATGAGACGCTGGGTGAACTCAACGGCAATAACTTCGTCGAGTATGGTGAATTCAAGTACTGGATCTCGGTGATGGGCGAGCCGTCCGCAACCGAACCATGGGGCTGGCAGCTCGACGGCCACCACCTGAACCTGAATTACTTTGTCATGAAGGACCAGGTCGTCATGACGCCGGCGTTCTGGGGATCCGAACCTACGGTCGCAAAGTCCGGCAAGTACGCGGGAACAAGCATCCTCGAGGATGAACAGAATCGCGGCCTCGCAATGATCCGCGCTTTGACGCCCGCGCAGCGCGGCCAGGCAGTCATTCAAATGGCGAAGAACGGGAACAACATCATGACCCAGGCGTTCAGCGATAACGTTGTTCTGGATTACGCCGGCGTGAAGGTTGCATCCTTTTCAGACTCGCAGAAGAGACAATTGATGGCTCTTATCGGCCTCTATGTGAACAACCTGAGAGAAGGCCACGCGCGCGTCCATATGTCGGATGTGGAGAAACAGCTCGATGACACCTTCTTCGCCTGGATCGGTGGAACCGAGGACAGTTCCGTTTATTACTATCGCGTGCACAGCCCGGTGATCCTGATCGAGTTCGATCATCAGACTCCCGTCGGCCTCCGTGGGTTGTATCCCGCAGGTGTTCCGTATCGTGAACACATCCATTCGGTCGTACGGACGCCGAATGGAAACGACTACGGCAAAGACCTGCTCCGGCAGCATTATCAGCAGCACCCCCATTAAACACAAAGGTGCCAAGACGCCAAGGCGCAAAGGACGACCGCGTTAAGTCGTTTGATCGCGGTCATTCTTTGCGCCTTGGCGTCTTGGCGCCTTTGTGTTTCTAACGGCCTGCTGCTTTCAGGAAATCGGCTCGCGAGACGGTCGGCGGCGGCGTCGGCCGGTGAATCGACACGAAGGTTTCGTAGTTCAGCTTGAGCCGATCGAGTTCTGTTGCCAGATGCGACAGATAGCCGACGTTCGTAAATTGAGGGCTGATCCAGGGCTGCACGAGATCCGACTCGACGATCGTTTTAGCCGATGGAATGTAGGCGACGAGCATATCGTCCGCGTGGACGTGGCCCTTGATTCGGTGCAACTCGACAACCTGCTTGCCGTCCTGCAGAACGAATCTGTCGCCTACCGCCTGGATTTTCGGCGTTCCGGCAGGCTTAGCCTCCGCTTTGTTCAACGTGCGCGGCGTACTCAAAGCGCGCTCGAAGAATTTCGCCGACGATTCGTGCGTGATGATGGTAGCGCCTTCAGCCACGAAATCCCGAAGCCCGCTGACATGGTCGAAGTGAGTGTGAGTGACGACGACGTAGCGAATGGGTTTTCCCGGGATCGCTTTTTTGGTTTGATCGATGACGGCTCGAGTCCGCGCTTCGTTCTGCATGCCGTCGATGACGACGGAGTAGTCATTGAACGCGACGGCCACGGCCTGATACCCGCCGTCCAGCACAAACACGCCCGGCGCCATTTCGACGGGACCCGGAGGCGCCGCTGCGGCACCAGCCGCGCCGCCACCCGCGCCACCACGTCCTCCGGCAGCCTGTGGAGGCGCAGTAGTGGTCGTCGTGTTCGGAACGACCTTATTGATGTTCAGCTCGAAGATTCCGAGCCCGCCCTGCTTGTGGTAAATGCGGGCGGGAAACCGGAGGCCATCGAACGTACCGTAGTTGCTGAACTCCGCTTCAAACAGCATGTCTCCAAAGATCGGATCGTCGATCCACGTCTCGACTTTCTCCAGAAGATTGTCGGTGTTGAAGTATCCCCTCATCCGATATGTGTCGTTGCCGCGGGTGATCGGGAATGTCACTACTGTCAGGCGCCGGCCTCCGACCGTCTGGATCTCGGCGGCCGGGCTGTTCGCTGCTGCAAGCCGGATGAAGCCGGTTGGCGTGAGGTGGATCTGAAGCTGCTGAAGCCAGGGCGAGTTCGGATTGATGTTCGACTGCTGCGGCCTTGGCATCGCTCCAGGCACCGCTCCGCAGCCGCCTACTTTTTGCGGGTCCAAGCCGGCGCGTTGCTGCGCCGTATGCCGCGAGTTGCCGGCTTCGTAATCGATGACGCGATTGTAGTCGCGCAACTCCCAGCGCGCCCACACGCCGTCGGCGACATTCCATGCCTGTCCCAAACAGCCGTCCCAGCCGTTTCCGCTAAATTCCAACGTCTTCAAGTTGTCCGCGCCCATCGCCGTGGACGCGGCTTTCAGCACCGCCGCCGCATCGGGTTTGGGCGCCTGGGCATAAGTAACAAAAAGAATTCCGCTAACGATAATGACAACCCACGCTCTGAACATATCCGCCTCCCTAAGCACCGTAATCCTACTCCGAAACAGTGCAATTCCGGGACGGTGCACTAAATTCCCTAATTGCGCAAAGAGTCACGGATTTCGGCTGGCTCCGGCTCAATTAGGGAATTTAGTGCACCGTCCCTTTTCAAATTGACCCAGGCCAGGATCGCGTAGTAGTTCTGAGCGCCTGCCTCGAAACCCAAAGTAAAAGGAGAACCTATGCGCGCTTCAGCGGCCTTTGTGATCGGAGTCCTGGTTGGCACGGGTGTTGTGTCGGCCGTCGCCCAGAACAACAGACTATCGGGCATCAACAATATGAATCACGTCGGCATTGCCGTGGAGCGGTTCGATGAAGCACTCGCTTTCTACACCGAAAAGATGGGATTTCGAGAAGCCTTCACGGTCCGTGACGACAAAGGACAACCGACGCTTTCGTACGTGCAGGTGAGCCGCGACACGTTCGTTGAAATCCAGCCGGCAAATGCAAACCGCCCGGCGGGTCTCACGCACTTCGGGTTGCACGTCGAGGATCTGAAAACAACCGTCGCAACGTTGAAGCAGCGCGGCGTAACAGTGGAGGAACCGCGAGCGGGACGTCAGGACTCCATGGTCGCGAACGCGACCGGGCCCGGAGGCATGCGGATCGAGATCTTTCAATTCGGTCCGCAGTCTCTGCAGGGACAGGCGATTAGTAGTTGGAAGTAAGCAGACTGGCATAGAATGCTCGGCATTCCTCCAGGAGGTACAAATGGGCAGACGGAAAATGGCATTGGTGTTTGTCGTGATGATCGGGTGTCTCGCGGCTGTGTGGGTTGGCGGTATGCCAAAGCCATCGCCGGAGCCGCAACAGGCTGCGGCTTTGGCGATAGTCTCGGGCGCAGTTGATTCGGCATCGGCGTTTAAAGCGGCGCAGGTATACATCCGCAACGTCGACAAGCGAATCCTCTACATGGTGTACACCAACGGCGGCCAGTTCCGCGCCGTGTCGCTGTTTCCGGGGAACTACGAGGTCAATGTTCTCGCGAAGGGTCTCGAGTCCGATGTTCAGAAGATTGTGCTGAAGGGGGGCGAGAACCCGAAGCTGAAATTGTCGCTGCGCGCGGCGAAAGGCAATTCGACGGCGCCGGAAGAACTCAGCTACGACGCAGTCTACCCGCCGGGTCCCGGCCGCGATGTCGCGGAGCGAACGTGCATCGTTTGTCACGGCGAGAACTTCATTCCGACCCGGCCCGGCAACGAAGCCGTGTGGAAGGCACGGCTCGATCGCATGATGGGAACGTTCCTGCCGGAGCGTCCCGCCGCGTCATATGCCGAAGGCCTTCTCAGCTATCGCAACACGGCTCTCGGATTCTCGCGCAAAGATCGCGACGACCTGATGGCATACCTCGTCAAGAACTTCGGACCTGACGCCAAGCCGCGCGCCGTTCGCGTGGAGCAGGAGATGCCGCTGGACGAAGCAAAACTCAGCAGGGCGATGTACATCGAGTATTACCTGCCGCCGGATCCTCCGGGCAAAGGTGTCAATGCGCCGGAGTACAACAAGCTGGTTGCGGGGTTTGTCGGAAGGCGCACAGGACAGGATGTGCGTTTCGACCATGACGGCAATGTGTGGCTCACGGATCGCAGTTATCCGCATCGGCTGGTGAAACTGGATCCTCGAACCGGCGAGCAAAAGGATTTCGAGTTGCCGGATCCGAAGAACGGCATTCACGAAGTATTGGTCGATCCTTCGGGCATGATCTGGTTGCCGGAGCACTCCGGCACGCAGCCCCAGAACCCGAAGCGCCTGCTGGCATTCAATCCGGAGACGCAGAAGTTCGAGCAGGCGATTCCGATGGATCCCGACAACGTCATCAAGAATCCCATCAAGTGGCTGCAATCGCTCGCGATCGATTCGAAGAGCAACGTGTACGTCGGGTGGATCATGGGCGGCGCGTTGAGCAAATACGATCGTCAGACGAAGAAGGTCACGGTGTTTCCTGTCCCGTCGATCAACGCGATCGTGTATGGCGTAATCGCCGACAGGAATGACAACATCTGGATGGCGCTCTGGGATTCCGGCAACATCGCCAAGTTCGATACGAAGACCAACGGCTGGACCATCTTTACGTCTCCGACATATCCAGGACATGTGCGCCGCCTGAATGTCGATGCGCAAAACAATATCTGGTGGGGTATTTACTCAGCCGGCAAGCGTCCCGGCAAGCTGGCAAAACTGGACCAGACGACCGGCAAGATCACCGAGGTGACGATCCCGCGCCAGAACACAAACCCGTATGACGTGATGCAGGATCCCGAAGGCAGCATCTGGAGCGCCGACGCAGGTGGAAGCGTCGCGGCACTGTGGAAGTTCAGTCCGAAGGATTCAAGCTTTGTGCTGTATCCGAAACCGCAGGCCACCGCAGACACGCCAAAGATCCAGGTCACGAAGGATGGCGCGGTGTGGTACTCGCCTCGCGGGAGCCAGGATGCACCGGCGTTTGGTGTGTTGTATCCGGACATGAACAAGATGCCGACACTCGGCGCCTTCTATCAAAACGGCCCGCCGGGATATCCGTACAAGCTTGCGGCTCCGGCACGGTCAAGTAACTAGAGAGGACTCGGACAAAACTACGAAGCCCTGGGGATGGAAGGCGTGTCCGTTGGTCCGTCCGCCTCGGAAGTTCCGGAATCGCGAGCAGGCGCCGCGTACCGCCGGTCCTGGGGTACGACTTTGAGGCTCGTCGGGTCCATCTCGTATGAAGGCGTCATGATCTGAACGCCGTACTCGTTGCACAGGTCCAAAATGTTCCGGTGCAGCCGGGAATAGATCCGTCCCATTTCAATGGACTGATTGCAGTAGCCATTTATTTCATACGTTACGGAGAACTGCCCAAGCGCCTTTTGCAGTACAAATGGCTTCGGCTCGCGCATGAGTCCTTTGGTCCGCGCCGCGGCTTCCATCAAGATCGCTTCCACTTGACGCCACGGCGTATCGTAGCCAATGCCTACGGTTGTATGCAGGATGAGGCCGCGATCTTTAGCCATGGTGCTGTAATTGACGACTTCCTCGTTGATGATCTTCGAGTTGGGTACAACGACCACTTCGTTCTTGAAGGTCCGTAAGTAAGTCGCCATTACACGAGACTGATCGACTATGCCGATGTGATCGCCGATCCTGACCCTGTCGCCTGCCTTGAACGTACGCCGGTACGTCAACGAATACCCGGCGATAATGTTCCCGATCAGCGACGTTGACCCGAGAGAAACCAAAACGCCGATGAATAGCGACACTCCTTTGAACGCCTGCGAGTCGGAACCCGGTATGTAGGGGTAAGCCACAACCAGGGCGAAGGCGATGACAGTCACGCGGACCAGTCGATAGGTCGGTTTTGACCACTCCGGATCGAACTCCCTTAACGTGATCGTGCCGCTTTCAACGGCGCCAAAGAAAAGTCGAATCAGGATCAGCACATATCGTGTGACGGCAAACAGGATCAGGATGAAAACAAGATCGGGAATGATTTGAAGCAGGCCGCTTCCCATTGTTTGCAGCGGCATGACGAGGAAGAAGCCAAGGTTGTTCGCCAGCCGGCGGGTCCAGGGGAATAAGTAGAGAACAAAATCGAGGTACACATAGCAAGCCACCAGAAGGGCAACCGTCCAGAGGAGGTTCTCCAGATGTACCAGAATGCGCCAGATCTGCTCGGTACGAAGAATATGGAAGGACTGGATGTGAACTCCACGGATCCTGGGTCTGTAGAGCCTTTCAAGCGTTCCGTGGACGCGTCGGCGGATGCGCCGGCCGGCAAGGAGTCCGGCGAGCAATACCACTGTCGCGGCGAGCGCATACAGAGAGTGCCGGCCCAGGAATGCCGGCGTGCGGTCTTGCCGATAGTTTTCGATCGCCTCTGCGATCCGCATCAGCCAGACTCGAGCCAGCACGGACCGGTTGACTCCTTCCGGCAGCGCGTCGGCATCCACGAGGCGCATGATCGATCGATTGCCCGCCATAATATTTGTGACGAGTGGTCCGTCGTCCAGCCGCAATGCATTTTGTGCAATCGATGGATTCTTAGCCGCAGCAACAATTCGATCTGCGATCTCTCCTGCGCGTTTCTCTGCTGGAAAAGCCGACACACCTCGCACCGAGAACAATGTGATTCCATCCACCACGACCGGCGCCATTGGACTCGTCTCGTCGGCGTGCTCGGTCGAGGCCGGTTCCTGGGCTGACACAATCGCGGGTGCAAAAAGCGAAGGAGCAGAGAAGGCGGCCAGCAGTAGGACCGAGATCCGTCTTGCAAGCGTCATCCGATTAAAGTTACATCTGTGGTCATCCCGCGACGAATCCGTAAGGCTACCGGGTACGGCTTCTCAAATTACGAGCGCGACTAAGTGATGAAAACGCAAAAGACGCAAAGGCACAAAGGCGCCATGTTCGTTTTGTGCCTTTGCGTCTTTGCGTTGTCTACTGTTGTGGTCCGCGTCCACCGCGTCCACCGCCACGACCGCCACCACCGCCCCGGCCGGCACCGAACGCCGGATATTCCCTCGGATTGATGATGAGCCGCTCGAAGAAGAGATTCGCGAGTTGAGCGGAAACGAGGGCAGCGTCCGGATTATTGATCTCGTAAGCATGCGGCGCGCCCTGGAAGAGATGCAGATCGGTTTTCACACCTGCCGCGCGAAGTTTGTCGAAGAAGGCCACACTGGTTTCCGGTCGAATCGTCGTATCGGCGACGCCGTGAAGAAAGATCGTCGGCGCAAAACTTGCCGATATGTGATTCGTAGGCGCCGCGGCATCGATCGCAGCGCGATCGCTTCCTTCCGGCAGGAGCCCTGCATTCGCCGACACGGCAGGATAAAACGCCACGCATGCGACAACCTTCGAACTGACTCCCGCATTTCCGCCGTTGCCTTCGAATTCCTTCCGGTCATTCGTGGCAGCAGCGAAGAGCGCCATTAAAGCTCCGGCTGAATAACCCGCGATGGCGACTCTGTTCGCATCGATATTCAGTCGTTCTGCATTGGCGCGGACCCAGCGAATGGCTGCCTTCGTATCTTCAATCTGCGCCGGCCAGCGTCCCTGACCGGTCAATCGGTATTGCGACGCGACGCTTACATATCCCAGTCCGGCAAACGCCCGCGAAGAACTTGCGACGCCCGTCTTACTGCCTCCAGTGAATCCACCGCCGTGAAGGTGGATGACTGCCATCTTCTTCTCGCTTCCGGCAGCCGGGTGATAGATGTCGAGCCGGAGATCCATGTCTCCGCCCTTTCCGAAAACAACGTCGCTTTCAACTTTGCCGGCTGCTGCAGGAGCCTGCTGCGCCTGCGCAGCGACCGCTCCCAAAGCCGGGACGGCTGCTGCTGCCGCCGCAGACTGAAAGAAGTTTCGCCTCGTCATACGCTTCATGTCAGGGATCTCCTTTGTCGTTTGACTGAAATGATTACTGCACCGGTTCGATTCTCAGGATCGTTCCATCCGGATTCGTTCCTCCTGATTGCAGTTCCGTTGCGACATAGATGAGGCCATCCGGGCCTTGCTGCACATCGCGGATACGGATGTTCAGCTGTGTGAGGAGCGGTTCCCGCCGTTCAGCCTGTGACGGCTGATTGAATGCGACGCGTTGAAGCTGTTTTCCGTTCAGAGCGCCGACGAAGAGGTTTCCTTTCCATTGAGGAAATCGGCTGCCCGTATACCAAAGGATGCTGGATGGACTAATCGACGGAACCCAGAACATCCGCGGGTTCTCCATTTCAGGTCGAAACCAAGGCTCTGCCGAAACGAGACTGCCGGTGTAGTTTCTTCCCATCGACACGAGCGGCCAGCCATAGTTTTTGCCCGGAACCAGGACATTGACCTCGTCTCCTCCCATCGGACCGATCTCGGCCTGCCACAGCGCGCCGGTTTCCGGATGAAACGAGAACCCGTAAGTGTTGCGATGGCCGTACGTGTAGATTTCCGGCTTGGCGCCGACTCTGCCGACGAACGGATTGTCCGGAGGCACTGTGCCGTCGTCTCGCAGCCGCAGCACTTTTCCGACGTGGTTGTTGAGAGCCTGCGCCTTCAGGCGGAGGCTATTGTCATCCTTTTCAATGCAGCACAGCCGGTCGCGATCGCCGATAGCAACGTAGAGCGAGCTGTCAGGTCCAAACATGATGCGGCCCGCGACGTTTCCGCCGGTTTCCCATGCGTCGGCTTCAAAGACTTCGCGAACATCGCTGAGCGTCACATCATCGAAACGTCCGCGGGCCACTGCGAGTGTGCTCCCGCGTTCGCCCCGTTTGGGATAAGAGATGTAGACCAGCCGGTTCTCGGCGAATCGGGGGTGAACCGCGACGGCATGAAGAAGGTCATTTGAGGGCTGTCCGGTGACGGCCGGCGCCTGCCAGATCGGTTGCGGATCGAGGACGCCGTTCCGAATGACTCGCAATCGTCCTGGTTGTTCCACGACCAGCATGGTGCGTCCGTCCGGAAGAAACGCAATGCTCCACGGATGCACGAGGCCGGTGGCCATGGTCACGACGCGGATCCGTTGTTTCGCTTGCGTATCGAAGACCGGCGGTGCCTGTTGGGCCTGTTGGACTTGCTGCGCCTGTTGCGCCACGTACGTGGCAGTCAGAACCACCATTAGTGATACGACAATAATCGTTTTCTTCATCGTTCCTACCTGGAGAGATATTGCAGCCGCGCTGCGGCAAATGTCTTCAGATTGTTGCCCGTTCCCGACACGCCCGAAACGAACGCATCGTACGATTCGAGCTTGCGGGTATCGCGCTTCACGTCGGCGTCGATCAGTGTTCGATATTGCTCGACGAGTGGGTCGAGCGTTTTCCAGTCCAGCCACTTTGTCGCGATCTGTCGTACATAGCTGAGGTATTTCTCACGCAGTGCGGGGACCGCGAGCAGCCTGGACCGAATCGGTTTTCCGTAATCCTGCAGTCCGATCAGCGGATCCAGATTCGTGCCACCGCCCATGCCCGGGATCATCGGGCCAGGACCGCCAGGACCGCCGAACCGCGGTCCGCCGAAACCCGGTCCGCCGGGTCCACCGGGTCCGCGAGGACCGCCGCCACGACCCGCGGAGAAAGTTTCATTCGTGTCGTGGGGAATGATGTGGAACTTCCCGCCTTCATCCCGATACAGGCTGTAGTCGCTTGCGCGCGTCCAGTAGCCGTCGTTATTCACCAGCGCATTGTCGAGAGCGAGATAGCGAAGCGTTTCGTCAATGTCGAGGATTGGCGCCAGCGCCTTCTCGAGTTGATCTGCAGGCGTTTCGTTCAGGACTTTTGTCAGATGGATCAAAGCGGTCCATTGTGCCGCTTCGTCCTTTGTTTTGATTTCGTACGCCTGGCTGTACGCCGATTTGTTCTCGCCCAGATAAGTCAGGCCCGCGCGCGGATTGGGTCCTGGCGCTTTCCATCGCGCGCCGCCGGTGTCCTTGTAGTTTTCCTTGAGGAAGTCTTTGTTGAACTGCTGGACGTTCTCGTAGATTCCCCAATTCTCTCCGTTGATGACGACGCGGACGAAATTCGCTTTCGGCGCCGGGATGTACTCGCGTGCGATGTGAAGGAAGAGGACGGCGCGCATGAAGCTCGGGTCTTCGTGGGCATTCAGAAGGTTCAGCGTCCGGTAACCGCCAATGTTCTGATTGGAGTCGGCCATGTCCACTGTGAGGTTGAACGACCGCTTGCGTCCTTCGGGCACGCCTCCGTAAGACGACATGCCGCGAAAGCGAACGCCGACGTCGTGATAACTCTTGCCGTCAACCATGACCGTGGACGGTACGTCGACATCCGTGCCGTGAAACTCCTGAAGCTCTTTTTCCCAATCGCTTTCGTCGAAGGTCAGGAACAGCGTGCGAAGGACGCTCTCGTCATAGAACGCGCTGTTCGGATATGTCTTCACATCCGCCGGCGCAATCCGTTCGCCCGGAGCGTCAGCGGCTCCAAAGCCTCCGCCCCGCATTGGGAAAGGAGGGCGTCCGAAGCTGGAGGAAGTCACGTGGGTCCGCGCTTCCTTGCGCTCGGCGGTGTTCAACCATCCGTCCTTGTTCTTGTCGAACTGTTTGAGGATTTTGATGTCCTGCATGCCCGGTCCACCGCGCCCGCCACGCTGGGCGACAATCACGTCGGCAGCCAGCAAACTCAGGATGCAAATGGCACGCAAGAATCTGGACATGGGAACATCCTTTCGCCGGTGCGACACAGCCTAACATGACATGGGAAAGACAGGACACAAAGCCTTGGCGCCTTTGCGTCTTTGTGTTTATTCCGCTCGCAACGCGCTCACCGGATCCACCCGCGTAGCTCGTCGCGCAGGAATATACCCTGCGAGTAGTGCGACCGCGGCCACCAGCAAAACCACGAAGGTGAGCGTCACCGGATCGTGAGGTTTCAAACCGAAAAGCAGCGACTCGACGACGCGCCCGGCAGCAAGCGCGCCGGCGAGACCAACGGCCAGGCCGGCAATCAACGTCCACAGGATGTCGCGAAGGATCAGACGCAGGACCGAACTACGTTTGGCGCCCAATGCCATGCGAACGCCGATTTCGTTCGTGCGGCCCGCGACGGAATACGACAGCGTGCCGTATATTCCGATACAGACGAGCAGCAGCGTGAGGCCGCTGAAGAATCCCGAAATGTCCGCGACCAGGTATTCAGGCGTCAGTTTTCGATCGATTCGCTGCGCCACGGTCGCTACTTCGAATGCGTCCAACTGCGGGTCGACCTGCTTTATTGCGCTGCGCACAGTTTTCGCAAACGCGAGCGGGTCAGCGTCGGTTCGCACCTCGACGTTGTTGACCCCGCTGGGATATTGGAGGAACGCAAAGAACACCATCCGCGGGCTCACTTCTCGCAACTCCCGATACTTCGCATCGCGCACCACGCCGACGATTTCGTGATCCCTCTTGTTGAAGCGGACCCGCCTGCCGATTGCGGATTCCTCTCCGAAGTAATGCCGCGCCACCGTCTGGTTGACGATGACAACGCCCGAGCTGTTCAGCGTGTCGGCCATGGAGAATTCGCGTCCCTGAAGCACGGACATTCCAAGTGTTTCAAAATATCGAGGCCCGACCCAGTTTGCGCGGGCGCGTTGATCGTCTTCGTTTTTGGGTGTGTATCCTTCAATTTCCAGTCCGTAGACGCCGCTTCCGGCCAGGCCCAGCGTCGCGTTGACGGCAACGGTTGCCGATCGGATGCCGGGTATGGCCGAGATGCGGTCAATCAGCCGCGCGGCAAGATCGGCCTCCTGCGCCGGGCCAGCGGTCCGGTGTGGAGCAATCCCGACAGACAGCACGTTGCCGGCGGCAAATCCGGTATCCACGGTCTTCAGATTTCTCACTGTGCGCACGAACAGTGCTCCGGCAGTCAAAAGCACGAGTGAGAGAGCCACCTGCGCAAAGATCAGGACATTCCTGAGCAACCGGCGACGCGTTCTGCCGGCGATCGTACGCGAGCTTGTTTTCAGGAACGGGCCGGCATCGCGGCGCACGGCCTGAATCGCGGGCGTGAGACCGAAAAGAATTCCGGTAAGGACGGAGACGCCTGCCGTGAAAAGGAGGATGCGGCCGTCGGGGTTCAGATTGATGGTGATGGTCACGAGCCCCTGGGATACGAGGTTCAGGAGGAACCTGTTGATCCACACCGCTATCAGCAGTCCGAACGCGCCTCCGATTAAAGCGAGCAGCACACTTTCGGTCAGCAGTTGCCGGATGACACGCATCCGCGATGCTCCGATTGCCAACCGCGTTGCTATCTCCCGCTGCCGCGATGCGGCGCGCGCCAGCAACAGGCTCGCGAGATTCGTACAGGCCATCAGCAGAACGAGCGCAACCACCGCCATGAGAATGAGCAGTGGCGCCTGAAGTCTTTCGCGCATCTCCGCAAAACCGCGTCCGCCGGGCTGCATGACAATGTGATGCAGATAATCCTTGTCAGGGCTCGTTCCGGCGCTCTCGTGGATTTGCCCAACCAGGGGCGCAGCTTCAGCGCGCGCCTGCTCGATGGTCATTCCGGGTTTCAGGCGGCCAATCACATTCGCCCACGTGACATACCGGACCTTCTGCATGTCGAATCGGCTGAACGTGACTGCCTGCTGCATACCGAGCGACATCCAGACATCCGTCGCTTCACCGGCGGAGTCACCGTGGAACTCGCGTGGAGCGACGCCAACGATGGCGCAAAGCGATCCGCGGATCATGAGAGATTTTCCGACCACGCTCGGATCACCCCCGAATGACCGCTGCCAGAAGCCGTGACTGATGACCGCGACAGGCGCGTTGTCGTCGTCGGCCACGAGCAGGCGTCCCTGAAGCGGCTGAACGCCGAGAACCGTGAAGTAATTTCCCGTGACGATCTGGACCTGCGGCCGGTCGGTCCGGTTGCCGAGATCGATCTCCATCCGGTTGCCGGATCCTGCCCCGAGCAGGCCCGAAAATACCTGTGTCTGATCGCGCAACCGCAGGTAGTCGGGATAGGCGAAGTCTCCGACTCGATACTCTCGCGAGTAAGAAGTGAGCAGAACCAGTTCTTCAGGATGACTTACCGGCAGCGTCCGCAGGAGGAGCGCATTCACCAGGCTGAAAATGGCCGTATTCGCGCCGATTCCCAGCGCCAGCGACAGTATGGCGATTCCGGCGAAGACCGGAGTCTTGAGGAGCGTGCGGGCCGCATACCGGAGGTCCTGCATCAGCCGTTCAATTGAAGTCCACGTCCACGCGTCGCGCGTGGCCTCTTTCACGGAGTCCAGGCTGCGAACATCGCGCAACGCTGCCCTGCGCGCTTCGTCTGGCGATTCGCCTTTGCTGATGCGGCGTTGTATTTCCATCTGGACATGAGCCTTGAGTTCGTCGTCCAGGTCTTGCGCGAGTTTCCGGCGTCGAAAAAGATCGGTCCAATAAGTCCATCGCCAGCGTTTCCAGTTCATGGTTGCTGCTCCAGATTCAGACGGGATTCCGAATGCGGGATACCGCTTTCACGAGAAGGTCCCATTTCGATTCTTCGGCCATGAGTTGCTTGCGCCCAGATGGCGTCAGGCGGTAGTACCTGGCACGCTGATTGTTGTCGGAGAGCTTCCACTCCGAGCTGATCAGGTCCTGACGCTCCAGACGATGAAGCGCCGGATAGAGCGATCCCGCCTCGATGTTCAGCAGGTCGCCAGACCGGGAATTGATCGCCAGTCCGATGCCGTGGCCGTGCTCGGGTCCTCGTTGAAGCGTTTGCATGATCAACATGTCGAGCGTGCCCTGGAGCAGAGCGGCCTTTTCGGATTTCGCATTTTTCTTCATAGGTACAAGACGATCTAGTACCACACGTGGTCATAGAGTGTCTAGTACTCATGTCGTTGCCGGTATAATGCGGATCACGAATCTTATGCCGCGCATCATTCAGGCTGTCGTGCTGCTTTTCTGTCTTGCGGGTCAGGCTGCGGAAGCGCAGCGCTCGCTGTTGCCCGTCGACGAATCTGCTTCGCGTCCGGACTTTGCCGCGTTCCGCGAACGCCTTATGGCAGCTGTATCGCGCCGCGATGCCGCCGCGATCCTCGACATCGTGCATCCCGACGTCAAGAACAGTTTCGGAGGCAGTGAAGGGATCGAGGAGTTCAAAGAGATGTGGCGGCTGGATCAGCCGGACAGCAAATTCTGGGAAGAGTTCGGCAAGGTCATGACTCTCGGCGGAGTGTTCGAGGGGGCCGAATACTTCACAGCGCCGTACACGTTTTCACGTGGCCGTACGGTGTCGATTCATTCGACTTCGTTGCGGTCATCGGCTCGAACGTGAGGATCAGAACAATGCCTAGGCCGGATGCTCCGGTACTCGCGCAAGTAAGCCACCTCATTCTTGAATTGGATCCCGAGTCTTTCAGCAAAGACTGGATGACGGAGGAATGGACGGCCGTGAAGGTCGACGGCCAAAAAGGCTATGTCGCCACGCGCTTCATCCGCAGTCCGGTCGACTATCGCGCACGATTCCAGTTTGCCGACGGCCGCTGGCGGCTCATTTTCTTTCTCGCGGGAGATTAAGATCCCCCGCGCTCTTCGAGCAGCGCCTCGAGTTCTGCGATCGCCTCGAGATCCTTGACGCGTCCTGCTGCGCGTTTCACCTGGATGAGGCGTTCCAGGGTGATGCAGCGGCAGGAAGCGCCGAAGGCGGAAACGACAACCGTATCCGGCAACAATTGTTCGTATGTGCCTGCTCCAGTGATTTCGCCCAGCAAATCGATCGGACCGAGGGTGGTTGTCAGCGTGAAATTAAGGCCGCGGCGAAGCGTTTCGGGATCCCACTGAAAGGGCAGCCCGGGCGGCGCCCCTCTAAGGTAGGGTCGGTGAGGAGCAAAACCCTCCACGATGCGCGCGAGATTTTCGGGGGTGCGGCGGTAGACGATATCGACGTCCAGCGTAAGTCTCGCCGAGCCGTGAACTGT
>Ga0137465_1000367_pt1 | contig 21553 bp, 18 predicted proteins | sample EasRivERMGT828_2_FD_104906 | JGI IMG/M metagenome (GOLD analysis project Ga0137465, IMG submission 104906) | Soil microbial communities from meander-bound floodplain in the East River, Colorado, USA - East River MetaG ERMGT828_2 | ecosystem: Environmental > Terrestrial > Soil > Floodplain ... | reverse complement strand
CGCTGAGCACGTCGAGTATCGTCGGGCAGCGTACCGGGTTCACCATTTACGCGCTCGATTCGCTCGGCAACCAGCGGAACGTCACCGCTCCCGTCAGGGTCACGCTCCAGTCCGACAAGCCCGGCCACAGCGCGTTCGACTCGCTCACCGTGACGATTCCCGTGGGGAACTCGAGCGTATCGACGGGTGTGGTGTTCGATTCGGCGGGGCCCTACACGATCACCGCGACCGCGAGCGGCTACACCCCCGGCTCGGCACAAACCACGGGCATGGGTGGTTTGGTGCTGATGACTGACTTTGCGTTCGCCCCGCAGACCGTCACGGTCACCCGGAACCAATACGTGACGTGGAAAAACACGGGCGCCGTGCTTCATACGTCGACATCCGATGCGGCGCTCTGGAGCCAGAGCGTCGCCGCCGCTGCAACATCGAGCGCCGTGTATTTCGGGACCGTCGGATCATTCACCTACCACTGCACGATTCACCCCGGAATGACCGGAACCGTCGTCGTCAACCCTTAGGTCCATCTAGACAGCACGCATTCCCGGGCCCATCCTAGGGAGTCCTTCTCCTGGGAGACCGTCATGCGTCGTTGTGGTTTGGCACTGCTCGCGGGGCTGTTGGCCATTGGATGCGGTGGGGGTGGCGACGGCACCGGCCCGACACCAGGTAGCATCTCCGTAAGCGCAGGCAACAATCAGGTCGGAGCAGCGGGCGCGGCGTTAGCCGAGTCGCTGGCGGTCATCGTGCGCGACCAGGGTGGCGCACCGCTGGTTGGTGTGAACGTCACGTTCTCGGTCACCGCTGGCGGCGGAACCGTGTCGCCGGGCTCGCGGGTAACGGACGCGGGCGGCATCGCGAAGACACGGCGAACGCTCGGTCCCAATGCGGGCACACAGACCGTCAACGCCACCGCAGGTAGCCTGGCCCCGGTCCAGTTCAGCGCCGTGTCGCAGATAAACGGTGCGGTGAACATCGCCAACAGCACCACCGGCGCTTTGACAGACACGGTCGGGGCGATCAAGGCCGAATCGTTGACGGTGCTCGTGACAAATCAGAGCGCCACGCCGATCCAGGGTGTGACCGTGACCTGGGCCTCGACCGGCGGCGCGGTCTCGGCGACCTCTGTCCCAACCAGCGCCGCAGGTCTCTCTAAAGTCCGGTTCACGTACGGAACCGGGGCAGGGAATCAATCGGCCACCGCCACCGTCACCGGGCTCGTGGGGTCACCCGTCGCCATCACACTCAACGGGACGGCCGGCACCGCGGTCGCGATTGCCAAGACGGCGGGCGACAACGGCACTGCGGCAGTAAGCAGCCAGGTGACGTACACCGTGCAGAGTCGAGACTCGCACGGCAATGCAAAGGGCGGGGCGACGATCGATTGGGCGGTCGCTTCGGGAGGCGGATCGATCGCGCCGGCGCAAAACACGACGGCAGCGAACGGCAACGCGAGCGCTACGCGCACGCTCGGCGGTGGAACGGGAGATCAGACCGCGACGGCCACCGCCAACGGCCTCGCCGGCGCTCCCTCGGTCACGTTTACAACCACTGCTGCGGTCTTGGTGCAGGTCGCAGACTTCTCCTTCACGCCGTCGTCGCTAACCGTCCCGACAGGAACCGTGGTCACCTGGCAGTGGCAAGGCACGACTGCGACGCACAACGTGACCTTCAGCACTGCGGGAGCCCCAGCCGATATTCCCAACAGAAACTCAGGTAGTGTCGCACGGACGTTCAGCACTCTAGGAACCTTCGATTACTCGTGTACGATCCATCCGGCGATGACCGGACACGTGACAGTCACGCCGTAGAGCGCAGATAGCGCCGGCCGTTCGCGAAGTAGAGGATCAGCAGTACGGTCGTCGCGCCACTGACGCCGTACTTCCAAATCGCGGGGGCGTTGGAGGTCGATAACAGACCTTCAATCGTCCCCGCAATCGCAAGCAGCGTCACCACCGCGCCGATCATGCGCGCCGCGATCCGGCCTTCGACGATCAGCGCGTCCTTGCGCGTCCGATCGCCGGGCGCGATCAGCGCCTTGGCCAATCGAAAACCCGCGCCGGCCGAGATGAAAATGGCGGTCAGCTCGAGCACGCCGTGGCCCGCGACAAAGACGACCAGATACCCCAGGGCGTTGTAGTTGTGGAAGAGCCCCAGGGAGAGTCCCAGCATCATTCCGTTGTAGAACAGCAGCCACGCGGTCAGCAATCCGGCGGTCAATCCGCCCGCGAACACGCCGAACGACACGTTGATGTTGTTGGTGATGATAAAAGCCGCCACGGCGGGACGGGTGGCGCGCCCCTCCTGCGCATAGGTTCGGCCTTCGAGCTCGCGCTGGCCCGCCTCCTCGGCGCGGGCCACCATGCCGGGGGAGACGATCTCCTCGGCGAGCGCCGGGCGCTCGCGGATCATGACGTAGCCCACCACGGCCGGAATCATGAAGAGCAGGAACGCGAGCAGCACGTACTGCCACGACTGCACCACCGCCGCGGGGAAGTCGCGCAGCAGATAGTGCGGCAGGGGGGTGCGCTCCTTGCCGCGCGTCCGATAAAGCGCGTTGTGTCCCGCGCTGACGATGCGCTCGAGATACGCGATGACTCTCGGATCGACCTGATAGGTCCGCGCGCGGGCGAGGTCCGCGGCCACTTCGCGATACTGCGCGGCGAATTCGGGGATCTCGCCCGGTCCCAGCGCAGCGACGCCGGACCGCTCCATACGTGTCGCGGTATGGCGAAACTGCTCCCAGCCTTCCCGTTTCTTGGCCACGAATCGCTCGGCGGTGACCGTGACGCGGCCCACGCTGCCGGTCTGTGCCCGGGTCGCGAACCGGCTGCGACGTTTGCGCTGCTCTTCGGCGAATACCATGACGAGGTACGCCTGCGCATCATCGCTGCGGCGCGGAATGCGCGATTCGAACCGCCGCACCAGATCCGCCGTGATCCGCGCCTGAACGTCGGGGGTCAGCTCGTTCAGCCGGCCCAGGAACCGGTCCAGCAGACGGAACTCGTCTTCGGAGAGGTCGGGTGGGCCGGTTTCGACCGGCTCGAGGACCTGCGGCTCGGCGGCTGCGGCTTTCACGCCGATGCTCCAGTCGGTCGGCCGGTCGCGCACGACGATCGTCCCGGCCGCCATGTCCCCAGGCCGTTTGTTGCTCGGATGCAGAAAAATCGTGAGCAGCGCGGGGACGAACGGCATCGGGAAGTAGCAGTCGATGAAGCGCACCAGGTTGCGCACCACCGCCGCGGAGGGCGTCAGCGTCCGCCCGGTGTCCATCACCACGCGAATCCCGAGTGCCTGTTTGCCGGGGGTCCGCCCGCCGTTCAGTGCTTCAAAGAGCGTGAAGTAGCCCCAGACAAAGGAAAAGAGCAGCAGAATCATCACCGCCGTGAGCCACCCTTGAAGGTCGGCCCCCCGGCCGCTCGAGAACCCGCCGAGCCCGCCCCAGCCGGTCAGGATCAACAGCACGCCCAGAAAGAGGAACAACAGGTCCAGCAGTCCCGCCGCCATTCGCGAGCCGACGCCCGCCAGTTCGAAGTGGACGTCGACGTGCTCGGGCGTCTCGACGCCGTGGTGTTGCCGGAGGTCCAGGTCTCGCGCGGAGCGCGCCATATCCTCATCTTACCGCGTGTCCTCACGCGGAGCGACCCATTAGCTCGAACCTCAGACCCATGCAGCTGGGCGAGATCCTGGACGGCAGCTTCAACATCTACCGTCGGCACTTCGGGCTGTTCATGCGCCTCAGCCTTATCCTGGTGTGGCTGCCGACCGCGATGGCGGTCTACTTGCAGGTGCGCTTCTCGGGTACCCCCCTCGAGTTCCTCAACCTGATCGAGCAGCACGCCCTGGCGACCGTCGGGTTCGGGCTCGTGGCGATCGTCATCTGGGTGACCGCCAGCCTGCTGCTCAAAGCCGGAACCATTCGCATCATTTCCGATTCCTACCTCGGCCAGGAGCCGGAGCTGGGCGCCGCGCTGCGCTTTGGCGTCGCCAAGATCGTCCCGCTGTTGCTCGTGACGATGAGCAAGGGCCTGCTCCTCGTCCTCATTTATTTGTTCGGCGCGCTCGGGATCGGCCTCATGGTGCTGCTGGGACGGTTGCTGGGTCCCGCCATCGGCGCGCTGATGATTATCGCCGGCGTCGTGGGGCTCGTGTGGCTCGTCGCCTGGGTGGCGTGCGGCTACGGCACGACCACACCAATTGTCGTGCTCGAGGAGCTGTCCAGCTCCTTCGACGCGTTTGGCCGCTCCTGGGAGCTGACGCGCGGCATGCGCGGCAAGATCTTCGGCACGGTCGCGGTCGCCTGGCTCATGTCGCAGTTTCTGCCGCAGATGGTCGTCGGCGGGATCAGTGGCATCCTGGGCGCGGCAGGCAACATGTGGTTGCAGCCGTTCTTCGTGGTGATCGCATCGCTGCTCGGCATCGTGCTCGCCCCGATTCTGCCCTGCGCACTCACGCTGTTGTATTACGACCTGCGCGTGCGGCGTGAAGCGTTCGATCTCCAGATCCTGAGCGAGCAATTGGGGATCCGCTGACCGGCGTCGGTCTCGCGCTGCTGCAGGCGCCGGCTTCCCCCCCGCCCCCCAGCGTTCCAGCCGATTCTCTGCGGCGCGTCATCGGCGAGGTGTTCGCGCGCCCGGAATACGAGTGGGTCGAGCGCCAACGCATCCTGTCCTGGCTCGCAACGCAGTGGCACAATCTGACTACCTGGCTGAGCCGGCTCTCGGAGCAGCATCCGCTCGGGTTCAACCTGGCGCTCGCGCTGGTTGCATTGGCGCTCGTGTTCCTCGTCGTGCACGTCGGGTACGTCATCATGCGCATCGTGCGGCCCGCGGTGCGCAGCGGCGCCGCCACGTCGGCCGTGAAAGGGGGCAAGATCATGGACGCGGCGGCCCATCTCGAAATCGCCGCGGAGCTCGCCCGCGCGGGGCGCTACACGGAAGCGCTGGCGCACCGGTTCCTGGCTGTTGTGCTCGAGCTGGACCGGCGCAAGGCCCTGCGCTTTCACGCGTCCAAGACTCCCGCCGAATACATCGGCGAGGTCCGCCTGGACGACAGTGGGCGCGCGTCGTTCGCCACGCTGGTCGCCGCGTTGTACCGCCATCTCTTCGGGGCCGTCCCATGTGACGCGAGCGAGTACGCCGCGCTTGGCGCAACCGCTCAGGACCTGGCCCGAGGACCGCATGTCGTACCGGCTTGAGATCGGGTTCGCCGCGCTGCTGGGCGTGTTGATCGGGATCGCGCTCTGGGCGGCGGCGAATCGCTCGCAGCGCACCCCCGATTTCGATCTCCGCTCCTCGACGTTTCTCAACGGCCCCGACGGCAGCAAAGGCGTGCACGATGTCCTGCTCCGACTGGGCCGCCGCTCGGAGCGGCGGCGCACGTCGCTCGAGCACCTCGCGACCGAGCGCGCGCGCCGTCCCGCGATTCTGGTGCTGAACGATCCCGTGATTCCGCTCAAGGAGGAGGAGCTCGCTCAGCTGATTCGTTTCATCCGTGGCGGGGGGGCGGCCTTGGTCACTGGGTGGGGCGCCGGCGTCATGGAATGTGCAGGCTGGCGCACACAGGGAATCGTGGGCCGGGAGGACAGCATGGGCGTCGTGCCGCCGCAGCCCGGCCTGCACTTGCCCAAGATCGAGCACGTGCTGACGCCGTTCCAGCCGGAGGCGCAGGCGCCTGCGCGCCTCGAAGCACTGCGCAAAGGTGCCGATGAAGACACTCAGCCCGGCATCTGCAACACCCTGGTCCCGTTCGAGGTCGACACCGTCGTCGCCGCGCTCAGCACGCGCCCGGTCATTCTGCGCCTGCGCTACCGCGGTGGTGGCACGCTCACGCTCGCCGCGGACCGAAGCTGGTTCACCAACCGCGTGTGGCGCGACACCGACGTCCCGATTGTGGTGCTCCCGCTGCTCACGCCACGGGGCGAGCGTCCGGGTCGCGTGGCGTGGGACGAATACCACCAGGGGTTCGGCGAAGACGAGGGTCCGTCGCTGGTCGGAAGCACGTGGCGCTGGATTCGCGGCTCGCCCGCGGGGTGGGCGATCCTGCAGCTCATCGCGGTCGCGCTGGTCTGGCTGGCGATGACGGCCGTCCGCTTCGGTCCGGCGCGCGAAGTCGTCGAACGGCGGCGTCGCTCACCGCTCGAGCATCTCGAAGCGCTCGGCGCCGGATTGGAAAGCGCTGAGGACGCGGACACCGCGGTGCGTCGCCTGGCTTTAGGGTTGCGCCGCCGGTTGAGTCGCGCAGGCCTGGTCGGCGACGAGAGCGTGCTGCCGTGGCTCGAAGCTCTCGAGCTGGCCACGCGCGGTCCCCGCGGCCGCGTCGCCGTTCGCCGCTTACACCATCTGCTCACCGCACGCGACCCCGGAGGCGAATCGGCGCGCGTGCTTCAAACCGCCCAAGCCGTGGAGGATGTGTGGGAGGAACTGCGTCCCCGCCCCCCCCAGACGCGCAACGGATCGTAGAAGCCCTGCGCCGAGTGGTGCTGGGGCAGGAAGCGGCCACGCGCGAGGTCCTGGTGTGTCTGCTCGCGCGCGGGCACATCCTGCTCGAAGGTGTGCCCGGCACCGCGAAGACGCTGCTCGTGCGCACGCTCGCGCTCGCGCTCGATGTGCGCTTCGTGCGCATTCAGTTCACTCCCGACCTGATGCCGGCCGACATCACGGGCATCACGCTGCTGACCGGGACGCACGAGTTCACCTTCCGTCCCGGCCCCGTGTTCGCCGATCTCGTGCTGGCCGACGAGATCAACCGCGCGCCGGCCAAGACCCAGGCGGCGCTGCTCGAGGCGATGCAGGAGCGCACGGTCACGGTCGACGGCACCAGCCACCCGCTCCCGCCGACGTTCACGGTGTTCGCCACGCAGAACCCCATCGAGTTCGAGGGCACTTATCCGCTGCCCGAGGCCGAGCTCGATCGGTTCATGGTCAAGGTCCAGATCGGCTACCCCACGGCGGAGGTCGAGCAAAGCATCCTGACGAAATACGTCGACGGCTTCGAGGCGGACCGCACCGAGACGTATGGCGTCCAGCCCGTCACCAACGCTGACGGCCTCGAGCGGTTGCGCCAGGCGGTGGCTCGCGTGCGCGTCGAGCCTCGAATTACGGGATACATCACGTCTATCGTGCGGGGCACGCGGGAGGCCGCGTCGTTGACGCTGGGGGCCAGCCCTCGGGCTGGGGTCGCGCTGTTCAAGGCCGCGCGCGCGGCAGCGCTCCTCGACGGCCGCGATTACGTCATCCCGGACGACGTGAAGTTACTGGCGCCGGCGGTGCTGCGGCATCGCGTCAATGTCGCGCCCGAGCTCGAGCTCGAGGGGGTCACCGCCGATCAGGCGCTCAAGGCGATTCTGGATCGCATCGAGGCCCCGACCGCGTGAACCTCGCACCGCTGCTCGTCGTTGGCGCGGTGGCTGCCGTCTTCCTTCTGCTGTGGTACGTGCTCGGCACGGCGGCGGGCATGTTGTGGACCCCGCGTGCGCTCGCCATTGCGGCGGTGTTGTCGGTGTTCGGCATCGCCGGGTTTTGGGCTCCCTGGGGGCTCGACGCGATGCTCAGCGCCGATGTCGTGTTGATCTTCCTGATCTGGCTCGACGCGACGCTCGCGCAACCCGTTGCCGTTACCCGCGAGCCGCTGCCGGCGCTCTCGGTCGGTCACAACGGGGAAGTCAGCTATCGCTGGACCAACCCGTCCCGGCGTCGCGCCAGACTGCGGGTGCGCGAGGTGCGTCCAGAGATCCTCGGCGGCTCGCAGCCGCCGCGCGCTCTCGCCATTCCGCCGCGATCGGCGACGCGGGAGACGGTCTCCGTCGTGCCGCAGCGGCGCGGGCGCGAACGGACCAACGCCGGCGGATTCGTGGTCGACAGCTTGGGACCCCTGGGCCTCGGCCGCCATCGGATGCGACTGCCGCTGCCATGGGAGGTCGTGGTGTACCCGCCGCTGGTCTCCGTACGGTTGCGCGCTTCGGTGGCCGAGTCGCTCAGGCGGCGCGACGTCGGGATGAAGTCGATTCGCCAGCTCGGCGAGGGCCGGCTGTTCGAGTCGTTGCGCGAGTGGGGCCCCGGGGACGACCTCCGGCACATCGATTGGAAAGCGACTGCGCGGCGCGGAAAGGTCATTACGCGCCAGTACGAAGCGGAGCGGCGCCAGCAGGTGCTGCTCGTGCTGGATACGGGCCGGCTCATGACTGCGGAAGTCGCCGCCGGCGTGGCGCGACTCGACTTCGCGGTGCAGGCCGCGCTGGAATTGGCGTATGCGGCGGCGCAGCACGACGACAATGTGGGCATCATGACATTCGCGGACGGGGTGCAGCACTTCGTCGCGCCTGAACGCGGCCGGACGGGTGTGCGCCGAGTGCTCGACGTACTCGCGGAGGTCGAGCCGAAGCTCGTGGAACCCGACTACCCCGGGGCGTTTCGCTACCTCGCCGCGCGCAATCGTAAGCGCGCCCTGACGGTGCTGTTCACCGACGTCATCGATCGCTTTGCCTCCGACGCGCTCGTCGCCAACGTCGCCACGCTGCGCCCGCGGCACCTGCCGCTGGCGGTCACGCTGCGCAATCCCGAGCTCGATGCGGTCGCAACGCAGCGTCCTGCGACTTCCCGTGACGCGTTTCGGAAGGCGGCCGCCGAGGAGTTGCTGCATGCGCGGGAGGAGGCGCTCGGGCACATGCGGCGAGCGGGGGTGCTGGTGATTGATGTCACACCCGAGCGCGCGGCGCAGGCGGTGGTAGCCAAGTACTTAGACCTCAAAAGAAGGGGGACGCTCTAAGTCTCTGTCTGGCCCGGCCATCCGTCGTATTGTATGTTCGTCCCTCAAGCTCACGGATTGGACCGGATGCGCAGGTTAAACCGAGCCACACCCGTCGTGCTCGCCGTGACGCTCATCGGCGTCACGTGCGCCTTCCCCACCGACAAGAGTGATCAAGTCCTCGTAACGCTCGTCGCCCCCTCCGGGGTCGTCCTGCGCGGGCAGGACATGTCGGTGTTCGCCCAGGCATGGCACGTTGTCGGATCCGATACGCAGGTGATCACGAACGTCGAGTTCGCGTTTGCCTCCGGCAGCTCATCCATCGCACGAGTCGAGTCGAACGGCGGTGGGTACGCCACCGTGACCGGCGTGAACAGCGGCCTCGTCGACATCGTGGTCCGCGCGGTTTCGTTCGAGCAGGCGGCGCAGATGGCCCTGCCGCTGCGAGTTGCCAATCCACTCGAGATCGACAGTGTGCGCCCATCCCTCGCCCCGTTCGGGCAGGTCGTCACCGTGTATGGCGTGGGGGTCGACTCGATGTTCATCGCTAGTCTCGGCGACGTGAATCTGATCGAGTATCCGTTCTCCCGTGTTCGCGACTCCGTGACCGGCCTGGGACAGATCTCGTTCTGGGTGCCTCCGCCGGCGCATACCGCGCCGCTGTTCTATCTCGGCGCCGGCGTGTTCGGATTCGACACGGCGACGACGGGTGTGACGAAAGAGGACGTTTTCGAACCCAATGACAGCGTGCCGTCGCAAATCAACCTCAACGTCGGGAGTCCGTGGCCGGGGACGCCCCTCGAGCCGATTGTGTTTGCGAACCCGGCCCTGGCGTTCGAGCCAGTGGAACGCGAAAAGACCGGTCAGGATTGGTTCCGCTTCGCCGTCAGCGATACGACGCAGGCCAAGACGTTCTTCATCACATACCCCTCGTTCGGCGATACTGGCGCGGCGAACACGTTCCTGCTCGACTCCCTGGCCTACAACACCGGGGCGCCGGGCGATCCGATCGAGAAGTTCTATGGCCGTGATTCGGCCGACTTTGTCGGCTCGGAATTCTATACGTGCAAAGGCGACCAGTTCGATCCAGTCCAGGTAGACCGCGAGTCGACAACGGTTGCCCTGAAGACGCTGCCCAGTCAGGCGATCCACATCGTCACGTTTTTCGGCAAGCCGCAACGGTACGGGTTGACCGTGGCGAATGGGTACTTCACCGCGGATCCGCGTATCCAAGCCGATCGTTTCGAGGAGAACGACTTCTGCCATTTCGCCGACAACCAGCGGATTCGCCTCGACACGCTGGGACCGGCCGGGTTCAGCGACACGCTGAACATCGACAATCCGTTCGAGATCGACTGGTACCGGATCGAAGTGTCCAGCAGCCTCGGCGATTCCATCCTGTTCCGTGCTCAATCGAGACCGTTCATCGCAGGTCGGGACTCGTCCGACATCGACATCTATGTGTTGACGGTTCCCGGCTCGACAGGATCGGGTGTCGTCGAAATCGGATCCTCCACCAGCACCGGTTCTTCCGAGAATCTGATGCTCCGCCTCGCGTCGGGTTCCTACTACGTCGCCGTCGTGGACTATGCGGGCGTCGCGACCCGCTATGCGATGTGTATCCGGAGGATTCCCGCGCTCGGCATTCCGGTCTGCGCTCTGGCCGCTGCGCCGCCTCCGTCGTTCGGGGGGGGGGCGCCCAAGCGCCCGCATCAGCCCGCCGCGTCGGCGCCGAGTGACCCACGCGGCAGCTCGCTGTTCGTGCGCCGTCGTAGACCATGACCGGCGCCGCGGGATCCACGATGGAGTGCCTCAAGTGCCACACGCCGTTGCCTGACGGCAGCAAGTTCTGCTACGCCTGCGGCGCCGACGTCACGGGTGGCGGCACGATGGGCTCGGGCGGCGGCGGGACCGAAGGTTTGATGATCCGGCTGCAGCGCCTGGTCGAGGGGAAGTACAAGGTCGATCGGCTGTTGGGGAAGGGTGGCATGGGCGCCGTCTTTCTCGCGCACGATCTCACGCTCGAGCGCGAAGTCGCGATCAAGGTCCTGCCACCCGACATCTCGATGGACGAGCACATCGTCAAGCGCTTCCAGCAGGAAGCCAAGACCGCGGCGAAGCTCGACCACACCAACATCATCCCGATCTACCGCGTCGAGAGCGACGGCGGTCTCAACTACTTCGTCATGAAGTACATCGAGGGCACGTCGCTCGAGGACGTGCTCGATCAGAAGCAGCCGCTCGCGATCGACTACACGCAGCGCGTGGTGTGGGAAGCGGCGTGCGCGCTCGGCCACGCGCACCAGCGCGGCGTCGTGCACCGCGACGTGAAGCCCGCCAACATCATGTTCGACCACGACGGCCGCGTGATGCTGACCGACTTCGGGATTTCCAAAGCGCTGCAGGCGGCGAGCGGCTTTACCGGCACCGGGATGATCATCGGGACGCCGCATTACATGGCGCCCGAGCAGGCGAAGGGCGGGACGGTGGACGGGCGCGCCGACCAGTACTCGCTCGCCGTGGTCGCGTATCGCATGATCACCGGCGAGCTGCCGTACACCGGTGATTCGGTCCACACGATCCTCTATAAGCACATCTTCGAGGAAGTGCCGCGCATGAGCGGCAAGCGCGTCGGCACCCCGGAATTCCTTTCGGTGGCGATTGCGCGCGCTCTCGCCAAGGAACCCGACCAGCGCTATCCCACAATGGAAGAGTTCGCCACGGCGGTGTGGCCGGAGCAGCCGGTTGCGGTGCCCAAGAAGGGCGCGGCCGGCGCGGGCAGGAGCCAGCGCCGGCCGCCGCCTCCGCCGCGGACCGCGTCGGCGGATGCGCCCACCGAAATGACCACGGCGCCCACGACCCCGATTCCGCGGGCCGGCCTGAAGATTCCGGCCGAGAAGAAGAAGCGCTCGAGCGTGGGGGTCGTGGTCGGAGCGGTCGTGCTCGTTGCCGCGGGCGTCGGCGGATATTTCGCGCTCGGCAAAAAGCCGCAGGCAAGTCAGCCGCCCGCGGCGCCGCCGGTGACTGCCCCAGCCGAGACGCTGCGTGTCGCGACTCAGCCGCCCCCCCCCCCGCCCCCTCCGAGACGCGGCGATACGCGGCGGACGGCGCCACCGCCCGCGCCGCCGACCGCGCCGGCCGCCGCGCAGGGCTTCATCTCGATCAACTCGAATCCGCCGGGGAATCTGTTCATCGACGGACGGGATCTCGGGCCGGTCCCTGTGATCGAAGAGCCGGTGTCCGCGGGCCGCCACACGATTCGTGTGGAGCGTCCCGGGTTCAAGACGAAGACCGAGGTCATCGAGGTCCGGGCCAATAACACCATCCGCCGGACGTTCGTGCTCGAACCGGAGGGAGAGTGATGCGCGCCTCGACGTGGACCATCGTAACCGTCGCCATGCTGATTGCCCCGCTTGTTTCCGCCCAAACGATCCAGAACCCGACCCTGCGCCGAGCGCAACACGCGTTTGACAATCTCGACTACCGCCAGGCCCTCACAGAGGGCCGCGCCGCGTTGCGCGAGCGCCTCACCGGATATGAGCGGGCGCGGGCGTACGAGCTGCTCGGGTTCACCTACAGTGGCATGGACTCGATTCTCCGGTCTGTCGATGCCTTCAAGCAGGTCGTGCTGCTCGAGCCGGAACGGCAGCTCGACCCGAACCGCACATCCCCCAAGGCGCTGAGCGCGTTTCAGGTCGCGCTCACCCAGGTGTTGGTCGTGCGCCAGCTGGTGATCGACAGCGTGACGTTTATCGGCGGGCAGGGCGCCGTCCCTCTTCGCTACACGGTCACGCAACCAGCGCGCGTGGTCACGCGCGTCATCGGCGGGGCGACGTCGCTGCGGATCGACTCGACCGTGGCCAATGGGCAGGTCAACCTCCGCTGGCAGGCGCGCACGCCGGGTGGTGATCCGCTGCCCGCGGGCAATTACACGATCGTCGTCGACGCGTCGGTCGGACAAAACAGCTTCTCCACTTCGCAGCCCATCCGTATTGCGCATGGCACGGTGGACACCGTGGCGCATCTCACGAGCCTGCCCGGCTACACGTATCTCCCGGAAACCGAAGTGCCGCCCAAGAGCTGGAAGCCGATGGGACTGGCGCTGGTCTACACCGGGGCGGCGCTCGCCGGCACGTCCGCGCTCTCGAGCGGTGACCTGGGCAAGGTCTCGTTGCGGGAGGGCGCGGTGATCGGTACGGGGGTCGTCGTCGCCGGATTCGTGATGATGTTGAAGAAGCCAGCGCCGCAGCCCGCGCGCGGCAACATCCTGTACAACCAGCTGTTGCGCGAGCAGATCGCGCGTCGCAACACCGAGATCGCGCAGGAAAACACGCGCCGGCGCCAGCAGGTGGCGCTGACGGTGGCACCCGCGGTGAGGCCCACCGCCGGAGGTGTGCGATGAGCAGGCGGTTCGGCGGTTTGGCGGTTAGCGCTTTGGGCGTCCTTCTAACCGCCCAACCGCTCAACCGCCTAACCGCCCAGCACTTCTCGATCGGCCCCCAGATCGCGTTCGGTGATTACAAAGAAGTCTCGGCTGATCTGCACTACCGCGGTGGCGGCATCGCGGCCAAAGCGTCGATGTCGTGGAAGAGGTTCTCGGCCGATGTCGTGCTCTCCAAGCTCAACTACACGCCGGAGGGTGGAACGGCCACGGCAGATTTCGAGGCATCCGAAGTGGATGTGCGGGTGCGGTACTACATCGCGGGGCCGGTCAGCGGTGAGCTCGGATTCATCAATCGCAACACCGATCCCGAATTCGAGGCGCAGTCGGTTGGCGCGGCGGTGATCGGGGCGCGCATCAACTACCTGCTGGGGCCGGGTGTGCGCGTTGCGTTGAACGGTGGTCTGCTCGCCGGATCCAAGTTCTCCGGCGGCGGCAGCGTGTCACCACTCGGCGCCATCCAGCTCGGCCTCGGTTTGACCGTTGATGCGCTGCGTGGACGCCTGCAAGTGACCGGCGATTACGGATTCCAGCGGCTCTCCCGCGAGACTGATGATGGCAGCGGACCCGCGTCTGCGCCGATCCAGCAATCGGTAGGACGCATGGGTCTCGCGATCGCGTTCTAACGCCACAGATCACGCCGACCAAAAACGGATCTCGCAGAAGCGATCTGCGGAGACTATGCGCCAGCCGCGATTCGAACGCGGGACCTTCGGCTCCGGAGGCCGACGCTCTATCCAGCTGAGCTACTGGCGCGGCAAGACACACATTACTCAGTCGGGGCGAGAGGATTTGAACCTCCGACCTCCTGGTCCCGAACCAGGCGCGCTAACCGGACTGCGCTACGCCCCGAGAACTACATCCTGCCAATGCGCCCAGAGGGAGTTGAACCCCCAACCTCTTGATCCGTAGTCAAGCGCTCTATCCAGTTGAGCTATGGGCGCGAGGTGGGCGGTACAAGACTCGAACTTGTGACCTCCACGATGTCAACGTGGCGCTCTAACCAACTGAGCTAACCGCCCGAAAATCGACGGACGGTCGGTCGGTTGGACCGTTGGACTGTGTTGCACCGTACCGCCCAGTCCGTCAGTCCGTCCGTCCGGCCGTCCGTCTGAAGTAGCGGGGGTGGGATTTGAACCCACGACCTCCGGGTTATGAGCCCGGCGAGCTACCAGACTGCTCCACCCCGCGTCGCTTGTGCCCGTTTTGCAAAAGAGCGGGAAACGGGACTCGAACCCGCGACCCCAACCTTGGCAAGGTTGTGCTCTACCAACTGAGCTATTCCCGCATTGCCTGACGGCAAATGTAACCGCTCCACAACGACTTAGACCAGTCTGCCTCGGCGGCTCAGCGGCTCGAGCGTCTCGGCGTCCAGCCGTTTATGGAGGCGAGGGGGATCGAACCCCTGACCTCGTGAATGCCATTCACGCGCTCTCCCAACTGAGCTACGCCCCCTCGATTCCGCGCCCCGAAAGGCCTATAGCCGCCCGGCGGGAACACGGCATCTTATCGGCGCGTTCAAGCGGTGTCAAGCGATTTCATGCCCGTTTCATGAACATTTTCGCTGCGTATGCGTACTAAAGAGCACCCAAATAGGGCGACCCAATGCCTCGCACTCGGAAGACCACCAAAGCAGCTGCGCCGGCGCCGAAGACCAAGGCGAAGGCTGCGACGACGGAACGTCCCGTCGCGAAGCGGCGCGCCGGCCGGGGCCGGCGCCGGGGTCTGCTCACCGGGCTCGGGTCTCACGAGCACGAGCGCGACATCCTGGATCAATATCTGCACGAGGTCTCCAAGACTCCGCTGCTGACGCAGAAGGAGGAAATCGCGCTCGCTCGGAAGGTGCGCGCCGGCGATCAGGAGGCCATGCAGGAACTGGTCAAGCGTAACCTGCGCTTCGTGATTTCGGTGGCGAAGAAGTATCAGAATCGCGGCCTGCCGCTCACCGACCTGATCGGCGAGGGCAACGTCGGCCTGCTCACCGCGGCCCGGAAGTTCGATCCCGACCAGGGCGTGAAGTTCATTTCGTACGCCGTGTGGTGGATCCGCCAGGCGATTCTCGCTGCGCTCGCGCGCCAGGGCCGGACCGTGCGCGTGCCGCTCAACCGCACCGCCGATCTGTCGCGCATCGTGCGGACGGCGGAATACCTGCGCCAGACGCTGCGGCGCGAGCCGACACCGGAAGAGATCGCCGACGCGACCAAGCTGTCGCTCGAAGTCGTGCAGTCGCTCGCCGCGCTCAACACGGGCGACGTGCGGCTCGACGCGCCGCTCGATCCCGACGGCGACCGGTCGCTGATCGAGCGCTTCATCGCCGAGGATCTGCCGGACACGGAAGATCAGGCGATGGACCGCTTCCTGTCGGACGAGATCGAGCAGGCCCTGAACACGCTGCAGCGCCGCGATGCCAAGGTCCTGCGGCTGTACTTCGGCCTGGATGGCGGGCGCGAGCACACGCTCGAGGAGATCGGCGGCATGCTGGGCGTGACGCGCGAGCGCGTACGGCAGTTGCGCGATCGGGCGCTGAAGCGGCTGCGCGACGGCGACGTCGGCAAGGCACTCGCCAGCTTCGCCGCCTAACCTCAGGTTATCCCTCTAGTGGCCAGGAGAAATCCTGGCCACTTTTGCTTTCCGTGATTCAGACCATAGGCCGCCGCTCCGTCGCCGCGATCGAGTCGGTCGGCCGCGTCGGCCACTTCGTGATGGACATGGTGCGCGCGCTGCCCGACATCGGGACCTGGTTCGGTCTCACGATCGTGCAGATGCGGCGCATCGGTGTCGATTCACTCCCCGTCGCGCTGTTCATCGCCGCCTTCACCGGCGTCGTCCTCGCCCTCCAGGCCTCCTACACGTTCACCGGCGCGGTCCCGCTCTATTTCGTCGGCACGCTCGTCGGCAAAACGATGATGCTCGAGCTCGGCCCGGTGCTCGCCGGGCTCGCCCTGGCGGGCCGGGTGGGCGCGAGCATGGCCGCGGAGCTCGGTACGATGAAAGTCACCGAGCAGGTGGATGCGCTCGAGACCCTGGCCTACGACCCGCAGAGCTATCTCGTCGTGCCCCGGGTGCTCGCCGGCACGCTCATGTTTCCCGTGATCGTCGCGTTCGCGATGGCCACCGGGATCATCACGGGATGGCTCACGAGCCTGGTGCTGCTCGATCTCTCCACTCCCGATTTCCTCAAGGGACTCAAGCTGTTCTATGTCTTCAAGGATGTCTGGTTCGGGCTACTGAAGAGTGCGACCTTCGGGTTCACGATCACGCTCGTGGGGTGCATCGTGGGACTCGCGACGCGCGGCGGTGCGGAGGGCGTCGGGCGGGCGACCACGCGGGCCGTGGTGTATTCGGCGATCCTGATCCTCGTGCTCGATGCGTTCTTGGCCGTGGTGCTGCTGTGATCGAGTTCCAGGACCTGCACAAGGGCTTCGACGGGAAGCAGGTGCTGCAGGGGCTGTCGCTCAAGATTCGCGATGCCGAAACGGTGGTGATCATCGGGTACTCGGGGACGGGCAAGAGCGTGGCGTTGAAGCACATTGTCGGCCTGTTGCACCCCGATGCGGGCGACGTCATCGTTGACGGCCAGGCCGTCAGCACGCTCGACCGGGACGGGCTGACCGGGCTGCGGCGGGGCATTGGCTACGTCTTTCAGTTCGCGGCCCTGTTCGACTCGCTGACGGTGGCGGAGAATCTGGAGCTGGGGCTCAAGCGCCGCGGGCTGGGCGAAGAGGAAATCGAGGAGCGCGTGCGAGAGGCGCTGGCGCTGGTGGATCTGTCGGGCACCGGCGAGCGGATGCCGGCGGAATTGTCGGGCGGCATGCGCAAGCGCGTGGGCATCGCGCGGGCGATCGCGCTGCGCCCGCGCTATATCCTGTACGACGAGCCGACCACGGGACTCGATCCCGTGACGTCGGCCGTGATCGACCGCCTCATGGTGCGGACGCGGGAGCACCTCGGCGTGACGGGAGTCGTCGTGACGCACGACATGCGCAGCGCCTACACCGTCGGTGACCGGATCGCGATGCTGTACGAGGGCCGCATCCGCCAGGTGGGAAGCGTGGAAGAGATTCAGCGGACGGAAGATCCCGTGGTGCGCCAGTTCATCGAGGGACGAGCCGAGTGAAGCGCGAGAACGAATTCGCCGTCGGTCTAGTGGTCATCGCCGCGCTCGCGCTGGTGGTGGGGGGCGCGCTATGGCTCTCGGGGGCCCACCTCGGCAAGACCGACGCGGCGGTCACCGCGCGCTTCCGGACGGTCGGCGGACTTGGTGTGGGCAACCCGGTCGTGCTGCGGGGCGTGCGGGTAGGTCGTGTCGAGGCGATCCGCCTGGCGCCGGGCAACTGGGTCGAGGCGGATCTGAAGATCTATTCCGGGGTCACGCTGCCCGCGAACCCAGCGGTGATCGCGGCGTCGGCGTCACTGTTCGGCGAGTGGGCGGCGACCCTGATCTCGAGCGATCCGTTGCCCAACGATCCCAACGTGCGGCAGGCACTGGTCGAGGCGCAGGCGGCGGGCGGCGGCAAATGGCCCGGCGCCACGCTGCCCGACATCGGGCAGCTCACCGCCCAGGCGAGCCGGATCGCGACCGACATCGCGACCGTATCGAACCGCATCCAGACCGCCTTCGACTCAACAGCTGTCTCGGACCTGCGCCGCTCGATCCGCGACTTCGGCCAGATCGCCGACCGTCTTGCGCGCGTCACCAACGAACAGGCCGACGTCATCGGGAACGTCGGGGAGAATCTGAGCAAGGGCTCCGAGGCGTTATCGCGCGCTGCCACGGACTTGAAGACGACGCTGGGTCGGGTGGATACCGCCACCAACCAGGGCCAGCTCGCCACGATCCTGAACAACACCGCAGCGACCAGCACCGACCTGCGCACCGCGTCGCAGGACTTTCGCGAGCTCATGGCGGCGGCGAACCGGAATCAGGAGAGCCTCGTGCGCGTGCTGCAGAACGCGGATAGCGTGATGTCGCGCATCTCCAACCGCAGTGGCACGCTGGGGCTGCTCGTCAGCGATTCGGCGCTGTATCGGGAAACGACCCTCACGATGATTCAGCTGCGGCAGCTACTCTCCGACATCCAGGCGAATCCGCGCAAGTACTTCACGTTTAGTGTGTTCTAGAGAATGATCCCAGTTTTCAATCGTTATCCGTGGACTGAAGTCCCGGCTCGGCCACGACGCGCGTCCTTAAGGACGCTTGCTCTCGCCGAGCCGGCCCTTCAGGGCACGGACAACGGGAATCGGCGATGACCCCCCGCCGCAAGAAGGGTCGCAAATCCCAGCCCCGCGCGGTGCGTGAAACCAGCGCCGGCGGCGTCGTGTTTCGCCGCGGCTCCGAGGGGCAGGTGCGGTTTCTGCTGATACGCGATTCGTACCAGAACTGGGGCTTTCCCAAAGGTCATCTCGAACTCGACGAGCCGCCGGCTGAAGCGGCGCGGCGCGAGGTCGTCGAAGAGACCGGATTGAAGGAGCTCGTGCTGCACGGGCCGATCAAAGTCATCGATTGGTACTTCCGCTTTCGCGGCAAGACGATTCACAAGTACTGCCACTTCTTTCTGTTCGAGTCACGGCGTGGTGACCCCGTCCCCGAGGAAGAGGAAGGGATCACGGCCTGCGTCTGGCATCCGCTCGACGACGCAACCCAGACGGTGAGCTACGACAACGCCCGCGACGTGCTGCGCCAGGCCGCGGAAATGCAGCAGGCGTTGGTGCAGACGTGAGCGCATCGGCCGCGTACCCGGTCGTGCCCGTATTTCACCCGCGCCGCGATGCGCGCCGGGCGCTCAAGCGGGGCTATCCGCGCGGGGCGGGGCGCGTGCGCCTGTGTCGCACGATCCAGGCGGTCGAACGACTGCTCGACCAGCGGCTGGTCGATGCGGTCGTACTGGACGTGCGCCACTGCGACGGCGAAGGCCTGGCACTCCCGGCGCGCTTCCCGCGGATCCCGATGTACGTGCTCTCGGCCGTGCGGCCGGACGACGGTCCGCTGCTCGCCGCATGCCGGGACGCCGGGTTCACGGGCGTATTAGTAGAAGGAGTGGACAATGCGGTCGCGGGGGAGTGGATCGCCGCCCGCACCGCGCAGGTCGCCCGGCGGGACGCGCTGGCGGACGCGCCACGCTTGCTCCGATTGACCGACAGGTTGCAACTCGCGGCCTGGGAAGAGGTTCTGCGCCGGGCCGGGACGCCAACCAAGACCGGGCACGTGGCGCAAGCGCTGCGGGTGACCCGTGAGCACCTATCCCGTGAGTTCGGGGCAGGGGGAGCGCCCAACCTGAAGCGCGTCATCGATCTGGCGCGGGCCGCCTGCGCCGCGGACTTGCTTGGTAACCCGGGATATACCGTGCGCTGTGTCGTTCGCATCCTCGGTTACGCGTCGCCGAGCCATCTCGCGGGAGCGGCGCGCCGCGTCGCGGGGGTTACACCACTCGAGTTGCGGGAGCTGGGTCCTCGCGGTGTGTTGACGCGGTTTCTGCGCGGTCGGACGAGGTCACGCGTGTAGGGGCGCAGCATGCTGCGCCCCTGCAACGCACATTTCGACGCCCGTTGCCGCACCCCAGACATTGTGATATTTTTCACAAACTCCAAACGGTACTCCAATGGCAACTGATTCCATCCTTCGGCCCGGCGAGCTCAAGAACCTCCTCCTGAAGGAAATCCAGGCGGCGGACCTCGCGGACATCGACGTCCGCGAAGTCGGCACCGTGCTCGAGGTGAAGGACGGCATCGCCCGGATCTACGGGCTCACGTCCGCGATGGCGGGCGAGATGCTCGAGTTTAAGGTGTCGGCGACCGGGGAGAAGATCACCGGACTCGCGCTGAACCTCGAGGAAGACAACATCGGCGCCGTCATCTTCGGCGATTACCTCCAGCTGCGCGAAGGCGACGAAGTGCGCCGCACCGCGCGGGTGCTCGAGGTGCCGGTGGGACCGGCGCTGGTGGGCCGCGTGGTCGACGCGCTCGGCCGGCCAGTCGACGGCCTCGGCCCGATTCAGACCAGCAAGAGCCGCAAAGTCGAGATCGTCGCGCCCGGGATCATCAAGCGCCAGCCGGTGAAGGAGCCGCTCCAGACCGGCATCAAGGCGATCGACTCGATGATCCCGATCGGCCGCGGCCAGCGCGAGCTGATTATCGGCGACCGTGGCACCGGCAAGACCGCGATCGCGGTCGACACGATCATCAATCAGAAAGGGCAGGGCGTCATCTGCGTGTACGTGGCGATCGGCCAGAAGAACTCGACCGTCGCTGCCGTGGTGGAGCGGCTCAAGGAGCACGACGCGATGGACTACACGATCGTCGTCGTGGCCTCCGCGTCCGAGCCCGCCCCAATGCAGTACATCGCTCCGTACTCGGGCTGCACCATGGCCGAGTATTTCATGTACGACGAGAAGAAAGCCACGCTGTGCGTCTACGACGACCTGTCCAAGCAGGCGGCCGCGTATCGCCAGCTGTCACTGGTGTTGCGGCGCCCGCCGGGCCGCGAGGCGTATCCCGGCGACGTGTTCTACCTCCACAGCCGCTTGCTGGAGCGCGCGGCGAAGCTCTCCGATGAAATGGGCGGCGGCTCGCTGACCGCCCTGCCGATCATCGAAACGCAGGCGGGCGACGTCTCGGCCTACATCCCGACGAACGTCATCTCGATTACCGATGGGCAGATCTTCCTGGAGACCGACCTCTTCTACTCGAACGTCCGGCCCGCGGTGAACGCCGGTATTTCAGTGAGCCGCGTGGGCGGCAACGCGCAGATCAAGGCGATGAAGCAGGTCGCGGGACGGCTGCGGCTCGATCTGGCGCAGTACCGCGAGCTCGAGGCGTTCGCGCAATTCGGCTCCGAGCTCGATCCGGCGACGCAGCGCCAGCTCGCCCGCGGGGCTCGTGTCGTGGAGGTCTTGAAACAGCAGCAGTACCGGCCGATGCCGGTCGACCAACAGGTCATCGTCATCTTCGCGGTCACGAGCGGCTTGATCGACGACGTGGACGTGCCGGCGATCAAGGAATGGGAACAGGGGCTGCTCGAGTTCATGGCGGCCCAGCATCCCAAGATCGCCGAGGAGATCCGCACCAAGAAGGCACTGTCGGACGACTTGAGTGGCCGGTTGCGTAAGGCGATCGAGGAGTACAAAGCGCTCTAATGTCGAAGCCCCGCGAGCTGAAGCGCCGCATTCGCTCGGTGCAGAACACGAAGAAGATCACGAAGACGATGGAGCTGGTGTCCACGTCCAAGCTCAAGCGCGCGCAGGACCGCGTGGTGGGCGCGCGCCCCTACGCGCAGGCACTCGCCGAGGTGATCGGCGAGCTGTACACGGCGGAATTGGCCGAGCGCTTTCCGCTGCTGCGCCAACCCGGCGGCACGGGGGGGGGGGGCGG
>Ga0137465_1000366_pt1 | contig 21565 bp, 17 predicted proteins | sample EasRivERMGT828_2_FD_104906 | JGI IMG/M metagenome (GOLD analysis project Ga0137465, IMG submission 104906) | Soil microbial communities from meander-bound floodplain in the East River, Colorado, USA - East River MetaG ERMGT828_2 | ecosystem: Environmental > Terrestrial > Soil > Floodplain ... | reverse complement strand
GGGGGGGGCAGGCAGAAGGGGGGGGGGGGGGGGGGGGGGGGGGGGGGGGGGGGGGGGGGGGGGGGGGGGGGGGGGGGGGGGGCTGCCGCAGCCGCTTCCGCGGGCTTCGTGGCCACCTTGCCTTTGGCGCGGGCGAGCGCTTCGACGGCGTCGCCATTCATCGGATCGGCGTTGATCAGCCGCGTCAGCCACTCGACTTCTTCCTCGTACTTGCCGTTGCGCTGGGCAAGCTCCGCGAGCCCGCGTAGCGCGATGATGTTCTCGCCGTCGAGCTCGAGCACCTTCTTGAAGACGCCCAACGCCGCTGGATCGTCTTTCTTGTCGACGAGGCACCGCGCGTAGACGATGTAGGCGCTGACGTAGTCGGGGTGGAGCGTGAGTCCGTTTTGGCAGAGATCGATCGCGTTATCTATAAGCCCTGCTTTACGATACGCGTCCGCCAAGGGTGCGAAATTCCGGCCCTTGGGGTTCTGCTGGAACCGCGCCTCGAGCTTATCGATCTCGCTGGTGTAGGCCACGCTCTAAGTCGTTGTGGGAATTCGACGAAGATAGTGTTCGGTCCGCGTTGCTGTCAAATGACCGCCGCCGCTGTCGGCTTGAGTTTGTCAGTTGTTGTTTCTAGACTTATGCCCCTTCACCCTCCCTTGTGATCGGAGTTCGAAGTCGATGCTGCGCCTGATGCGCGCCCAGTCCAAATGGGTTTTTTACATCCTCGCGGTCGCCTTCGTCGGCTGGCTTGCCGTCGGCCAGGTGATGGAGATCCTTGGACCCAGCGGCAATGTCGTCCTCAAAGTCAACCGCAAAGAATTCCAGGTCACCGACTATCAGCGGCGCGTCCAGCTCGCGTATGAGCAATACCGGCAGCAGAACGGCAACGTTGCGCTGACGCGCGAAGACGAGCAGCAAATCGGCGATCAGGTGATCAATCAAATGGTGCAGGAAGCGCTGCTCCAGCAGGAGTACAAGCGGCTCGGGATCCGGGTCAGCGACGCGGAGATCATCGAGGCGGCGCGGACTTCACCACCGCCTGAAGTCATGCGCGATCCGCAGTTCCAGACCGATGGGCAGTTCGACAGCCGCAAGTGGAACCAGTTCCTCGCCGCGGCCGACCAGCAGTTGCTCGCGCAGATCGAGGCGATTTACCGTGAGGAGATTCCGCGCATCAAGCTGGCGCAGTATCTCACCAGCGACGTCTACGTGTCCGACGCGAAGCTCTGGCGGATCTACAAGGACCAGCACGACTCCGTGCGCATCGCATCACTCGCGGTCTGGCCCTACACGGTGCCGGACACGACGCCGATCGGCGACGGCGAGCTGCGGGCCTACATCGCGAAGCACGAGGACGAGCTCAAGCGTCCGGGGGTCGCGTACGTGCGCTTCGTCGCGCTGCCGCGCCTGCCCAATGCTGCGGACAGCGCGGCTGCCAAGACGCACGTGGCCCGGGTGCGAACCGAGCTGGCGCGCGGCGCCAAGTTCGAGGACGTGGCGCGCCGCGAGTCCGCTGATTCGGTCAGCGGCCAACGCGGCGGCGATCTCGGCTGGATCAAGCGCGACGAAACCGGCTTCGATCAACAGTTCCTGCAGGGCGTGCGCGCCTTGAAACCTGGGCAGACCTCAGGTCCGGTCGCAACACAGTTCGGCTACCACATCATTCGCGTCGATCAGACAAAGGGCGACTCGGTCAAGGCGCGCCATATCCTGATCCGCGTTGAGCTGCAGGGCACCCACCTGGACGAAGTCGAATCGCGGGCCGACTCCCTGGAGCGCCAGGCCTCCGAGCGCACCGGTCCATTCGTGCTCGACAGCGCGGCGCGGCGACTCGGCCTGGTGGTCTCCCCGACCTACCAGGTGACGCAGGGCGATCGCTTCAGCATCGGCCGGTATGTCATTCCCGACGTCAGCGTCTGGGCGTTTGAAGCGCCGGTTGGCGAGACCAGCCCCGTCATCGAAGCATTGCCGGCGTTCTACGTCTTCCAGCTCGACTCGGTGATCGAAGGCGGCGTGCCGCCGCTCGATCAGATCCGCGGCCGCGTGACGAGTCTGGTGCGGTTGGAGAAACAGAACGTGTTGGCGCGCCGCCGCGCGGACTCGCTGCTCGCGTCGCTGAAGGATGTGCCGGAGCTCACCGCCGCCAGCGCGCGCGGCCTGCCGGTGGAGCGCTTCGGCCCGTTCACGCGGCTCCGGCCGCCGAGCTATCTCGGCGGGCAGCCGTCCGTCATCGGCACGGCGTTCGGGCTCGGTGTCGGCGAGCGCAGTGGCGTCGTCGAGGGCGAGAACGGCTACTTCATCATCGAGTCAACGGGCCGCAAGCTCGCGGATTCGAGCGGGTGGCTCGCGCAGCGCGACGCGCAGCGTACGCAGCTGCGGCAGGCGGTGCAGCAGGCACGGATTCAGCAGTACATGGAGGGAGTGCGCGCGAAGGCGAAGATCGTCGACCGGCGAAAAGACCTCTTCCGCGCCCAGGCCGCGGACACGACGGGCTTCTAGCCTACTCGACGAGACGCTTCGGCGTGGCGTCGCGCGGCGGCAGATCGCCGGCCGGCGGCGAGGTGGGGCTGTCGATGCTGCTCTGCGCGTCGGAGAGCGCGCGCTTGAACTCCCGCAGGCCCTTGCCGACCGCCTTGCCCGCCTCCGGCAACCGATTCGCGCCGAACACGAGCAACACGATCAGCATCAGGATCAGGATTTCGCTGCCGCTGAGATTCCCTAAACCCATACCCGCCTCTTACTGATTCAGACGCTTCGGCGCACCGCCGGCGCTCGCGCTGCCGGCCGACGGCGGGAGCGCGGCATCGGACGGCGGGGGCTCCTGCGGCTCGTCGGATTTCAGGCCGCGTTTGAACTCCTTGATGCCCTTCCCGATGGACGCGCCGATCTCCGGAATGCGCTTGGCGCCGAAGAACAGTACCAGGATGAGCAGCAGGATCGCGATTTCCGTGAAGCCGAGATTCGGAAGCATTGGTTCGCCTTTCTAAAAGAGCGAGCGGGCGACGAGATACGCGACCACCACGCCCACCACCGCGAGGAGCGACACGTCCAGCCCGATCGGCCCGAGCGTCATCGACATCACCAGCAGATCCATGTGGATCGGCCCGATCGTGGGCGTGACCGACCACGTAAACAGTTCTTTCGCCGGTCCCTGCGGCAGGAAGCGCCGCAGAAACGCGTGCAGCAGGCCGCCCAGCACGAAACCTACGGCCAGGACACTAAGATAGAAGAGGGGGCGGCGCGGACCGGGAGGCACGAGGCGGGTTAGCTCCTCCGCTCCACCGCATACGCGATGCTCCCCTGGAGCGCGTCGCGCGCCGGCGAGGGCGGCAGCACGTCCAGCTCCGCCTCCGCCTGCTGGGCGAGGTCGAGCGCGCGTTGCCGCGCCGTTTCGAGCCCGCCCGCCCCTTCTACCAATCGGATCACCTCAGCGACCAAATCGTCACTCGGCTCCGCGGCCTCCATCAGCTCGGCCACGACGCGGCGGCCGTCGGCCGGCATCCGCGCCAGCGCCGCGATCAACGGCAGCGTCACCTTGTGCTCGCGCAGGTCGAGCCCCGACGGCTTCCCGGTCACCGCCTCCAGCTCCGTGTAGTCGAGGAGGTCATCCGTGATCTGAAAGGCCATCCCCAGCAACATGCCGAACCGCGCCAGCGCCTGGCGGTAGGGCGCGTCCGCGACCAGCGCACCCACTTCGCAGGCGCCCGACAGCAGCGACGCCGTCTTCGCCCGGATCAACTGATCGTACGCGCCTTCGCCGTACGCCAGCTTGTCGTGCGCCTCGAGCTGGCGCATTTCCCCAACTGTCATCTCGTTCGTCACGCGCGCCAGCACGCGCAGCGCTTCGTGATCGTCCAGCCGCACGAGCTCGATGATCGCACGCGAGTACAGGTAGTCGCCCATGATCACCGCGATCTGATGCGAGAACAGCGCGTTGATCGTCGGCAGGCCGCGGCGCAACACCGAATGATCGACGGAATCATCGTGCACGAGCGTGGCGAGATGAATCAACTCGACCACCGCGGCAAGCGTGACCGCACGCGCATCGCGCGCGCCCGATGCCTGATGGCTCAACAACAGCAACGTCGGCCGGAACAACTTTCCTTTCATCTGGAGCAGATGCTCGTTGACGTCGCTGACGATCGGAAAGTCCGCGGCGATCAGGCGCCGCAGCTCTCCCACGACGTGCTCCAATTCCGCGGCGACCGGCCGCTGGACGTCGCGGAGCGTGACCCGGGCGACCTGTTGGCTCACGCTACTTCGCCTTGGCGAGCGCTTTCACGCGCTGCTCGGCATCGAGGAACCGGATGTCGACGGCGAAGACCCGGCCGTACAGATCCCGCGCGTCGGCTTTCTTTCCCTGCTGCTCGAGCGCGCGACCCAGCCAATACAGGATCCCGAGCCGTTCCTGATCGCCGGACGCGGGGAGATCCAGCCCGCGGCGCAGGATCGACTCCGCCACGACGTACGCGCCTTTCTCGAAGAAGCAGACCCCGAGCATCTCGGACGTGCGGAGCTTGCCTTCGGGCGCGCGCAGCGCTTTTTGCAGCTCGGCGATCGCCTCATCGAGCAGCCCCATCTCCTTGAACGCGACGCCGAGATCGTAATGCGACTGGAAGTCGGCCTCGTCGATGTTCTCGTCGATGCCCTGCTTGAAGCGCGCGAGCATGTCATGGAAGTCCTGCTCTTCGTCGCCCGTCGGCTCTTCGTCTTCCACGCGAAGCCGCGTGTCCTTCTGCGGCGCTTCATCCTCGTCGTCGGTCAGCATCGAGCCCAGATCGATGAAGTCCCCATTCAGGGCGGTCTCGTCGCGCACTTTCATTTTCGCGTCTTTGGCTTTGACCTTGCCTTCAGGCTTCCCGGGCGCCGGGGCCGGCGCTACCGCGGGCGCGAGCATCGAGAGCGCGGCCTTGGCGCGCTCGTTTTTGGGGTCGTGGTCGGCTACGCGCGCGTACACCGCGCGCGCCTTGTCCGGGAGATCGGAGCGCAGCAGGGCGTCCGCCAGCTCGAGATAGGCGTCGACCAGGCGCGGCTTGTCACCCGCCTTGAACGCGAACTCCACCGCTTTCTGGCGATGCCGGACGCTGTTCGGATCGAGCCGCAGCACTTCGTCCACCAGATCGCGCGCCTCATGGAGATTGCCATTGTTCTCGAAGCCGGCCGTCGCGAGGTCCAGCTCTTCGATGCCGCGCGCGCGCTCGCCCTGTTCGATCAGCGCCTCGCCCAACGCCTGGTGCGCCTCCGGATCGTCCGGATTGTCCGCCACACGCGATTCGAGCTCTTCGATATCCGGTGCCGCCGGCGTCTGCTCGATGTTCGAGAACACCAGCGAGCCCGCCTGCTCCCCGGCGCTGCTGATCTCATCGATGCCCAGGTCGATGAATCCGGAGCGCGGGCCGCCCTCGGAGATCGAGGTATCGTCCTCAGTCTGGATGAAGCTCGGGTGCGCACTCTTGCCCCCGCTGTGGGGCACTTCATCGATCTCGAGTGGCTGGTCATCGACGTCATGCCCCGCATCGGTGGTCGCCGTTTCAAAGTCGGGTTCCAGCTCGAGCGGTGGTACCTCGACGACCGCCTTGCGCTTGCCGGTAACGGTGGACGGAGCCGGCACAGGGGGTCGCTTGGGCACGACCGGCTTGACGCGCGGGGGCTCGGGCGGCGGCGGCGCAGCGGGTTTCTTGAACGTCGGAGGTTTTTTCGCGTCCGGCTTCTTCGGCTCGGTAATCGCCCCCTCGAACACGAGGTCGGCATCGTCGAGCCCGGGCACTTCGTCCGGTTCCACGCTTGGCTCGGGCGTGGTCGGCTCGAGCTCCGGCAGCGGCTCCAGCTCGACGAGATCCGACGGACCGACGTCCTGGCGAATGGAGGGAGTCTTCGGGCTCGCTGCAGCCACTTGTCCGAAGTCGGCGTGCGTCGTCTCCAACCCTTCCAGCATGCCGCCGCTGCTCTCCCCCGGCGTCTCATCGACCAGGCTGGTCGTCTCGATTTGCAGTGACTCATCCGGCTCTGGCACTACCTCCTGAATCAACTTCTCGGCCGCTGGAGGAGGAGGAGGAGGCTCAGCAAGGGGGGGAGAAGGCGGACCTGGATCCGCGGGCGCCGGCGCGGGCTTCGCCCCTTTCGCCCCGCGTGGCTCGTTCAGGTCGAGGAAGACGAGGCTCGACGTCTTCCGTTTCCCGGACTTCGACAGGTCCTCGCGCTCCGCGCCGCCCGGCCTTGGTGGCGGCGGTGGAGTCGGCCGAGTTGAGGGGCGCTTGCCCGGATCACCACCGTACATCTTGAGCTGCTCCGTCAGCATCTCGCGTAGATTCGCGCTCTCCGGCGAGATATCGGTGAATTCTTTGAGGGCCGAGAAGGCATGGTCGATTTTCCCAGCCTTGTGCATCCGTTCGGCGTATTCCACGAAGTTCTGCTTGGCTTCCGCGATGAACCCCTTCGAGGCGTAGAGCTTGGCGAGCTTCAGGTACGTCGTCTGCCGCGCCGGCGCGTTGCGCAGCACCTTGTTGCACATCGCGATCGCGTTGTTGTGGAATCCCAACTCGGCGTACTTATCCACGGCCTTGTCGTAGTAATCGGCCGCGAGGGCGGGGTCCTTGAGCTTGATGTAGAGATCGCCGATGCGGTTGTATATCGAGAGGTCGACATTGGACTCGCCGTCAGATTCCTGGGTGTCGAGGGCCTCAATCCAGACCTCGACGGCCCGCTTCGGGTCTTTGGATTCGAGACCCTTCGCCTTCTCGACGAGCTGTTTCAATTTCGACATGGAGACACAAAGATATCGGAGCCTAGAGGGCCGGACAAGCCGAACCTGCTGTCCAGACGGCGCTTACGACCTCTCGGCCCATCCAGTACGCCACCTCGCGCCAGTCATCGACCGCCGCCACCACGAGGTCCGCGACATGCCCCAGCACGATCTGGCCACGGTCCTGTGCCAGGCCGAGTGCCGCGGCGGCGTTGATGGTCACCGCGGTCACAGCTTCCGCGTGACGGAGGCCGAGTTGTGACACCCCGAGCGCCATCACGAGCGGCAGACTCATGGTCGGCGACGTCCCAGGGTTGTAGTCTGTCGCCAACGCGACCGCCGCACCCGCATCGATGAGCCGGCGCGCGGGTGCCTGCCCGCGCTTGCCCAGAAAGATCATGGTCGCTGGCAGGAGCACCGCGACGGTAGGACTCGCCGCGAGCGCCTGAATCCCCCGATCCGAAATCGCGGCGAGGTGATCGGCGGAGAGTGCTCCCAGCTCGGCCGCCAGCTCAGCACCCCCCGAGCCTTCCAGCTCATCCGCATGCAGCTTGATGGCCAATCCATGTCGCGCGGCGGCGGTGAGAATCTGGCGGGTCTCGCCGGTGCTGAACACGCCGGGCTCGCAAAACACGTCGCAGCAGCGTGCCAGCGTTTCCTTCGCGACCGCGGGGATCATCTCTTCGGCCACGAGCCGGACGTAGGCGTCGCGTTTGCCGCGATACTCGGGCGGCACTTCGTGCGCGCCCAGAAATGTCGGCACGAGCGTGACGGGCAGCTCGCTCGCGAGCGTGCGGATGACGCGCAACTGCTTGAGCTCGGCTTCGAGCTCGAGCCCGTAGCCCGATTTCACCTCGATGGTCGTGGCTCCGTGCGCGATCAGCATGCGCAGCCGCGCGCGGGTCAGGGCCTCCAGATCGGACTCGGAGCGGCTGCGTACGTCGCGCACCGACTGAAGGATGCCGCCACCGGCGGCGGCGATCGCCTTGTAGTCGACGCCCAAAGCGCGACGTTCGTGGTCATCGAGCCGCGGCGCCCCGAACACGCCGTGTGTGTGGCAATCGATGAATCCAGGGAAAATGACGCCGTTCACTTCGACGACGTGATCGGCAGTTGGGGCGTCCTGACGCGGCCCGACCCAGCCGATCCGCTTGCCGTCGATCAAGACTGCGGCGTCCCGCAGCACCTCGATCTCTGACATCTCGCGCCCGCGCCGTGCGCGCGCCGGTCCACGGCATGTCACGACCTGCCGGGCGCCGGTGAGCAGCGTTTTCAGTCGAGCCCCTCGTTCATCGGCAGGTGAATGTGCTCGCGGCGCGCGGTCGCGATCGCTTCCGGATAGCCGGCGTCCGCGTGGCGCGCGACGCCGATGCCGGGATCGTTGGTGAGGACGCGTTCCAGCCGTCGGCCCGCTGCCGGCGTGCCGTCGGCGACGATCACCTGCCCTGCGTGCAGCGAGTTTCCGATGCCGACACCGCCGCCGTGATGGAAGGAGACCCACGACGCGCCGGACGCGGTGTTCAGCAGCGCGTTGAGAATCGGCCAGTCCGCGATCGCGTCCGAGCCGTCGCGCATCGCCTCGGTTTCGCGGAACGGCGACGCCACCGAGCCTGTGTCCAGATGATCGCGCCCAATCACGATGGGGGCCGACAGCTCGCCGCGGGCCACGAGGTCGTTCACGGCCACGCCGAAGCGCGCCCGCTCGCCTTGCCCCAGCCAACAAATCCGGGCCGGCAGGCCCTGGAACGCCACGCGCTCGGCGGCCAGCGTGATCCACCGCCGCAGATGCTCGTTCCCGGGGAACAGCTCGAGCACGAGCCGATCCGTCCGGTGCAGGTCCTTTGGGTCGCCGGAAAGCGCGACCCAGCGAAACGGCCCCTTCCCTTCGCAGAACAGCGGCCGGATGTACTCGGGCACGAACCCGGGAATCTCGAACGCGTCGCTGACACCGGCGTCGCGGGCTTCGGTCCGAATGTTGTTCCCGTAGTCGAACGTCACGGCGCCGTGCTTTTGAAAGTCGAGCATCGCGCGGACGTGCTGCGCGATACTCGCGCGCGCGCGTTGCACGTAGTCGTCGGGAGACCTGCGTCGCAGCTCGGCGGCCTCGGCGACGCTGCAGCCCGCGGGGATGTAGCCGTTCAGGGGATCGTGCGCCGAGGTCTGGTCCGTCACGATATCCGGGCGGAATCCACGCCCTCCCAGGACGGGCAGCACCTCCGCGCAGTTCCCCACCAGTCCGATCGACACCGCGCTGCCGCGGCGTTTGGCATCCTCACACCACGCGAGTGCTTCGTCGATCGAGGTCGTGGCCTTGTCGAGATAGCGCGTCTCGAGCCGGCGCTGGACCCGGGCCGGGTCCACTTCCACGGCCAGGCAGACGGCGTCGTTCATCGTGGCCGCCAGGGGTTGCGCGCCTCCCATCCCGCCTAGGCCGCCGGTGAGGATGACGCGGCCGCGCAGCGAGCCTTGAAACCGGGTGCGCGCGACGGCGCCGAAGGTTTCGTAGGTACCCTGCAGAATCCCCTGCGTCCCGATGTAGATCCACGATCCCGCCGTCATCTGCCCGTACATGATCAACCCACGGCGCTCGAGATCGCGAAACACGTCCCAGGTCGCGTACCGGGGCACGAGATTGGCGTTGGCGATCAGCACGCGCGGCGCATCGGCATGCGTCGTAAACACGCCGACGGGCTTCCCCGACTGCACCAGCAGCGTTTCCTCGTCGCCCAACATCCGCAGCGCGCGACAGATCGCGTCGAAGGCGGCCCAGTTCCGCGCCGCCTTGCCGGTGCCGCCGTACACGACGAGATCCTGCGGCCGCTCCGCCACGTCGGGGTCGAGGTTGTTCATCAGCATGCGCAGGGCGGCCTCCTGCACCCAGCCTTTGCAGGACCTGGTCGAGCCGCGTGGCGCCCGGATCGTCACACGAACATCCCGGCGCGAATCCCTCGCGCGATGCGCTCGATGTCCGTGGTCAGCGGACGGTCACCCGTCAGTGCCGCGGACACTGTGCGGACGGCGGCATGCAGCCGCGACACCACTTTGGCCGGCCGCAACGGCTTCAGGTATTCGAGTCCCTGCGCCGCCGCGAGCAGCTCGATGGCGACGATCCGTTCGGCGTTGGCGAGGATCCGGCCCGCCTTCCACGCGGCGCTCATGCCCATCGGCACGATGTCCTCCTGATTCCCTTCGGTGGGAACCGACTGGACGCTGGCCGGCGTCGCGAGGACGCGGCAGTCCGCGACCAGTGCCGCGGCGGCGATTTGCGCCGTCATGAATCCGGATTCGAGGCCTGGATCATGCGCCAGGAACGCGGGCAGCCCTGACGAGAGATCGGGGTTCACCACCCGTTCGAGCCGTCGCTCCGAAATCCCCGCGAGCGTGGTAAGCGCGATCGCCACGACATCGAGCGCCAGCGCGATCGGCTGACCGTGAAAATTGCCGCCGGAGAGGATGTCGTCTCCAAATACGAGCGGATTATCGGTCGCCGCATTCAACTCCGTCGTCACGATCCGCTCGGCGAACGCGAGCCCCTCGCCGACCGCGCCCAGCACCTGCGGCGTACAGCGCAGCGAGTAGGCATCCTGCACTCTGGGGTCGTTATCCCGATGGGATTCCCGGATCTCGCTCTCCGCGAGCAGATCGCGCAACAGCGCCGCCGAGCGCTGCTGCCAGGGATGCGGGCGTGCGTCGTGGATGCGGGCGTCGAAGGGATCGGGTGTGCCCCGCACCGCCTCCAGGCTCATGGCGGCGGCTCCGTGCGCGGTGCGCCACAGCGTCCAGGCGTCACTGACCAGCAATGCGGCGAGACCAGTCTGCGCCTGCGTCCCGTTGACGAACGCCAGGCCTTCCTTCGCCTCGAGCGTGATCGGGTTCGGCACGCGCACGTCCCCTTCGCCGATCATGGCGAGCGCGAGGTGCGACAGTGGCGCGAGATCACCCGATGCCCCGACGCTGCCTTGCGAGGGGACGGTCGGGTGAATCTTGCGATTCAGCATGTCGACGAGCAGCTCCGGGAGCACCGGTCGCACACCGCTCGTTCCCCGCGCCAGCACGTTCGCGCGCAACAGCATCATGGCCCGAACCGCGTCCTGCCCCAACGGCTCGCCGACGCCGGAGGCGTGGCTGCGGATCAGATTGAGCTGCAGTTGGCGCGCCTGGTCCGGCGGAATCCGTACGTTGGCAAGTCTCCCAAAGCCGGTGTTCACGCCATAGATCGTTTCGCCGCGCTCCACCGCGGCTTCGACCGCGCGTCGTGACTGCCGCACGGCGTCGAGGGCTTTGGGATCCAGCGCGACCGGCGCGTTGCCCCGGGCAACGGCGACGACGTCGGCGAGGGTAAGGGACTGGCCATCCAACGTGACGGGCGCGGGCGTCATGGGCACCAAAGCTAAGGCGCCGGAGTGGCTGTTGACCACTCCGGCGTCTTTGGCTGATGCGGACAGCCCTTATTGCGAGCTTGAAACCCCGGTGCCAGTCGCCATCGCGGTCGACTGCCCGGCGCGGATCTGCAGCTCAGGGTTACCCACATCAGTCTGGAAGCTCCAGTCGAAGATCACGTAGTCCCGGCCGACGTGCGTGACCCGCAGCGCGCCATAGCGCAGCGTCGTGCCTTCCACGATCTCGAACACGTACGCATAGCCGGCCTGCGCCTGAATCATGGTCCGCGCATAACCGGTGGCCGGCGCGAAGTCGATCGACGTAAGGTCCGCCACGGGCGACGTGCTGTAGAGCCGCATCTGCGTCCCGGCGAACTCGGGCACGAGCCAGAGCGTCGAATCGATCGCATCACGGTGCACCCAGAAGTCGATGTTCGTCAGATTGCCGTCGAGCACGCGCCCCAGCTCCGAGGATTGCCCCCGGCCGTCGGCGTTGAGATCCTGCCAGAACCGGAACCCCGACTGCGCCTGGTTCACCTCATAGGCAAAGGCCAGTGTGTTCCGGGCGTCGGGCCGAGGCGTATCCTGGCGCAGCGGCGACCAGAGACTCTCGTAGCCTTCGCGACTCACGGCGGAGACGCTGAAGCAGCGCGGCACGCCGTTCGACATCGCGCCCGCGAGGAACTCCGGGGCGATGGTCGTCCCTTCCAGGAGCCAGTCCACAGCGCATACGCCGGTATCGAGGTTGTACGCGGAGCTGTAGACGCGATACCACTTGAACCGCGTCGGGTCGTCCGCATAGCTGGTGTCGTCCCACTGGAGGTGAATCGCGCCGTTCAAGGAAATCGACGTGAGCCACGACGGATCGACGAGCTGCAGGCGCTCGTCCACGGTGATCACGTTGCTGTTCCCGCTCTCCACGCCCTGGTCGTTCACCGCGGTCACGAGGTACTGGAGATGGGGGACGCCGTTGTCGTGGAACGTGTTCGAGCTGGTCTCTCCGCGCAGGCCGAAGTCTTCGCCGGTCGAGCCGCGGGAGTAGATGCGATAGCTCGCCAGGTCCGCGTTCGGGATGTCGTCCCAGAACAGCAGGATGCCCATGGGACGATCGGGATCGCCGCTGGGTTCGAGCTCATAGGACAGGTTGGACGGCGTGGAGGGCGCGGTGCCAGGATCCACGAGGTATTCGTGGCAGGCGACCGTAGCCACTAACAACAAGCACAGGAGCAAACGCATACAGGCCTCGGGAGACGGGGATCGCCCGAGGAGTAAGCACGGGTCATGCCGAAACCGAAGTTCCTGATTTCCAGCGAGTTACAGCGAGAAGACGCGCGGCGTTGTCACCCGCAGAGGACAACGCAGTCTACTGCGAGTAGGTCCGCTGATCGTAGTCCATCTTGATGTCTGGTTGGTCGGTCAGTGTGATGTTGAAGCTGAATGCCATGTTCCCGGCTCCCGTCTTAACGAACGTGAAGCTGGCTCGCCAACGCCGCAGGTCGCGCTGGAACGTCAGCGAATGATCGGGGAACTGTCGGGTAACGACGTCGAACGACGTGCGCCAGTTCGCGGTCCAGTTCCGGGTCGGGCTGAACGCCAGGTTCAGTCCCACGGTCTGGCGTCCGGCCCGTTCCCGCTCTGCGGCGTCGTCGAACCGGTTGCGCGAGCTCGTGTACTGCACGCCTAACGAGAACTGCCCTCCGTATGCCCCCCCCCTTCCTCCGTAGGGTCCCGCGCCCGTTTGGTAGGGATCGCGTGTCGCTCCCTGGTATTGGCGATAGTTGGGGGAGTTCTGCTGGGGTCCCTGCGTGGTATCCGGTGGAGGTGGTGGCACCGGGCGCGGCCGCAGCCCCAACAGCCGGCTCAGTCCCGCGATCGTCGCGGGTGTGATCTGGAACGAGGCGTTCACGCTCTGCAGGAACGGGTCGAACTTGGCGGTGTCGGTGCCGACCTGACCGCGCCAGAGATCGTGCACGATGCCGAGCTGGAAACCGGCAAGCAGATCCGACGCGAACGTGTTGCTCAGGCTGGGCGTCTGCCACCCGACCCGGCCCGGGATCTTCGCCTGCTCGAAGTTGTAGCTGATCCCGCTCGTGTTGATGCTCAGCAGTCTGATCTTGCGTGGCTCGCGCTCGGCGGCGGTGTCTCCGGCAGCGGGCTTCGCCTTGGCTTCAAAGTTCTGCGACAGCCCGATGCTGATGGTTTGCTGGGGATCGCTGCGCGCATTGAGCGTCCGGCCGGTGGGGTCGAGCGCACGGGCAAACTCCTCGGACACGGTCGCGCCGAGAGCATACTGATAGCTGAGGAGCGGCGAAAACGAGTGCCGGATGCGGGACAACGGCCCGAAGCCCGGGAAGAACCCGAAGAATGTCGGTGACGCGCTGAGCGTAAACGCGAGGCGCTTGCCCTGCTGGATGAATTCCCCACCCGTAAACGGATTACGCAGCATGAACGGACCGGCACTCGTCTTGTTCACGATCGAAACGCCCGGCTGCACCTTCCACGTGCCGCTGAACAGCGTCGGCAAGTTGATGCCCGTCTCCCAGTTCACGCGCGTCTCGTACGTGCTGGCAAACACCACGGTGCGCGTGGCGCCGGTTGTATCGGTAAGCACGAACTCCCGGCGCGCGTCCGATGCCACATCCTGGATCGTGACGCTGTTGGACCAGTTCCAGCGACCCATGCGGAACGGGGTCTGCAACGAGATGTTCGTGGTGCGGTCGCCGAAGTGCAGTCGCAACGTATCCGGGGTCGCGGTCGTGTCCCCAGGAGCGCTGGGGATGAGCAGCGTCGCCAGATTGTTGAAGCTTTGCGAGTTCGTGAAGGAGAAACCCGGTGACCAGGTCAGCCACGGCGCGAGCGTGACCGTCGTGGGCGTCAACGTAATGACGGGGAATGACTGGTCGATGTGGTTCGACGACAGGTCCAGGCGTCGGCTGAACCCGACGTTCAGCGAGGCCCACGAGAATCGCTTGCTGAACGACGCCGTCGAGCCCACGGTCGAGGTCACCTCGTAGGGGTTGATCGAATTGCGCTGGATCACCCGTCCGTTCGACACGTAGTCGATGCTGGCGTTGAAATCGGTGCTCGCATTGAACCGTTGCGCGTGGGTCCACCCGATGCGGGTGTTGTTCGCCGGCTGATCGAGCTGGTTCGTGCGCGTGTAGCTCAGCCGGCCGGTCATGAACCGATCGATCCAGCGGTATTCGGCCTGAGCGTGAAAAGACGCGCTGCGCCCGGCGAACCAGTCGCCGCTCACCAGCGCGTCGAGGTAATCGTTGATGACGAAGTAATAGCCGAGGTCGGTGATGTGCCGCGAGTATTCGCGCGTCGGCCGCACGATATCGTTCAACCCGAACCGCGGAAACAGGATGCCGCTGCGGCGCCCGCCTCGAATGTCCTGAAAAATGAACGGCAGCCACATGACCGGAACGTCACGCACGTACAGCACCGCGGGACGGGCCACCATGGTGCTCTTGTTGATCCATTTGGCCTGGCCCGCGGCAAAGTGGTAGTCGGGCACGGGTTGCGGATCGGAGGTGAAGTTGGCGTCGGCGATGTAGACGCGGCGGTTTCCCGAATCGGCCGCGATGTCCCCGCGCACGTACCACTTGGCCCCTCCCTGCTGAAAATCCGTCAACGCGTCCCGTACGGTTCCGCGGCGCAGGCAGGTGTCGTAGCGCATCCCTTCCCCGACCAGCACGGTGCCCTGGTCGAAGAGATGGGGCTCACCGGACGCATCGAGCCGGCAGCTCGCTTCGCGGTAGCGAATCGAATCGGCCTCGAGCTGGGTGCCGTCGCGATCGACGAACGCCTCTCGGCGCAGGAAGATCGTCTGGCTGTCGCCCTCGAGCACCAGCGTGTCCGCGACATAGCGCGTTACTCCAAAGCGCTCGAGCTTGAGGAGCGAGTCGATGACGCGATCCGCCGCCGGAAACGTCCGGGTCGGCGCCGTCGGCAGACCCAGCCTGCGCGCCGTCGCCGTATCGACGCTTTGCCCGCGCCGCCCCGTGTCGCCGGGCGCCCGCGGAGCGGGGACCCGCGTCGTGTCCTGCGTCACCGGCTGCTGCGGCGCTGGGGGAGGCGGGGGAGCCGGTGGCGGATTCTGCGCTGAGAGCGATCCGGACCCGAGCACGAGGAGCACGACCGTGGCCGCGGCAACCCGCCGCGCGCGACGCCGGCTCGCCACCCAGGCGCACCAGATGCTCACTTCGTACAGGAGCAGCAACGGCCCGAGCATCAGCAGCATCGAGACGGCATCCGGCGGCGTCAGCAGCGCGGCGAGGAACGCCGCAATCACGATCGCATAGCGCCGTTGGCGGCCGAGAAACTGGGGCGTGACGATCCCCAGCGACGCCAGAATCGTCACGACCAGGGGCAGCTCGGCGACGAGCCCGCAGCCGATCACGAACGGGATCGCCATGCCGAAGTAGCGATCGATCGTGATCATCGCGGTCAGATCGGTGCGCTGGAAGTTCAGCAAGACCTTGAGCGCGGCGGGCAGCAGCCACTCGTAGCACGCGATCGCGCCGCCCAGGAACAGCACAACCCCCACCGCCAGCGACGGCACGATCAGCTTTTTCTCGCGCTCGTACAGCGCCGGTGCGAGAAACGCCCAGATCTGATAGATCACGACCGGTGAGGCAAGCAGACAGCCGAGCGCGAACGCGACCTTCAGCGTGAGCATGAACGGTTCGGCGGGACTGGTGAAGGTGAGGCGGCCACCGGGCAGGTAGGGCGCGATCGGCCGCTTCAGCAGCTCGATGATGTCGACGCGATCGAGCAGCAGCCAGCCGGCAATCGTGCCGATGACGACCGCCAGCAGACTCCACAGGATGCGCCAGCGCAGCTCCTCGAGATGTTCGAGGAACGGCATCTCACCGCGTGGTGTCATCGGCGGGGTACGGCCGGATGCCCCCGGCTAGGGCCGGAGTCGTTGCTGGTTTTGCCGCGCGAGATCGGCTTCGGGAGAGCGCGGATAGCCAGCGATCACCCGAGAGTAAAAGTTCCGTGCTGTAGTGCGGTCGCCCCGCTGTTCGGCGAGGCGGCCCAGTTTGTACAGCGCGGAAGGGGCGCGCGAGGAATTGGGATAGGCCTTCACGAGTTGATCGTACACCGCAGCCGCCGAATCGGGGGCAGACTGCTCGAAGCTCTCCCCCACATAGTACAGCGCATCCGGTGCCCGTTCGTTGGTGGGGTACACCCGCAGGAACTCGCGGAACCCGAGCCGCGCCGTGGCGTTGCTGCCGCGCCGGTACTGCTGTAACGAGGCATCGTACATCTGATCGGGCCCGGGGCCTGCGGGATTCCCTGAGGGACCGACCGGCACCGCATTGGGGTCCGGCGCCTGTGACCGCGTTTCCAATCGTGACCGCAATTCGGTCAGGCGCTGCTGGCTTTGTCCCGTGAGCTCCTGTATCGCGACCAGTTGCTGCTCGACCACGATCAGTTCGGTGCGGAGGTCGCCGCGCAACTGGACCAGATAGGCCTGCTGCGTGGCCAAGGCCTGCTGCAGCAGCCGGACGGCGGCCAGGACAGTGTCCTGTTCCGCCGCCCGCGCCGTGTCACTCTTGGCGAGCTGGCCCTGCAACGCTTGAACCTGAAGCTCGACCTTCCGGACATCGCCTTTCAAGGCGCAGCCGGCGGTGAGCCCCAGGCTCAGGAAAAGCGCGTTACGACGGGCGGCGGAGATTGTCACCACCGCTCGTGACTTCGAACTCGGCCCGGCGGTTCTGCGACCAGGAACTCTCATCGTGCCCGTCCCCCATCGGCCGCTCCTCGCCCCACGACTGCGTCTCGATGCGGCTGGCATCGATGCCGTGGCTCACGAGGTACTGCTTGGCGGCCTGAGCCCGGCGGTTGCCGAGGGCCAGGTTGTACTCGTCCGAGCCGCGCTCGTCGCAGTGCCCGCCGACGCGGATCCGCAGATCGGGATTGGCCTGCAGGATCGCGACCTTCTGATCCAGCGCGCCCATATCGTCGGGGCGGATGTTCGACCGATCGTAGTCGAAGTGGATCATCGTCGCCAGCATGTTGCGGACTTCTTCGGCGGAGCGGCTGAGCGCCGCCAGGGAATCCGCCTCGCGCTGCCGCGCGATGCGCTCCGCTTCTTCGCGCGCCAGGCGGTCCGCTTCAGCCTGTGCGGCGGCGATCGAGTCCTGCCGCGCACGCTCGGCGGCCGTCGCCGAATCCGCGTTGGGCGTCGGATTCTCCGGGGCGGCTTTCTTGCCGCAGGAGCTGGCCACGGTGGCAGCACTCAGGCCGAGCATGAGGAGCAACGATACCGATTTCATCCTGTCTCTCCGATCAGGGGGTGGTTGAAGTAGCCTCCGAAAGCCGTGGAGACCAAGCCGGCAGACGCGCGCCGCTCTGCTGTAGCAGCGGCCGGATCCGGCCGGTGTCGAGATCGATAATCCACAACTGGCGGTAGCCCGACCGGTCGGAAACGAAGGCGAGATGGCGGCTGTCGGGGGCCCAGGTCGGATCTTCGTTACGCCCCACCGAGGTGAGCTGCCGGACCGTACGCGTCCGCACGTCCAGCACGAACACCTGCAATGTTCCCGCCACGTCCCGGTGAAACGCCACCGACTGCCCGTCGGGAGACCACTCCGGCGCATTGGACGACCCGGTGACGCCGTAATCGAATGGGGCGAACAACTGCTGGTCCGTTCCATCCGCCGCCATCACGTAGATCTGCGGCAGACCCGGGCGCGTCGAGACAAACGCAATGCGCTGCCCGTCAGGGCTGAACGTCGGGGACAAGTTGTCTGAAAAGCGCCCCACGGTCAAGCGGCGTAAACAGCAGTTGCTCTTGACGTTAATCGTGTACAGATCCGTGCCTTCCTCCGTCGCACGACTGAACGCCATCGTCTGCTGATCCGGCGAAAACGCGGGCGTGAAGTCGAGAGCCGTTCCAGTCGTCGAGACCGGGATGCGCTTGCCTGTCGCCATATCCTGCAGATAGAGCCAACCTTTTCCCGCTTGGAATTCCATGTACGCAAAGTGCCGGCCGTCGGCGGCCCATGCCGGGGACATGGCCTGTCGATCGGTGGACGACACGAGCTTCTGATCCGCGCCATCGTGGTCGATCTGATACACCTTGCCTTCCCGTACGAACAGCACCCGGGTCGCGCCGATGCCCGGGACGCCGAGGGCCGCCTGGACGACTTGATCGCCGAGTCGATGCACCGCCTGACGGAAGTCGGGACTGGTGGGCGGCGGCAGTGTGGCGCGCAGCGAGCGCCGGAGATCAGCGGCCGCGATGTCGTGCAGCGCGGCCAGGGTCGTGTCGCCGCTGCGGGTGATATCGAGCGCGAAATCGGCGCCGAGCGCCCCGTACAGCGGATAGTTGAGGGACTGGGGGCTCGCGGGCGCGCCGCGCGAGGTGCCGGCCGAAGCCGAGCGACGGGATGTCGGGCTCCGTGACGGGGCCGTGGAGGACGCGAGGCGAATGGAATCGCCGCCCGGCAGCGTGATGACTTCGAACCGGTCGCTATAGTCGAGATCGCGCGCGATGATCGCCCGGACCGAATCAAGTCCCGCGCCGCCGCCGGTCCGCGGCAGCATCACCAGACCGGGCCGGACGCCCGGACGGTAGATGATGCCGATGCGGACACCCCGGTCGATCGCCGAAGTGTCCTGCAGAACGAGAAGGGTGGCGAGCAGCAGTGGCGTCACTGTCTCTGCCCGGAAAAGTAAAAACGGACAAACAACACATCGGCTGTCCAACCGTCAGGCAACATGCCGAAAGCCTTGAACCGGCCGGCTTCCTCGACGGCGCCCTGTGCCTCGAGATCGAACGCGAAGTTGCCCGAGCGCCGGATGAATTGCAGGTCGGTGACCGAGCCGTCGCGATGCACGAAGAACGATACCTCGGCCTCGAGCGGCGTGCTTTGACCGGGTCGCTGCCAGCGCCGCAACACCTGCCCCACGATGTTCTGCAAATACTCGGGGAACGGGAACGCGATCCCTTCGGTGCTCACCGTCGCAACGTCGTTCCCCGTCGAAGGCCGTTCTCCCGGCAGGGGCTGCGTGGTGGGCGTGGTGCGCGGCGCAGCTTCCCGTTTGGTTTGATCCCGCGTCGGTGGCGGCGTCGCGCGGGAGACGGTACTGCGCGGCGTCGTCGCGGACGCGGGTGCCGGTTTTTCCTCCGCGGGGCGTTCGAACGCCTCGGGCGCTTTGCGCGCCTCGAGACCGGCGGCTGGGGCGGCGATCAACCGCACCGTGTACGTCGGCGGCAGCTTGCGGTGGGCCGAGGGCGACGAGAACAACAGCACGCCGACGACGCCATGTACGAACAGCGTCCCGGTCATTGCCATCCCCACGGGGGCCGGATTGCGGCCGCGTCGTCTCATCGGTCGATCGCCTCGGGTTCGGCTACGAGCCCCACATCCTGCACGCCGGACGCCCGGATCACGGCCAGCACTTGAACGACGCGGGCATAGGGGACGCGGCCATCGGCCCGCAGATACACCCCCGTAGGCCGTTTCGTTCGCACGAAAGCGGGGAACGTGGCCTGGAAATCGTCATAGGAGAGCGCCGCCTGATCGAGATAGATCCGGCCGTCGCTGTCGACGGTCACCACGAGCCCCTCCTTCGGATCGATGGCGCGCACCTGGGCCCGCGGCAGACGCACGTCCACCCCGCCCTGCATGATGGGCGCCGTGATCATGAAAATGATGAGGAGCACGAAGGCGACGTCCACCAGCGAGGTGACGTTGATGTCGGCGTTGAGGGGCAGTTCGCCGTGGCCTCGCAATCCTCCGCCGCTCCCACCCACGAGACCGGCCATCAGATCCGTCCTTCCCGAGCGAGGGTCCCGATGATTTCCTGGGCAAACCCCTCGAGCTCACCGGCGAAGAGGCCGAGCCGGTTGACGTAGAGGTTGTAGGCCATCACCGCGGGCACGGCGACCGCGAGCCCAGCGACGGTCGTCACGAGCGCTTCGGCGACGCCGGGAGCGACCGCCGCGATGTTGCCCGAGCCGCCGACGGCGATTCCAATGAACGCGTCCATGACGCCGAGCACAGTTCCGAGCAACCCCAGCAGGGGACTCACCGAGCCGAACGTGGCCAGCCACGGAAGGAAGCGCGCGGCCAGGTCGCGCTCGGCAGCGACTTCCTTGGCGAGGACCATGCGCAGCGCTTCGAGCTGGGTGGTTGTCAACGTCGACGACGGGGCCGAGGCGGTGGGCGTGGGATTCGCCGCCGCAGTGCCCTTCAGCGCGCCGGGTTTGAGCTCGGTAAAGAAATGGACGGCTTCGCGCAGCAGGCGATTGTACGGCGACGGTGGCAAGCGCATAGCGGCGTGATAGGCATCCTCGAGACGTGGCGCCTTTTCGACCTCCGCCATGAAGCGGTCGGCGAGCTGGCGCATGCGCCGGAACTGCCACCATTTGAGCACGATCAGGTACCAGGACACCACCGAGAAGATGACGAGCACCACCAGCACGAATTGCGTCTCGCGACTGGACGTGAGTACCAGCTCCCACGGCGTGGTGGGAATCGCGCCTCGGACCTGCAGCAACGCGGTTGGATCCACTCAGCTTTTCCTTTCGTCGTCCCGGTAACCGTTCGGATGCGCCTGGTGCCAGCGCCAGGCGCTTTCCAGGATCTCAGCCAGACTCGAATGCTGTGCTCGCCAGCGCAGGACCTCCGCTGCGCGCTCGACGGCCGCCACGAGGACCGGCGGGTCACCAGCACGTCGCGGCTGTTCCACTGCCGGGATGGCTTTGCCAGTGACCCGGCGTGCGGCACTCACCACATCGCGGACGGAATGACCGGTACCTGTGCCGAGATTCACAGCGACGGGCGCAACGCCGTCGAGCTCCACATCCAGCGCCGCGACGTGCGCTGCGGCGATATCGGTCACGTGCACGAAATCTCGCACCGCGCTGCCGTCCGGCGTGGGGTAGTCGGTGCCGAAGATCTCGAACGCAGACCGTCTGCCCAGCGCTGTCGCGAGCACGTTAGGAATCAGATGCGTCTCCGGATCATGGTGTTCCCCGCGCCGATCCGTAGCTCCGGACGCGTTGAAATAGCGCAGACTCACGACGCTCATGCCGTGCTTCGGCCCGACATCCGCCAGTAATCGCTCGAAATCCCGCTTGGTCTCCCCGTACGGATTCACCGGCATCTGCGGCGTGTCCTCCGTAATCGGGACCTTGGTCGGGTGGCCGTAGACGGCGCACGACGACGAAAAGACGAACCGGCGCACCCCCGCGCGTCCGGCCGCCTCCAACAGTACACGCGCGGCCGTGACATTGTTGGTCACATACTTCTGAGGCTGCGCAACTGATTCCGGGACAAGGGCAAAGGCCGCCATGTGGACAATCGCCTCGATGGCCTCGCGCTCGAGAATGGCAGCGACCAGCTCGCGGTTTCCGACTCCGCCCTGGATGAAGCCGGCGCCCCGAGCCACCGCGGCCCGATGTCCGGTGCTCAAGTCGTCGAGCACCACG